>Ga0326726_10001376_pt1 | contig 22596 bp, 19 predicted proteins | sample MHFenrmetagenome_2_FD_207603 | JGI IMG/M metagenome (GOLD analysis project Ga0326726, IMG submission 207603) | Lab enriched peat soil microbial communities from Michigan Hollow, Ithaca, NY, United States - MHF15MN | ecosystem: Environmental > Terrestrial > Soil > Wetlands > Peat | place: USA... | reverse complement strand
ACCTCATGATGCCAAGGATTACGGCCGCGAGAATTCCGCTGCTCGCTGCCGGCAGAACCGTCTTGACGATGGTTTCCGCCCTTGTTGCACCGAGGGCGTAGCTGCCTTCGCGAAGATCGCGTCCAACGGCCTGAAGGGCATCTTCGGATACGCTGACGATCGTCGGAAGAGCCATGAAACTCAGGATGATGGAGACGTTCAGGGCATTTGTCCCGGTCAGGATCTCGATGGTCTGCAGTTTATTGCCGACGAAGTAAAGCACAAGCAGGGAAAGCAGTCCGAATACCGCTATCAGGGAGTTATGCAGAAGCTTCCTTCGTTTTGCGTCGGAAACTTTGGCTGTCAACAGCTCAGCTGCGACGATAACCGCAAGCACGAGAAATGGTGAAGCGATGAGCCACCAGGTCCACATAAGGATAGGTCCGCCGAAGTTCTGAAGAAGCGGAGCGAGAATGACGAGCGCAAAAAAACCGAACGCGACAGAAGGAATCGCGGCCAGCATCTCGATGACCGGCTTGACATATTGACGAACGGAAAAAGGAAGCACGTCGGAGAGGCAGATCGCGGCCGTGATGCCCATCGGGATTGCGATAAGGGCTGAACCGACCGTAACCATCAGGCTTCCGTAGATGATGGCAAAAGCGCCGAACCCGGGAGGGTCGTCGGCAGGATACCAGTTGGTGCTGGTGAAGAACTCTTTGAAGCCGCGAATCTGAAAATAGGGCACAGCGTCGCGCGTCACGAAGTAGAAAATGAAAAAGACAATGATTGCGACGAATGACGCGATCAGAAGAAGAGACGATTCCCCGGCTGTCCTTCTGATTTTCTGCCATTTACGCTTTTGGGCGCTCACGACAAAGGCTGATGATCTGCCTTGGATTTCCGCACCTTCACCACTCATATTCTGGCTTTTTTTGCTGGCTGTTGACCTTCATGACTGTCACTTCTTTTTCATGACGGGTCTAATCTATTCGCTTTGACATTAGAAAACAATGACCCCAATGTTACAATTTCGGAACATCGAACGTAATCAGGAGCATAGTCAGGGAGGATAAGGCCGGATTAAATCTTCCGGCCTGAACGTATTGGAGAATGATATGGAGTCGTAATCAATACTTCCCTACAAAACCCAACTCCTTGATCATAAGTTTGCCGTCTGCTGTTTTCGGGAGATCGATAAACTGCTTTACGACACCGGTCGGCTGTCCGTTGGTGATCAGGTAGAGCGGTCTGGACAAAGGATACGTGCCGTTTTTCACAGTCGCCGGACTTGGAATGATGTTATTGACGGCAACCTTTTTAACGGAGGAGTCTGTAAACCCGAGACCGATGAAACCGATTGCCCCGCGTGTCAGCGACACCCTGTTCTTCACGGCACCATTGCTTGCCTGGGTCTCTGCATTTCGCGTTACGGGAGATTCCTTGCCTACGACAAGCTCCTTGAAGGATTCCTGTGTGCCGCTGTTCGATTCCCGTTGGATAACCACGATCTGGGCATTGGGTCCCCCTACCCGGTTCCAGTTAGTGACCTTCCCAGTATAGATGTCTGCGATCTGCGCCTTTGTGAGCGAGCGGACAGGATTCGAGGGATGCACGACGATCGCGATACCGTCAAGGGCCACAATGCTCGCGACAGGATTGACACCGTTCGATTTTGCAGCAGCAAGCTCCTGTGGCTTCATCGAACGCGACATGCTTGCGATATCGCAGGATTTATTGATCAGGCTTTTTGCACCGTTGCCGCTGCCGGACTCGCTTACGGTAACCGGAACATTGTATTTTTTTGTAAAGTAGGCCGCGAACGATTTGGCGAGCGGCCCCACTGTGGTCGAACCGTCTATCACGATACCATTCCTTGCATCAGCCCGCCCTGTTGCTGCAAAAAAGACAAGTACAAGAACTGAAAGCGCTTTAACCAGATGTTTCGACATGTTCACCTCTTCTTATGGATTGATTTTCGAGTCGAAATTTAACGATGGGCACCCGATTTTAAAAGCAGGGAAACAAGCCGGGCCTGGGCGCCATAAATGACTGGAAATAAAAAAGCCCGCAGAACATGGATTCTGCGGGCTTTGAAGCGCTTTCGAACAAAATCAGTAGTAGTTCACAAAACCTATCTCACTGATGATTTTCTTGCCCTCTGCGGTTTTCGGAAGATCGATGAACTGCTTGACGGAACCGGTCGGCTGCCCGTTGGTGTACATGAAGAGCGGGCGATGAAGCGGATAGGTGCCGTTCTTGACCGTCCTGGCGTCGGGATCGACACCGTCGACGAGCAGCGCCTTTACCGAGTTGTCCACAAACCCGAGACCGACAAAACCGATCGCCGAAGGGGTCGAGGCTACACGGCTCTTGATCGCGCCGTTGCTCGCCTGGGTTTCCGCTTTTTTCGATATCGGATTGTCCTTGCCCATGACGAGCTCCTTGAACGAATCCTGCGTTCCACTGTTGGATTCGCGCTGGATCATGACGATCGGGGCGTTAGGACCGCCGAGCTGGCTCCAGTTTGTATACTTTCCCATGTAGATGCCACGGATCTGGGCCTTCGAGAGCGCATTGACACGGTTTGACGGATGCACGATCATGGCCAGACCGTCGAGTGCAATTACGTGCTCTACCGGGTTAACGCCTTTGCTTTTTGCTGCGGCAAGTTCGTTATCCTTCATTGGCCTGGACATATCGGCGATATCGCAGGTTTTGTTGATAAGACTCTTGGCACCGTTGCCCGAACCGGACTCACTGACCGTAACCTGGACACCGGTCTCTTTTGTGAAATGAGATGCGAATGCCTTTGCAATCGGTCCGACGGTCGTCGAGCCATCAAGTACGAGCTTGTTGCCGGCAGCGGATGCCGTACCGGAAGCGATACAGCCGAACATTGCCGCACTGAAAAGAATTTTCCTGAACAGTTTCATAATCATTTTTCCTTGTTTGAGTTCTCGTTATACAAATTGTCATTGTTCATGTCCTCTGAATGCCGTGGTCTTAAAAACAGGCCGCCCGGATCATGCTGAGCGGCCCGTAAGCAGTCGTGATGAGCACACCACATACTCACCCAACGGAGAAAGAACAAACACACTTAAAGAACAAGCACACGATGTTCAGAACTTTACGACCAGGTCAGCCTGGAGCGTATGAAGCCTCGGGTCGCCGGTTTCGACACCCTCGATCTGGCGATAGTTGTAGTATTTGGCACCGACAGTCATGTTCTGGACGAGATGATAGGTTGCACCGACCTCCCAACCCATGGTGTTCGAGTTGTAATTGCCGACTTTCCTGTCAGAGTCAGTAAAAATCGGGAACACTGAGTCTCTCTCGATACGGTTGTAATTGAAATCGACTGCCCACTGTCCAGGCTGCTTCGCATCACCTAACGTCACTCCGGCCAACCACGCCTTTCTCTTTTTGTTGTCGATCCTGGAATCATCGGAATTTGAACAGGTATTGAATGCGTACTGGCCGTAAATCTTCCAGGGAAGGGTCTCTGTGACCTGTCCGCCAATGTTTCCGAACAGCTCGACGACATTGCGATCGGCAACGTTGATACTGTACGGATAGGCTGACAGAGCCTGGACAGAACTTGAAAAGTGCCTGAGGTTCCTGAAATTATTGTCGCCGGCACCGATCAGGTAGCTGATATCGCTGACCTCTCCCTTGTAAGCCGCCTGGACGACTGTCAGCAAAGGATCGTTTTCGTAGGCTTTGTTGGTGGCATTGAACTGTTCGTCAAGGAAATAGTATCCGGCGACCAGCACCAGACCATCTTTTTCCTTGCCGCTGGAATCCTTGCCGTACTGTACGGTAGCACCTTCAAGAGTGATATCTCCGTCATACACGAGGTCGTTGACCAAAACAAGCGACCTGGCCACATCACGTTTACCGAAAACGAGATTGACCTTGCCGTCGAGTCCATAACTCATCGGATGATAGTCGAGGAAGGCTTCGTTCAGATAGATGGATTTCGGCCTGAAAATACCGTCGTATGTTTCGTTTCTCGAAACGGTTTCGTTGATTGCGTTTCCGATATCGCCGGTAGCGAGTTTCACTGTCGCGGAAAGTTCGTCGTTGATCCATGCATCGAAACCGAAACGGACTCTCGTACGGTAACGGTCGCGAGCATAATCCTGTGCGTCGTTCGATTTTTTCACCTGCTGGGACTCGTAGCGAAAGCGTACGTCGCCGTTCCAGTTCAGTTCAGCAGCCTCTGCGGCATTGAACCCGAGTGCTGAAGCCAGCGCTACGAATAACATTGCTTTTTTCATGATGTAGGGTAGTTTGCGTTGTGTTGTGTTGTGTTGTGTCGACACGTCATGAACATGGAAGACCATATGGCCATCCTTTTCTGTGACCAATCTACATCATGAAGTATTGAGGGATCGTTAAGGGAGTGTAAAGAGATTGCAAACAAAGGACTCCCCTGCCGGGACCACGATGAACCCTGTGTCAGCCATCGCCTTGAGCATTCGGTCTTGTGGCCGGACATTCAAAGTGAAGGGCCGGCTGGTGCGTATTTGCGTTCGAAAAGCCCGCGAATCCCACCGGTCAGTTCCTGGTATATCTTGCTTCGACTGTCTTTTACGCGATTGTAGAGCTTGATGATGTCAAGCGTCAGGATAATTCTTGTCGAACTGCAATTGAGCTCTCCGAAAAGATGGCTGCCGATGACTTCGAACCCGAGAACACGGGTGTGAAAATTCAGAGGCGAATGCTCCTCCCCCTCGAAGACGTCGGTAATGAAATGGGTATAGTCGCGTTCAACCACTTCCGTCGTTGCCACGCGCATGAGCCGAAGGGCTACCTGATACTGTCTGCGAAACTCAGGCCGTATCATGAACCGTCCGATCTCGACATACCGTCCGGCCGCCTTGACATCTGCAAGATCGACGCCCGGCGCAAGATGAAGATGACAGGATTCGGGCAGTTCGAGAGACGGGTCGTAGCGCAGGCGCATCACCCCCGCAGGTCTGTTGCCGACCCTTGCGACGAACCATGAGCATTCGCGATTCGATGCAGGCATTTCCGGCACCTGTTCATTCACCGCTGCAATCCACTGCTTTTCTTTCAGGAACACCTCTTCGATGATACTGACGGCATCAAGCCTGTCCTGATGTGAAAGCACTTTCGAAACGCTTATGACGGACATATGGCCCCCATTGATTGGTTGTCTTGTAAAAATCACCCGCACTGATCCTGATACTTCTTGCCGCAAAGATCCGATATGGCGAACATCACCTCGTCGGTGACCTTTACAGCCAGGCGGCGGGCTTCTATTCTGCTGCCGTTGGCGGAATGTTCGCAATATGACGTACGCAGCTCCGTGAATCGCATCGGATGACCGAACCGCAGCACCATCCGACCGATGACAGGGACCCTCTTTCGTCCATGGGCGGCCGTAAACTCTATGCCGATCGGCAGGACCGGCACCCCTGAATCAAGCAGGATGTACCCGATGCCCGGCTTCGCCTTCAGCAGCCGATGCGGATCGCCGTTTCGTGTGCCTTCAGGAAAAATTCCGATGCTTGCGCCGGAAGCGAGCCTGTCGATGCATTGTTTCATTCCTTTGTGCATCTGCTCTCCAGGACGCATACGTTCGAGAAACGGCAGCTTCGAACGCTTGTGATAGACATAGACAGGATCTGCCTGGTTCATGATCCAGCCGATCAGGGGCAGGCGACCGAACATCCAGTCGATGACAAAACTCACCCTTTTTCCGCCAAGGAGAAAGATGAGCAGAACCGGGACCAACAGGGATTCGATGGCATTGTTGTGGTTAAAGGCATAAATGCACGGCACGGAGGCCGAGACTTCAAGGATTTCTGCGCCTTCGGTCCGGGCGAGAAAAAGATTGGGCAGCATGAGCAGCCTGAGCAGCATTGCTTTGCCGTCAGTCAGGAATGGCAGCGGCCTGCACAACAGATCGACAAATCGGTTCATGGTGCCTGAATGGGACAGGTGACGGATAACAACTCTCGATTTTCTTGATCCGGTTGAAAATTTAACCGGTAATTGTTGGCCATCCGTTGAGCTGCCGCAACGATTCTGCAACTTCCGGCTTATCACTGTTTACGGTCGGGAGCCATCCTGTAGAACTATTGGTCCTCCTTCGTTTTCACACTCCACCTATGAACCGTATATTGAAAAACATTATGTTTGTGATGATTCATGTCTGTTTCACCATCAATCACCTGACCGGATGACCGATATCTCCCGAAGCGATGCGCAACGCTTCGACGACAAGGCTGCAGAGTGGGACGCTAACGCACTCCGCTCGGCGTTGGCTGACGCCGTCGTCAGGGCAATTATAGCCCATCTGCCTGTTGAAAGGCCGGAAAACGCCCTCGAATTCGGCTGCGGCACAGGCCTGGTGACCACCCGCATCGCCCGGTACTGTTCCCTGATGACTGCTGTCGACAGCTCGAGGGAAATGCTGAAGGTCCTGAACGAGAAGATCGCGGCTGAGGCGATTGCCAATATCAAGCCGGTTTTCTGCGACCTCAGCCGGGCTGGGGCGATCGAAGAGCTTGGCGAGTCGTTCGATTTCGTATGCAGCAGCATGACGCTGCACCATATTCCCGACACGGCGAGGTTCCTTGGGCTCCTGAACGGAATCATGGAGCCAGGCGCCACCCTGGCTATCGCCGACCTCGATGCCGAAGACGGGCTGTTCCATGATGACGAGTCCGGGGATATCCATCACGGATTCGACAGGAAAAGCCTTAAGGAAATACTCGAAGCGGCCGGCTTTATAAGCGTCGGGTTCATAACCGCTCACATCATCGAAAAGAAGAACCGCGCAGGTCGAATGGCATCATATCCGGTTTTCCTCGTTACCGCCGTCAAACCAAAACAATGATCTCGTGACCCATAAATTCCCCGGCCCTTTCAAGGCTGTAGTCTTCGATCTCGACGGCACCCTGCTCGACACCCTCCAAGATCTTGCGATCAGCCTGAACTCCGTCCTCGAGAAACATGGCTATCCAACCCATACCCTCGACCAGTGCCGCATGCTTGTCGGATTCGGCATGAAGGCCCTCGTCCAGAAATCGCTTCCGGAAGAGTACCGCGACGACGCTGTGGTCGAACCGCTCATGAAGGAGATGCAGGCGGCTTACTCAATCCACTGGAAGGATTATTCGCGCCCATATGAAGGTATTGGCCGGCTGCTTGACGCCATAGACAGGATGGGCCTGAAAAAAGCGATCCTCTCGAACAAGCCGGACAGGTTCACGCGTCTTTGCGCCGATGAACTCCTGTCGTCATGGAGTTTCGAAGTCGTGATGGGCCATCACGAAGGAATCGCACACAAACCGGATCCCCAGGGCGCCCTCCTCGTGGCAGGCATGCTCGGCGAAGATCCGGCGTCGATCCTCTACGTAGGCGACAGCGGCATCGACATGAAGACCGCGACTGCCTCGGGCATGTATCCGCTCGGAGTCCTCTGGGGTTTCAGGCCGGAGCAGGAGCTCCTTGACGCTGGAGCCTCTAAGCTGGTCTCATCACCGGATGAGATCATCGACATACTCTCCCCTGCCTGACATATGAAGCGCCGGGGGCCGCTGCCCCCGGCATTTTTCCCCTCTTCCGCCCCTCACAATGTCATGATTTAACATGCTCGTAACGAACTGATTACCCCCGATTGGCTAATTTTACCGTAAATGGAGATTGATGGGCGCCTTTCGTCGAAATGCGGATTTTTGAGGGAATCCATCGATAGAAGTCAATGCGTTTTTGTCAGCCCACCCATCCCGTACCTGCTGCTCTCTTGCGTTGTATCAGCTGCGTGTTCTCCATGACATTTTTCATCGAAACGGCCACTTCTGACGAGTGTCCTGATCAATATCCAGTATCTCTCTGCCAACATGGAGCCAATAAATCCGGAAACCCTTTTTCCGAACCTCAATCCGACCATCCATGATGTGGACGGCAATGATCCGTCGCCAGATTTATCAGCACCTTCGCTGTATATCAACAGGGAGTTGAGCTGGTTGCACTTCAACCAGAGAGTTCTCGAAGAAGCGACGAGGCCTGGACTGCATCCGCTGATCGAGCGTGCGAAATTCATCTCGATTTTCAGCTCCAACCTCGATGAATTTTTCATGATCCGTGTGGCCGGTATCGAAAGCCAGGTGGACGCCGGTATACAGAAGCGAACCGTCGACGGCTTTACGCCTGCCGAGCAGCTCGAACAGATTCGGTCAGTGGTGCTGCAGCAGCTTAAGCAGAGACATGGCTGCCTGTACGACGATATCATGCCGGAGCTGAAGCAAAACGGCATAGAGTTCGTCCGTTTCTCCAGCCTGTCGGAAAAGCGGCGGCAGGCTTTGAGCGACTATTTCCGCAAGGAAATCTACCCGGTACTCACGCCGTTGGCATTCGACACCGGCCATCCGTTTCCATTCATGTCGAACCTTTCGCTGAACCTTGCCATAGAGCTCGAAGATCGCGAAAATGCAACGCTGAAATTTGCCCGTGTGAAGGTCCCTGACATTCTGCCGCGTCTCCTGAAGCTGAATGATATCGATGGTTTCAATAACGACGGTTCCGTAACAAGCTTTCTCTGGATCGAAGATCTTATCGAAAACAACCTTTGCCTGCTGTTTCCGAAAATGAAGATAGTCCAGTGCCACCAGTTCAGGATCATTCGTGATGCGGATATCGAAATCGAGGAAGACGAGGCCGGCGACCTGCTCAAAACCATCGAAAAGGGGGTGCGATCGAGACGATACGGAAATGTCGTAAGACTTGACATCAGCCCGAAGATGCCACCTTTTGTCAGGAACCTGCTGATGAAAAACCTCGAACTCGACGAAAGAAACGTCTATGAGATCGACGGAACTCTCGGGCTCAGCTGCCTTATCGAGCTTTTACGGCTTGAGCGGCCTGAACTGAAAGACGAGCCGTTCATTCCTTTTAATGCTTTCAAGGAGACGGGCTCCACCGATATTTTCAGCACCATCCGGCTAAAGGATCGACTTCTCCACCACCCGTACGACTCGTTCCAGCCGGTCGTCGACTTCATCAGTTATGCGGCTTCAGATCCCGACGTGCTTTCCATCAAGCAGACGCTCTACAGGGTCGGAAGCAACTCCCCTATCGTCAAAGCCCTGATGAAAGCGGCGGAACTCGGCAAACAGGTCGCCGTCCTTGTCGAACTCAAGGCAAGGTTCGACGAAGAGAACAATATCGTTTGGGCACGGGCTCTCGAAGATGTCGGAGCGCATGTGATCTATGGCCTGCCCGGACTCAAGACACACGCAAAGCTTACCCTCGTCGTACGGCGTGAACATCAGAAACTGAAACGGTATCTGCATTTAGGCACCGGCAACTACAACCCTGCGACAGGCAAGCTCTATACCGATTACAGTTATTTCTCCGACGACGAACACCTTGCCGATGAAGTTTCCGAACTATTCAATGCATTGACGGGTTATTCGAAATATACCGGCTACAACCATCTTCTTGTTTCACCGATCAACACGAGGGAGCGGATGATCGAAATGATCGAACGGGAAGCCGACTTGCACAGGAAGAATAAGCGTAGCAGGATCGTCATGAAGATGAACTCGCTTGTCGACCCCAAAACGATAAAGGCGCTTTACCGTGCTTCACGCGCCGGAGTCAGGATCGATCTTATCGTGCGGGGCATCTGCTGCCTCAAACCCGGCATACCCGGAATAAGCGACAACATCAGGGTCATCAGCATCATAGGGCGTTTTCTGGAGCACAGCAGGGCCTACTATTTTGCTAACGGAGGCAAACCGGAGCTTTATCTCGGCAGCGCCGACATCATGCCGAGAAACCTCGACGACCGGGTGGAAACCCTTTTTCCTGTCTTCGACAGGTCGCTGGTGCGCAGGGTCAGTGAAGATCTTGAACTGCAGCTCAGCGACAATGAGAAGTCCTGGCAGATCGAGCCCGACGGGACCTGCTCCCAAATCATCGGTACCGCCCCGAAAATCAACAGCCAGTTCCTGTTCATGAAGAAAAGTTCCGAGAGGGAAAGAACATCCGGCTATAAAAAACAATGAGCAGGAATCAGGCGTCGCCGGGTATTGGTTCACCAATGCTTTTCCCTTCTGCCGACACTTGCCGTCAAAGATCGGGCAGGGCATTTGTAACGTCTTTGCAAATGTTCTGTTAACACTTTGCAACATACAACAAACTGCGAAGGTGATCGTCTATTTTAACATAATCATACGATGACAGGCATGGATATCTGTACCGAAGGCTCATGTCGAGGATCGTGAACGATGACAGGCCCGGACAACGAACCAATGCAATAACAATCAAGGACAAAGGATGATGCGTACTTTCAGGGATGTGATGGGATCACTCGACGGAACTGGTGACATAGACTGTTCCAATATGGGGCTGACTTCGCTCGACGGGTGTCCGGAAATCGTAGAGGGAAGTTTCAACTGTTCCGGTAATCGGCTGACCACCCTGGACGGGGCACCGGAAATCACCGGCAGTTTCGACTGTTCCTCCAATATCCTCGTTTCACTCGAAGGCGGACCAAACAAAATCAACGGAGATTTCGACTGCTCAGACAACAGGCTGACCTGCCTCAGGGGTGCGCCCGCAAAGGTAAAAGGCTCGTTCGACTGTTCAGGAAACCGGTTGCTCTCCCTCAAGGGGGCCACGAAAAAGGTGAAAGGCCGGTTCGACTGCTCGAACAACCTTCTCGGATCTCTCTATGGGTCACCGCTGGTAACCGGATCGTTCAACTGCTCCAGCAACCGGCTTCTCTCTCTTGAGGGCGCACCTGACGAAGTGCGACACGATTTCGATTGCTCGGATAACATGCTGTCGTCCCTTGCCGGCTGTCCGGAGTTCGTCAACGGCCATTTCTTTTGCACAGGCAACCGCCTGGAAAACCTGAAACACGGTCCTGTCGAAGTATACGGCGATTTCGACTGTTCCGGCAACCGCCTCACGACGCTGAAAAGGTCACCGAAAATAGTTACCGGTAATATCAACTGCTCGGCCAATCCCATCACTTCATGCGTCAGGACCAATACGCGCACAAGCAATGAAGATCATGGCAGAAGCTGCATGAAGCTGGTGCATGAAGCTTCCAGCCGCGTTTGTTGCCTGGGCTTGAACGAACATATGCATCTTTCGATGACCTCCTTTCCGGTTTACGCCGCCTGCTGATGAGCGCCCTGCCGGAAACACTCTATTTCAGGGTCGGCGATGACGCTTCGCATGACCTGCCTGATGGAGACTCCCTTCCTTCCGGGTGGAGCCTGAAGCAAATCTCATCCTCGAGGGAGCGGCAGGTTTTCTATGATACTTTCGAGGAACAGGCCTTCCATATGGGTTTGATCGTCGTCCGAAAAAAAGGCAGCCTCTGCCTGTTCGATCTTGATACCGGGATCGCCCAGGCGGAAACTGCTTTTATCGGCACTCCGTCATCATTTTTTCCGACTGTTCTTCCAGACTGCAAGGCAAGGAAACTGCTCGAACAATGCAGCCTCATAAGGGCCTTCATCCGCACCTGTTCTGTCGACGTCCACGTTTCATCATGGCGGATCCTCGACGAAAACAAAAAAACCGTCGCATACCTGAATTCTGAATCGATGCAGGTGATCGACAGGGACAATCCGGAACATTTCGCAAGGTTTTATTCGATCACCCCCCTCAAGGGTTATCACAAGGAGCTGTCGAAAATATTGAAGGCCCTGCCGGAGCAGGTCGATTCGTATCGGATCGTGGGCTTCAGGGACAGATTCCTCCTGATTATGAAAGCGGCAGGTCCGGCGTCGAGGGGCTATTCAGCAAAGCTCCGAATGCAGCTTGACGCTGAGGCCACAATCCATGAAAACGTCAGGCGCCTCCTGCAGTTCACCACGTTGATCATGCAGATGAACGAGTACGGGATACGCAGGGATATCGATTCCGAATTCCTGCATGACTACCGGGTCGCCATCCGTCGCACAAGATCGATTCTCAGGCAACTGAACGGGGTATTCGATCCCCATCAGACGGCATGGTTCCTGAGCGGACTGCGCGAACTGGGCAAACGCACCAATGAACTGCGTGACTGCGACGTCTATCTTCTCCGGAAAGCAGAATACTTCGAGCTTCTGCCGCCATCGCTCCGAGCTTCGCTCAACCCCTTTTTCAGAGACATCGAAACAGCAAGGCGATTACTGCTCAAGCAGTTCTGCCGCTACCTTTCCAGTGCAGAATACTTTGGATTCATTGAATCCTGGAGTAACTTCGTCAAACAGGACGAGCTTCCCGATCAGGAACTGGCGCCGAAATCATCCCTCGCGACCAGGTTGGTCGCGGCAAGTTCCATCAGGAAAGCATGGAAAAAAGTGATTGTGCATGGCCGTCGAATAGGGGCTCATGCCAACGATGACGAACTGCACGCGCTGAGGATAGACTGCAAGAAACTCAGGTATCTTCTCGAATTCTTCTCGTCGCTGTTCCCCCAGAAAATCGTCGGACGCCTGGTCAGGCACCTGAAAGAGCTACAGGAGAACCTCGGGACTTTCGTTGACCTGTCGGTTCAGCTCAGGTTCCTGCAGACACGCCTCGATCTTCTGAAAAGTTCCGATGGCAGCATCGATGAGGCGGCAGCCTTAGGTGGTCTCATTGCAGCTCTTCATCGGGAAAAGGAAAAAGCAAGAGAGGAGTTCCGGGAAACTTTCACCGGGTTCGACAACGAAGAAACCGGAACACTCTTCGACGAACTGGTAACCGGCCTGCAGTAAACATGAAAACCATAGCGCTCTACAGCATTAAAGGCGGCGTCGGCAAAACGGCTGCGGCGGTCAATCTTTCCTATCTCGCATCCCGGGAACAGGTCCAGACCCTGATTTGCGATCTGGATCCACAGGGCGCCAGCTCATATTATTTCAGGATGACGGCGTCCGAAAAATTTAACAGCGACAAATTCCTGAAAGGCACCAAAAAGATCTACCGCCATATCAAGGCTACAGATTTTGAGCATCTCGACCTCCTCCCCTCCGATATCACCTACAGGAATCTCGATATCGAACTCTCCGAAGAAAAGAGCCCAAGGAAAAGGCTCAGAAAAAACCTTTCCGATCTTGCTGAAGAGTACGAATACCTCTTTTTCGACTGCCCGCCGAACCTGACTCTCCTTTCAGAAAGCGTGTTCGCCGCATCGGACATCATCCTGGTGCCCGTTATCCCGACTACACTCTCGATAAGGACATTCGATCAGCTGAAAACCTTTTTTAATGACAACAGGCTCGATACGTCGAAAATCCGTGCGTTTTTCTCAATGGAAGAAAAAAGAAAAACCATGCACAGGGAGATCGTCGATCAATTCAGGAGTACCCCCGGACTGCTCTCAGGAGCAATCCCGTACAACTCCGAAGTCGAAAAAATGGGCCTGTACCGTGCTCCTCTCAATGCGGTCCGGCCTGACTCTGTCGCTGCAAAAGCCTATAAAGAGCTCTGGAACGAGCTCAAGACAAGCATCGCCTGAAAAATATCTTACATTCCGGCCACTAGCAGACGTTCTCCCCAGAAATAACCTGGCCGGAAAAATCATCTCAAGTCGATAATAAACAGATATCCCTGCCCTGGAATCATGACCGCCGGGGGTGATGCGGTATAGATGTCCGGCCTGCATTGCACAGGGGTAGGAAAAGCAGGGATATCCGTAAAACACTCTTTCAGCACTCAAACCTGATCCCAAACAGACGCAAACACTCGCTCATCACTCTTTCATTCATTCATCGCTCATCATTCCTAATTCGTCATTCATCACTCGTCATTCATCACTCATCATTCATCATTCATCACTCATCATTCGCCATGCATCAGTTGTCGTGAGCGACCAGCGCGATTCTCTTGTCCTTTACCATCGAAATTTTCTTGCGCTTCATATCATTCGTTTTATCGTGTCTGCCAAAGCTCGTTGACGACTGTGCAAGATCAGCAAACGAGTGTTGAACAACCGTGACATTCATGAAACGTTATGGTTAAATGAACGATGGAGAGGTGTTCAATTGTCCCGCCTGATATGGACGGGCATCAGCCTGGTTTGGCGAAAGCAACCGTATTCTCGAGAACACATAATCGAGGCGATCCTCGTTGAGCACGACCCGGAAAAAACCGCTCCTGCCAAGTTCCTCCGAACAGCCTGCCTCGCACGGAACCCCTCCGTCAAGGCTTCCGCTGTGCCAATAGACAAGCCTGATCATTCCATCCTCGATTTCAATAGCCGTTACTCCGCGCTTCCCGATGGCACAGCCGGAGTTGAAGATGCTCGGAATGGTTATGTTGCCGTATCGGCCGCTCCGGAGGCTTTTCCTGAACCCTTTGCGGTAACACTCATCGAGCTCCTCTTTCATTCGATCGATCTCATCCTCGATACCTTTCCGTCGTTCAAGACCGGCTGAAGGATACGCACGGCAAAGATCCTCGATACGGTAGTTGAGGAAATCGACTTTCGAGAGCGATTCGAACAGCGGACGATGGGTATGGCCTATGATCGAGATGATACCGGCCCTGTTCGAAAAATCGTAGACCGTCTGTTCGATTGCATACCGTTTTCTGCTTTTGTACGATACCGAATAGTTGCGTATGCCTGCAGGCTTGGCGATGTAGCGCAGCAGATAGAAAAGAGATCGACCGAAAAGCGAACATGACTCATTCAGGAATGCCGATGCCTGGTGGCCATGAAAAAGGAGAATCGTGTTGGAACCGTATCTGAACGCCAGCGACTCGACGAGGCACGAAGCAAGGCAGTACTCCTTTTCGTCAACAAGGCCCAGATCGTGATTCCCGTAGATCTTCCAGAAAAAACCGTTCTCCCTGAAACGGAGAAACAGCTCGTATAACCTGCTCCACCTTTCGGCGATGCTCACGCTGCTGAACTTCATCAGTTCCTCGATATCTCCATTGAGCACGAGGCTGAAGCGATTCAGGAGATAATGCCTGTCGAGCACCGTCTCTATCAGGCGGGAGTTGTGCAGGAACTCGTCCTTCCTGCTTCCATCGCCCATATGCAGATCGCTGAACACGACTACCCGTGACGAATGATCTATAGGCACCTGCCTTGCCGTCTCCAGCAAGCGTTCCAGGTTTGAATATCGCTTCAGGATGTTTTGATGCATCGATCAACCATGGGTTCGTCTGCCACAATAAACGCGTCATGCACATGCCTGCAGAAAGATCGATCAACCGTCATAACATGTTGATGAGGAAGGCGACGAAAACCGTCATGACCGGATGACAGATCGATCGAAACAACGCCGATACAAATTAGGTCAATCCTGCTTACTGATTTGTAAACTTCAGGTTAACTCTTCAGGAAAGGAATTTGGGGAATGGGACGCCCTGCGGTCAGGCAAGAAGTCGAATGCGGGAAAAAACGTAATCGAGATGGTCCTCGTTCAGGACGATGCGGTAGAAGCCGGTGCTGCCGAGCTGTTCCGGTTCACTGTTCCGGTCGCTGACGAATCTGCGGCCCTGCTTGCCTTTGAACCAGTAGACGAGGCGTATCCTGTCGCCGTCGATCTCCAGCGCGGTGACGCCGCGCTTGCCGATGGCGCAACCGGAATTGAACACGCTGGGTATGACGATGTTGTTGTAGCGGCCGCTGCGTAGACCGATCCGTTTTCCTTCTGTGAAACAGGCATCGAGCATGATCTTCAGGTCGTCGATCTGCTCCTGGATGGCGATGCGCTCCTCAGGCGATGCGGAAGGATAGGCCCGGCAAAGCTCCTCGATCCGGTAGTTGAGGTGATCGACTTTCGAGAGCGATTCGAACAGCGGACGGTGGGTATGGCCGATGATGGAGACGATTTTGGCCTGGTTCGAGAAATCATAGATCGATTTTTCGATGGCGAAACGGCGGCGGCTGTTGTAGGCGGAGGAAAAATTCCTGATGCCCATCGGCTTTGCGATGTAGCGAAGGAACAGCACGACCGCGCGGCTGACGATGGGATAGGTTTCCCACAGGAGAATCGATGCCTGATGACCATGGAAAAGAAGCATCATCTCTTCGCCGTACATGAATTTGATCGACTCGAGAAGATAGCCTGACAGCTTGTAGTTGCGTTCCTCGAAGAGGTCAGAGTCATGATTTCCGTAAGTCTTCCAGAAAAAACCGTTCTTTTCGAACTCGAGGAACAGATCGTAGATGCCCCCCCAACGTTCGGCGATGCTTTCGACAGAAAACTTGAACAGCTCCTCTACGTCGCCGTTCAGCACAAGGCTGTACTTTTCGGGAAGGTAGTACTCCTGCAGCATCGACTGTACTATCTCGGCATTTCGCCTGAACTCGTCGCGCCGGCCGCCATTGCCCATATGCAGATCGCTGAGGATCAGCACCCTTGAAGAACTGTCGAGCGAAATGGCTTTGGCTGAAGTCAGCAGCCGTTCGAGATGTGGATGTTTTTTCTGATGCAGACGCATTGTTACAATCACGTTCCTCCAGCAGGAATAATTCCTGTCCGGAAAGACTTACTTTCGAGTTTCAACAAAATTGAGGGGTTGAGGGTTCAGAATCCGTCAGCCGGAACAACATCAGGGTTTCACAGAACTTCCCCGAACAAGCCGCGTTTCCCTGCCGATTCTATATGCAGAAATTTAAAACAGAAGGCAACATATAAAAATATAAGCAGCATGCGACTCAACTCCGATCGGATACGCGCCACCCCTTGAAATCAGGAAGAGTACGCCCCCGATTGAACATTCTGCAAAAAAAAGCTTTCTTGTCTTTTATTCATAACCAGTTACGCTCAATCAAACCATCCCACATTGATCGCGCCGGAACGATTCCACAAAATACGACGACTGCTCGAACAGCGGCAGACCGACCTGACCCTGGTCATGGAGAACGTGAACAAGGCACACAACCTCGCGGCCATCATCAGAAGCTGTGACGCCGTAGGCATCCACCAGATGCATGCCGTCTCCTTCCGTTCATATATCCGTACCAGACAGAACACGGCAGCCGGCGCAAGCAAATGGATCAAGGTGAGCCTCGGGGATTCCGTCGTGCCGATCTGCAACGACCTGAAGCAAAAGGGCATGCAGATCCTTGTCGCTACCTACCGGCCGGATGCGGTCGATTTCAGGACGATCGATTACACGAAACCGACGGCCATCATCGTCGGAGAAGAGCTGAACGGACCGTCGGAAGATGCCCTTCAACTTGCCGACCGCTGCATATACATTCCGATGTTCGGCATAGTCGAATCGCTGAACGTGTCGGTTGCAGCGGCCATCATCCTGTTTGAAGCCCAGCGACAGAGGGAAACCGCAGGCCTTTACCGATCCAGGCATATTCCCGATGACGAGTTCCGGCAGTTGCTCTTCGAATACACCTACCCCCGGCTGAGCGCAGTCCTTCGCGAACAGGGAAAACCCTATCCCGAGCTGGACGACGAAGGAGCTTTCTTTACGGACGACTCCCTGCAACCATAACCTCGACCAGGTTGAAAGCCGGAAGATCGTGACAATTCCGGCGTTCCAACCTGAAGAGGGGTTTTCCGCGACCCCACCCTTTGTTTGTCAGCAATTTATTGATCGGATTTTCCGGCATGGGAAACACTCGTCTTAAATGCTGCTTCCTCTCGTTTGAATGTGAGTCTTCACGTGAAAGCTGAATAAAAAAAATATAATTCCCGCAATCACTATATGGATCATAGACCGAGTACGCGCCTGATACTCCGGACATATACAAACCGCCTGTATGAGCGTATTTTTGTATTTTGATGCAGTCAGTATTAATGCTTATTTACTTCTATGTATAAATAAGCACACTTCATTCAGAACATATTTCAGGTTGTTTTCCCGATTCAGCAAGCCTTCAAAAAACGGGTTTTTAATCAGTTCAATTATTGGATGTCTGTCTTGCCGGCAGAAGAAATCTCTCTCCGACACGGCATTACGTACAGAGGCCTGAAGAGTTGGTATCCCCTTGAAACTGTTCAGGCAGATCCCGGTGGTCAACCAATACCATCTTTCGTGTTTTCAGATTCATGTTCTTCAACGGGCGTCGATGCATCATATCGTAAATCAGAACACGACCTATGATCTCTCATGCTTTGACCATCATTGTCAATGAGCTGAATACGCACCTCAACGATATCTATGGAAGCGGTTCCGGAAAGGCTCAGCTGGGGAATCCGTCTGATGGTTTCGATGCAGGTAAAGGCGGGCTGTCGAGAGATTCCGTGGTTTTTTCCGTGATCAACATCAAAGAGGAAAAAACACTGAAAAACCAGCCGAATTACATACGGGACGAGGTCACGCTCAAGGCGCTTTACGAAAACCCTCCCGTCTTCCTGAATTTCCAGATTCTGGCCATAGCGCCCCATGAAACTTACGCAGACGGTCTACTGCTGCTTTCGAGGGTACTACGGTTTTTCCAGTTCAAGAACGTGTTCACCCAGGACAATGTCCTGCCGGGATCGATAACGAAAAGCGCCCCGAAGAATACCATAGACTGTCTTGAGTCTTTCAAACTGATTTTCGATCTCTACTCCCCTTCGATGGAGGAGGTCAACCACATATGGGGCACGCTCGGAGGAAAGCAGTATCCGTTCGCGATTTACTGGATGCGTATGCTCGACCTGCAATTCAGGTCGGTTCAGCACGAAAGCAGCCTGATCACTGAGATAGTCACCGATTTCAGCCATAAAAACCTACCCCTGAAATAATATGGCAGAGCGGATTATCAGCGGATATAATAAACTTTTCGAACTCCGGCTGCTCCACCACTACTGGCTGGATGACGGAAAAACAGTTTTCGACAGGATTCCCGGCGAAAGAAAAGATCATTTATTCCAGACCTACGACGTTGGAACGTTTCTTGACATAGCTCCGTCTGAGTCCACAAGCAAAGTACTTAAGGTCCATGGCGGCATCCTTCGAAACACCGCGACAGGTTGTATTGCGGCCATTCCTGGAGACGCAAGCCTGCCGCCCGACACCGTATTTGAATTCATAATCAGGGTGCGAAGCGCCGAGTTTTACAATTACACGGCGATGACGCTGCGCCCGCAACCGGTCCGGGAGCTCTGTTCGGAGCCGGGCAATGAAAAGTTCAGGTTCAAGGAAAACGTACCGCTTTATTCAAATCTGACAGGGGCTTCCAGGGGAGCCGGAGCGGATAAGACTCTCTTTTTATCAAGGGAGATTCAGGCACTCGATCCGGCCGACGGGATAGAATCGCTCATCGACAGGAGCGGAGCGTTGTACCAGTTGACCACCGATCAGACTGGTTCAGGCATGCCGGGCATGCAGAAGCTCGGTAACGATAAAAACGCGCTGCCGGTATTTGCCAATCAGGGCGATGTACCGGTCATCGTAGCGCCGGAAGGCGTTGCCGGAGCTCCTGCCCGCGGTATAATCCTGACCGGCGAAATCCCTGACGATGTGTTCGCGCTTGTCCGGCTTTTCGCAATACGCAACAGCGACGACGATTTCAGTTTCACGGACGGTAACGGCCTGGCAAAGTCGAATCCCCCGGTGTTCCATCTGCGATTCAAAAACCGCCTGACCTGGTGGAAGCGAATCGACAGGAAACGAAAAGAGACATTTTCCGCAGAACCTCTGCCTCTCACTTTTTTCGGGAATGCATCCGGCACGGGCCAGAAACCGTCGGCAGGGGTGGTCAAGGCTGAAAAGGACGACAAAAACAACATCACAAGGCTTGTTTCCGAGATCTTTGTATAACCTTTCCTCAACATAAACGGGATAAACCATGACAATGTATAAGACCCCGGGCGTCTATATCGAAGAGATCCCGAAGTTTCCCCCTTCGATCGCTGCTGTAGAAACGGCAATACCCGCTTTTGTCGGATACACGCAAAAGGCGCTCCGAAAAGGCGAATCGCTCAGGACAAAGCCTGTCCGCATCGAATCGATCGCAGAATTCGAGGAGATTTTCGGAGGCGTTTCGCCACAGAAAATGGAGGTGTACCTCGACTCGGACAACAACTATATCGGGGCGGTAAAGACGGACAACAAAGGCGGGTTGCTTTACGACAGCCTCAGGATGTTCTATGCGAACGGAGGCGGCAACTCTTATATCGTTTCGGTCGGCAGCTATGATGACACCATCGAGAAACAGGACTTCCTCGACGGCTTGGCAGCCCTCGAAAACGAGGACGAACCGACCATACTCGTTTTCCCCGATGCTGTGAAGCTGCCGAACAATGAGTTGCATGACGTGCAGATAGCCGCGCTCACACAGTGCAACAAGCTCAAGGACAGGGTGACGCTGTGCGACACTAAAAAAGCAGACGATTTCGGTTCGGACGTCCAGAAGCTGCGGGACAATATCGGGATCAACAACCTTAAATATGGCGCCGCATACGGCCCATGGATCAACACGAGCCTCCCCCGCTATTTCTATTTCCGCGACCTGACCATGAGGCGCTCCGACCACTCGGGCGAGATCATTCCGGCGCAAAGCCTGACGAACGACACCTCGATCCTGCAGCTGCTGTTCGATGTAACGAAGTCACAGGGCGCCGTGGATTCGTTGAACGCCGATGAAACGACCGGAGCCGGCGCAGGCAAAACCTGGGCGGATGAACTGAAAAAGCAGTCCGACCTCTACAACGCGAGTACCGGCACGACGCTCGCCGATCTCCAGGACGAACTGCAGGGAATCTACAACCTTTTTGCAAAGGTCGTATCCAACGTAAAAAAGATGGTCGATGCCCTGCCGGCAATCGTACTAACAGTGCCGGACCCCGCATCGAACCAGACGAAGGATTTTCTTCTGAAGGCGGACGTCGACCAGTACATCAAAAACTCCGGCCTGAAGACAAAGGTGTTCGACGTGCTTGCTGCGCACTACAACTATCTCAAGGTCGTCGCCAACGGCAATATCAAGCTGTTCGCCGACAATCCGGCCACAGCGACGACGGATCTTGCAAAAGCGATCGCCCTGCTCGGCTATGCCGATGCCGCGGCCTTCCTGGCCGTTCCGACAACGGATATCGTCGCCAGGTACACCGCACCCGGAATCACTGAAAAAGGCAAAGCCGATATCGCCAGAAACGCCGCAATGCAGGCCGGCAGCGCCATCATCGCACTTTACCGTTTTGCGGAAAGTTCGGCGGCGGAGTATGAAAAGAAATTCAACGACGCGCTGCTCAACGGATTCGGCACCTATAAAAGCATCACTGCCAAAGCGATCGAATCGCTCAACCTGCTGCCTCCGAGCGGCGCGATCGCCGGCGTCTATGCATCGGTCGACCGTGACCGGGGCGTGTGGAAAGCGCCTGCCAACGTCAGCCTGAACTCCGTCATCAGTCCTGCCGAAAAGATCTCGCAGGATCAGCAGGCCGAGTATAACGTTGACGTCAATGCAGGCAAATCGATCAACATCATACGCAGCTTCGCCGGAAAGGGCGTGCTCGTCTGGGGTGCCAGGACGCTGGCCGGCAACGACAACGAATGGCGGTATATCAGCGTCAGGAGGCTCTTCAATTTCGTGGAGGAGTCGGTCAAGAAAGCCACGGAACAGTTCGTGTTCGAGCCCAACGACGCCAATACGTGGGTTCGCATCCAGGCGATGATCGAGAACTTCCTGACCGTTCTGTGGCGACAGGGCGCACTGCAGGGAATCAAGCCGGAACACGCCTTCTATGTATCGGTGGGCCTCGGGAAAACGATGACCCCGCTCGACATCCTCGAAGGGCGGATGATCATCGAAATCGGCATGGCTGCCGTAAGGCCTGCAGAGTTCATCATCCTGAAATTCTCGCACAAGATGGTCGAGTCGTAACTGTAATGGAATGAGAGAGGTAAAATCCGTACGTGTTTTTTTCAATTCATAAACGTCACATACCATGGCACAGGAATATCCAATACCGCGGTTCCATTTTCAGGTTGACTGGGGAGGCGCAAAAATCAGTTTCACCGAAGTCACCGGCCTTGTCATGGAGCGCGAAAAGATCGAGTACCGCCACAGCGACAGCAAGGATTTCAACAAGATCAGCATGCCGGGAATGGTCAAGAACAACAACATCACCCTCAAGCGCGGGAAGTTCGAAAACGATTTCGACTTCAACACGTGGATGGAGGATGTCGCCAACGAGCGTGTCGACAAACGACGCGACGTGACCATCCGCCTGCTCAACGAGAAGCACTCCCCTGTCGCGGCATGGACTGCTGTGAGATGTTTCCCGGTCAAGATCACGGCCCCCGACTTCAAATCGGACGCCAACGAGATCGCGATCGAGAGCATCGAGCTCGCCCATGAAGGGCTGAAACTGATGAAGGTATAAGCCGGGCGCTGTTATGGTTGACTACTATCCGCCATGGGGGTTCTATTTCAGGGTGGTGTTCGACATCAGTCAGGACAAGAACGACCTTCGATTCCAGTCGGTTTCGGGCCTGTCTGTCGAATACGACTTCGAATCGTTCAAGGAGGGAGGCGAGAACCGTTTCGAGCACAAACTGCCCGTAAGGACGAAGTACGCGGATCTTGTGCTCAAACGGGGACTGCTGACCGATTCGAGCGTCATCAAGTGGGTTCTCGATGCCTTCCAGAACCGGATATTCAAACCGGCAGACATTTCGGTCAACCTGATGAACGAACGCGGCGAGCCGCTGCAGACCTGGAATGTGGTCCATGCC
>Ga0326726_10001375_pt1 | contig 22600 bp, 17 predicted proteins | sample MHFenrmetagenome_2_FD_207603 | JGI IMG/M metagenome (GOLD analysis project Ga0326726, IMG submission 207603) | Lab enriched peat soil microbial communities from Michigan Hollow, Ithaca, NY, United States - MHF15MN | ecosystem: Environmental > Terrestrial > Soil > Wetlands > Peat | place: USA... | reverse complement strand
TCGGCGAGTGAATCACGAGCTGCATCCCGCCCGCCTCGTCGAAGAAGCGCTCCGCGAGCAGCTCGCCGCAGGTCGGCACGAAGCCGACGGCGCGTCTCTGCGCGTCGACGTAGCGCGCGATCTGGCGCGCGCCGTGCAGATCGAGCCCGGACTCGGTCTCGAGCCACTCACTCGCGGCCTCCTCGCCCGCATCGAGACGCGCGGCGACCTCCGCGCGCAGGTCGGAGACCTCCGCCGACAGCTCGGCCGTGCGCGCGGGCGCTTCGCCGAGCCAGAAGGGAATGGTGGGCGGCGCGCCCTGGGCATCGGTCACGCGCACGATTCCCGACTCGACGCGCCGGATGCGCCAGCTGTGAGTCCCCAGCAGGAATACGTCCCCGGCCATCGACTCGATCGCCCAGTCCTCGTTCACGGTGCCGACGGTGGTGTCGTCCGGATCCAGTACGACCTTGTAGTCGCCGACCTCAGGAATCGCGCCGCCCGACATCAGGGCCGCGATGCGCGCGCCGCGTCGCGCGCGTACGCGCCCATTCACGAGGTCGCGGTGCAGATACGCCGCGCGCTTCCCCTTCGGTGTCTCGAAGCCGGTCGCGAGCATCTCGAGCACCGCGTCGAAGTCGGCGCGCGCGAGCGAACGGTACGGCCAGGCCTCACACAGCCGCGTGTAGAGCGCGTCCTCGCTCCAGTCCTCGGTGGCGCACGCGGCCACGACCTGCTGCGCGAGGATGTCGAGCGGCGCCTCGGGGATCGTGATCCGATCGAGCCGGCCCGCGCGCACGGCGCGCACGAGCGCCGCGCACTCGACGAGCTCGTCGCGCGACGTCGGGAACAGCCGCCCCTTCGGGCGCAGGCCGAGCGCGTGACCCGAGCGGCCGATGCGCTGCAGCGCCGTCGCGATGCTGCGCGGCGACCCGATCTGACACACGAGCTCGATCTCGCCGATGTCGATCCCGAGCTCGAGCGACGCGGTCGCGACCAGCGCGCGCAGCTCGCCCGCCTTGAGCCGCGCCTCGACGCGCAGCCGCCGGTCGCGCGAGAGACTCCCGTGGTGCGCAGCGACGTTCTCCGCGCCGATGCGCTCGCCAAGCCGGTGCGCGAGCCGCTCGGCCAGGCGCCGCGTGTTGGTGAAGATCAGCGTCGTGCGATGCGCGGCGGTGTAGCCCGCCAGCAGCTCGACGAGCTCGTCCCACTGCTCCTTCGACGCGACGGCCGAGAGGTCCTCGCTCGGCGGCACGTCGATCGCGAGATCGAGATCGCGCTGGTGACCGAGATCGATCACCGTGCAGGCCCGCTCGGGCGTTCCGACCAAGAAGCGGGCGATCGCGTCGATCGGGCGCTGCGTCGCGGAGAGCCCGATGCGCACCGGCCTCTTCGCGGCCAGCGCGTCCAGACGCGCGAGCGACAGCGCCAGGTGAGAGCCGCGCTTGTCGCGCGCGAGCGCGTGGATCTCGTCGACGATCACGGTGCTGGCCGTCGAGAGCAGCTTGCGGCTGCGCTCGGAGCCGAGCATGACGTAGAGTGACTCCGGCGTGGTCACCAGGATGTGCGGCGCCCGGCGCAGCATCCGCTGTCGCTCCGAAGGTGTGGTGTCGCCGGTGCGCACGGCGGCTCGCAGCGGCGGCAGGTCGAAGCCGAGCCGCTTCGCCTCCGCGCGGATCTCCGCCAGCGGCTGCTCGAGATTCCGCTGGATGTCGTGCGAGAGCGCGCGCAGCGGCGAGACGTAGACCGCCTCGACCGCGTCGAGGAGCTCGCCAGCTAGCGCGCGCCGCACCAAGCGGTCGATCAGCAAGAGGAACGCCGCGAGCGTCTTGCCCGAGCCCGTGGGGGCGGCGATGAGGACGTCGGCGCCGCCCGCGATCGCCGGCCAGCCCGCCGCCTGCGCCGGGGTCGGCGCGCGGAAGCGGCGCTCGAACCAGGCGCGGACCGGCGGACTCAGATCGAGCGCCGGAGTCATCGAGTCACTCGGGGAGACCGCTCGCCTCCGGCAGGCCGAGCATCAGGTTGAGGTTCTGAATCGCGACCCCGGACGCGCCCTTGCCCAGGTTGTCGAGCACGGCGAGGAGCAGCACGTGGCCGCTCGGGTGCGGAACGACGCGCAGCTCGATCCGGTTCGTGTCGTTGCAGGCGCGCGGGTCGAAGCTGTATTCGTCGGCGTCGAGCGGTTCGCGCATCGGCAGCACCTTCACGAAGCGCTCACCGCGGTAGCGTGACTCGAGCGCCTCGAAGATGCTCTTGCCACCGCCCAGCCCCGGCGCGAGCGCGGCGTGAATCGGAATCTCGACGCGCATGCCGCAGCGGAACGGCCCGACCGCGGGCACGAACGCCGGATCGTGCACCAGTCCGGTGTAGCGCTTCATCTCGGGCACGTGTTTGTGCAGGCGGTCGAGCGCGTACGGCGCCTCGTACACGTGAGTCAGCAGCCCGCGCGCCGGGTCCTCCCAGCGCGAGATCATCTCGCGGCCGCCGCCGGAGTAACCCGACAGGCCGTGCACGTGCAGCGGCACGTCGCGCGAGAGCAGGCCCGCGTCGAGCAGCGGGCGCACGAGCAGGATCACCGCCGTCGACCAGCAGCCCGTGTTCGAGACCGCGCTCGCGCCGGCGATCTCTGCGCGCTGGCCCGGGGCGAGCTCGGGAAGCCCGAAGGTCCAGCCGGGCGCGACGCGGTGCGCGGCGCTCGCGTCGAGCACGCGCACGCGACTCTCGCGCGCGAACTCCGCGGCCTCGCGGGCTGACGCGTCCGGGAGACACAGAACTGCGACGTCGGCCCCGGCGATCGCGTCGCGCCGGGCGGCCGCGTCCTTGCGCTGCGACTCGGGCAACTCGACGACGGCGAGGTCGCGGCGCCCGGCCAGCCACTCGCGAATGCGGAGGCCGGTCGTGCCCACGTGACCGTCGATGAAGACGCGCGGCGGCATGCGCCCAGTATAACGAGCCACCCCGGCGCCGGGCCCCGGGATCGAGCGCCCGGCCTCTCAGGGCGCGGGCGCGGCCGGAGGCGCCGGGTCGGTGCGCACGTCGAGCTCGCGCTCCTGCGCCGCCGCGCGCGCGGCGCGCGCCTCTTCCTCGAGTGACGCTGCGCGCGCTGCCAGGTCGCGGTTGCGCTCCTGCATCTCGGCGAGTGCGCGCGGCAGCTCGTCGGGCGCGGAGTAGATGCGGAAGCGGAACAGCGCGGCGGTGCCGCGATCGCTCTCCACCGCGAGCTCCACGTCGTTCGCGCCGGGCGCCAGCTCGAGCCCGCCGGCGAGCCGAGCGCGGTCGGCCTGGAGCAGCTCGCCGCTCACTTCGCCTGTTGTGGCGTTGCGCGCCACGACGCGCTCGATCCGGCTCGCGACCAGCGCGGGCAGAACCGCGTCGATCGCCGCTGGCCCGGGCACGCGCACGAGCGCGCCGCCCGTGCGCTCGGCGAGCTGGCGCCACGGCAGGGCACGGCGCTCCGGCTCGAAGATCAGTGGAGTCACCGTCACGTCTCTGTGTAGCCGGCGCGCGAAGTGCGCCATCTGGATCGGGTCCGACGCCCCCTCCCCGCGCGAGAGTGCGTGCGACGCCGGACATGGAGTCATGTTCTGCTGCGCGTCCCCTGAGAAGCGCCCCGAGAAGGGCGCGTCGCCGTCGGTGAGCACCACGATCTCGCGCGCGACGCCCGAAGGCGTGTCCTCGAGCCAGTCCGCCGCGGTCCAGAGCGCGCACACCGCGTCGGTGCGGCCGACGCCGCCGGGATGTTCGGCGCGGAAACGCTCGAGCGACGCGTGCAGGGTCTCGGCTGACGCGCCCGGCTCGGCGATCGGCCAGGTCGTCTCGCCGAACGCGATGACACCGAACTCGAGCCAGTCGCCGCGCAGCTTTCCGGCGAGATGCTCGAGGGCGCGGCGCTCCGCCTCGAGCACGGAGAGTCGTTCGCGCGTCCCGTCCTCGCCTTCGAACGTGGCGAGCTCGTTCGCGCTCGACGAGGCGTCGATCAGCACCACGACGCGCCGCGGCCCGCGCGCCGCGGGCAGGAGCAGCCGGCCGTCGATCGCGATGCGGCTCGCTTCGACGACCGGCACGAGCACCGCCCCGCTCCGCTGCGCCGTCACGAGTGGCCAGCGCAGGTCGACGCCGAGGCTGGCCTGCACCGCGCCATAGCTCCGGTCGGGCGGCCACTCCGCGCGCACGCGTTCCCCAAACTGCGCGCGCACCAGCTCGGGCCACGGCCGCCCCCCGGGCGCGAATAGGAGCTGCACCTCGTCCGGCGTGCGGCTCTCGACCGCCGGCAGGAGATCGGTGCGGTAGCCCGCGAGCTCAGGCGAATCGACCGGCGGCCCGGGCACAGCGCAGGCCAGGGCCAGCGCGGCCGCGCACCCATAGGACAGGAGATTCCTCACGCTCCGGGCAACGGTCGATGCTGAGGGAAACCTGAGACCCGAAATTCCCGTCAGACGACTCGGAAATTGACGGCGCTTGCGCGGCTATTTCCGACCCCCGTAGACTGGATTTGGAATCGGGTCGGCCGCCGCGGGGGTCGAGAGGGAGCTCAGATGGGCAAGCAAGAGATCCGGCCAGAGGTGCTCGAGGAGATCCGCTCGGGGAGCCTGGCGGAGCTCTCTGCGGAAAAAGTCCTGCGCTGGGGCTTCGACCGCTTCTTCCCGCGCATCGCCCTCTCGGCGAGCTTCGGCTCTCCGGACGGAATGGTGCTGCTCGACATGATGCACCAGATCGACCCGGCCAAGACGCGTGTCTTCACGCTCGATACCGGCCGCTTGCCGCAGGAGACTTACAACCTGATCGACCGCGTGCGCGACCGCTACGAGGTCGAGGTCGAGGTCTACTTCCCCGATCCGGAGCGCGTGCAGAAGATGGTGCGCGCGCACGGCATGAACCTCTTCTACGAGTCACCTGAGAAGCGCCAGCTGTGCTGCGGCATCCGCAAGGTCGAGCCGCTCGGGCGCGCGCTGGCGGATCTGGACGCGTGGGTCAGCGGCCTGCGCCCGGAGCAGAGCGTGACTCGCGCGGCGACCGCAGCGGTCGAGATCGACGACGTTCACGACGGGCGCATCAAGCTGAACCCGCTCGCGACATGGACGAAGGCCGACGTCTGGGCGTACGTGAACAAGCACGCCGTGCCGGTGAACGCTCTCCACGCGAAGGGCTATCCGTCGGTCGGTTGCGCGCCGTGCTCGCGCGCGATCCGCGAAGGCGAGGACGAGCGCGCCGGACGCTGGTGGTGGGAGCAGCCCGAGAACCGCGAGTGCGGAATTCACACGGGCTACGAAGAGGAAGGCTCGGGGATCTGACGATACGCCCCGCGTGGGCGACGTTGACGGGAATCTCGGGCCGCGCTTACCTCCGCGCGTGGGGGATTTGGCACCGCGCCGCATCGGGCTGCGCGCGGCAGTCTCGTTCGTCGTTCTCGCCGCGGTCACCAGCGTCGCGCTGCACGCGCACGCCGGCGACGCTCGGGAGACCTGCCGGCGCACGCAGCTCGACGCCGCCAGCAAGCTCTACGAGCGGCGCTACGCCTGCTGGACGAAGGGGTTCAAGAGCCTCGCGTTCGATCTCTCCGCATGCCTCGGCAAGGCCGAGGATCGCTTCCTCGCCTCGTACGCGAGCGCGGCCGCGAAGGCCGCGAAAGCGGGCTTCGAGTGCGGCCTGCGCATGCCCGTCGAGTCACTGCTCTCGGTCGCGGCCGGCGACGTCGATCCCGTGGTCGGCGCGATCGCCGGCAACGTCGACCTCGCCAACACGACGGATCGGAAGCTGCGCGCGAGCCGGATGGGCGCGGTCGGGACTTACGCAGCGCGCGCATTCAACGCGGAGATGGGCTTCGCGAAGGACGGCGACGCGGCGCGGCTGGGCCGGCGGCTCGACGACGCACGTCTGAAGCTCGAGAAGAGCTTCGCGAGCGCGTTGAGCTCGGGCGCGAAGCACGGAATCGCCTACGACGGAGTGGCCGCCGACCCGATCGCCGACTCACTCGCGGCCGCGGCCTCGCTCTGGGAGCGGATGACGCGCGCGACGAACGGCGCGTTCACCGTAGCGGGAACCATCTTCGCGGCGGAGTCGACGTTCGTCGACTCGGACGTGAACGACACCTCCACGATGCCCGCGCCGAACGACATCAACATCCTCGCGCAGGCGCTGCCCGTGCCGGCGACCGTCGGCGGCTACGTGAACGTGGCCGGCTTCGGGCCGGCGGGCGATTCATTCTCGGCGGGCGACACGCACGACCTGTATCTCGCCTCGCTGCGCGCGGGTCAGGTGGTCGTGCTCGTGCTCGGCGACGTTCCCGACCCGAACGACCCGAATCGCGTCGATCTCGATCTCAAGCTCAGCGGCCAGGCGATTCCCGCACCGATCTATTCGGAGGGCACGGGCTCGATCGAGCTGATCGTCGCGCCCGCCGACGGCACCTACTTCATCGACGTGTATCCGTACGCCCTGTGTCACTGCGGCGGCACCTACACGCTCTCGATCGGCCAGACCGTACCGGCCGCGGCCGCGCGTGCCGAGCGCACCGATGTGGAGTTCGTGCCCGGCCAGCTGATCGTGAAGCTGCGCCAGCCGGGCGACGCGAACGCGAGCGCCGGTGTGAGCGCTCTGCGCCATCCGGCACCCGTCCTGCCGAAGGAGCTCGGCCTCGAGAAGCTGGCGGGAGACGCGTCGCGCGAGATGCTGGTGCAGCTGCCGCCGCCGGGTCCCGCAAAGACCGCGACGTTCCAGGCGCTGGGCGCGGCGAGCGCGCAACAGAGACTCGCGGCGCAGTCACCCTCGGCCGACGACCTCGCGCGGCGCGAGACCGTGCTCGCGCTGAAGGAGCTGCGCAAGCGGCCCGAGATCGAGTCGGTCGAGCTCAACACGATCATGCGCCCGAGCGTGGTGCCCGCGGATCCCTACTACACGCTTCAGTGGAACTACCCGCTGATCCACCTGCCACAGGCCTGGGACATCGTCACGGGCGACCCGAACGTCGTCGTGGCCGTCGTCGACACCGGCGTGCGCCTCGATCACCCCGATCTGCAGGGGCAGCTCGTGCCCGGCTACGACTTCGTCAGCGACGCCGCGCGCGCGCGCGACGGGGACGGCATCGACCCGGATCCGAACGATCCGGGTGACCGCGGCGCCGGCACAGGCGCGAGCTCGTTCCACGGAACTCACGTCGCCGGGACGGTCGCGGCGGCGACGAACAACGGGATCGGCGTGGCCGGCGTGGCCTGGGGCGCTCGGGTGATGCCCGTGCGCGTTCTGGGCGTGAACGGCGGAACGCAGTACGACGTGATGCAAGGCGTGCGCTACGCGGCCGGGCTCGAGAACGACTCGGGCACCTTGCCGCCGAAGCCGGTCGACGTCATCAACCTCTCTCTCGGCGGCGGCGGCTTCAGTCAGACCGCCCAGGACGTGTTCACCGCGGCGCGCGCCGCGGGCGTGATCGTCGTTGCCGCGGCCGGCAACGACTCGACCAGCGCGCCGTCGTTTCCGGCGTCCTATGCGGGTGTGGTCTCGGTCGCGGCGGTCGACTTGAACCGCAACCCGGCCTGGTACTCGAACTTCGGCCCGCTCGTCGACATCGCCGCGCCGGGCGGCGACACGTCGGCGGACCGCAACGCGGACGGCTATGCCGACGGTGTGCTCTCGACCCTGGCGGACGACAGTGTCTCGCCCACCGTGTTCGTCTACGCGTTCTATCAGGGCACGTCGATGGCGACACCCCACGTGTCCGGCGTGTTCGCGCTGATGCGGTCGGTCGATCCGACGATCTCCCCCGCGACGATCGACACGTTGCTGTCGCAGGGAAAGCTCACGGAAGACATCGGCGCTCCCGGGCGAGACGACCGGACGGGCTGGGGACTGATCGACGCGCGCGCGGCGGTGATCGCCGCGGGCGCGCCGGACACCGGGCCGGGTGTGTCGCTCAGTGTGACTCCGTCGGGCCTCAACTTCGGGCTGTCGCTCGATACGATCGACTTCAACGTCGCGAACGCCGGGAGCGACCCGCTCACGGTGACTTCCGTGACGGTGGTCGACGCGGGCTCGGTTCCCTGGCTGTCGCTCGCGCCCGCAAGCGTGGACGGCGCCGGCCTCGGGACCTACCGGGCGACCGTAGACCGCACATCGCTCACTCAGACTCCGAAGAGCTACGCAGCGACCATCGACGTCGTGTCGAGCGGCGGCACGGTGCACGTTCCGGTCGTCATGCGCGTCGGCGGAGCGACGACCTCCGACGCGGGCTTCCACTACATCCTGCTCGTCGACGCACAGTCACTCGAGCCGATCGACGAGATCGCTACCGGCGCGACGGACGGCGTGTATCCATACTCCTTTTCGAACGTTCCTCAGGGCGACTATCTCGTGATCGCCGGCACGGACATGGACGACGACAAGCTGATCTGCGACGGCGGCGAGGCGTGCGGCAGCTATCCGACCCTGGACCTGCCGGCGCCACTCACGGTCGACCACGACATCTCGAACGCCGACTTCGGCACGGCATTCCGGCAGTCGATCGGGAGCGGCGCGTCGGCGGCGAATCCGGCCTCCGGGCTGGTGCGCCGGCACCGCTAGCCGTCGCCGAGCGCGATCCACACGTCGTCGCCCTCGACCCGCACCGCGAACCGGCGCAGGTCCTCGCTCACGATCCCGCCCTTCGCGGCGCCGGTGAGAGGATCGAAGCAGCCGCCGTGCAGCGGACACTCGAGCTCGTCGCCGACGAGCCCGCCCTCCGAGAGGCTCGCGTAGGCGTGCGTGCAGACGTCGTCGACCGCGAAGAACTCGCCGCGCAGATTGCCGAGCGCGATCTCGATCCCGTCCAACACCACGCGGCGTACGGCGCCCGGCGGAATGTCGGAGGCGCGCGCGACTCGCCGCCAGTTCAAGTCGAGCGCAGGGCACGCACCGCGGCGTGGCGCGGGCAGCTGGCGAGGTGATCGTTCACCAGCCCGACCGCCTGCATGTACGCGTAGCAGATCGTGGAGCCGACGAACTTGAAGCCGCGCTTGCCGAGATCCTTGGACAGCGCGTCGGACTCGGGCGTGCGCGCGGGCACCTCGGCGAGCTCGCGGAAGCGGTTCTGCCGCGGCCTTCCGCCGACGAAGCTCCACAGGTAGCGGTCGAAGCTGCCGTGCTCGGCGGCGACCGCGAGGAACGCGCGCGCGTTCGTGACCGCCGCGGCGACCTTCTGCCGGTTGCGCACGATCCCCGGGTCGGCGAGCAGCTTCTCCCGACGCTTCTCTGTGTAGCGCGCGACGCGGGCCGGCTCGAAGCCGTCGAACGCGCGCCGGTAGCTCTCGCGCTTGCGCAGGATCGTGAGCCAGGAGAGCCCCGCCTGCGCGCCCTCGAGGATCAGCATCTCGAAGAGGTGGCGGTCGTCGTGCGAGGGCACGCCCCACTCGTCGTCGTGATAGGGGTGGTAGAGCGGATCCTTCTCCGCCCACGGACAGCGCGCACTCACGCCGCGAATTCCTCGAACACGCGGCTGCAGTCGACGCGCGCGCCGATGTGCGCGAGCAGCAGATAGGTGCCCGCCAGCTTGCGGTGCAGGAAGATCAGCTCGGTCGGCGGCGCGTGCAGTCCGCGGCGCGTGTACGCCTCGACGCCGAGCTCGCGCACCTCGCGCGCCAGGCGCGCCGTTGCGAAGTCGTAGGGCCCGACGTGCGCGAGCGGCTCGGCCACGCGCATCGACAGGTTCGCGAAGGCGGTGCGCGCTTCCTCGCTCTCGTCGCCGCGCAGCAGACCGAGCTCGCGACCGCGCTCCTCGACGTCCGCGCACGCCCCCGCGATCGTCGCCGTGATCAGGTCGCGATAGTGATCCGTGAAGTGGCGCGAGAAGCTGCGCACCGAGCCGAAGTCGAGCAGCGCGACGCGCTCGTGCTTCGGCTCGTACAGATAGTTCCCGAAGTTCGGGTCGGTCTGCACGAAGCGAAACTCGAAGAGCTCGCGAAAGACGAGGCGGAGCAGCTTGGCGCCGATCGCGTCGCGCAGCCGCTGCGGGTGCGACGGCGAACGCAGGTCCTCGATCGGCAGCGCGCGCACGCGATCGCTCGCGAGCACGCGACGCGTCGAGAGGTCCGCGTACACGCGCGGCACGAGCACCCCCGGGTCGTCGCCGACGAGCGCGCGATACTGCTCCTGACTGCGCGCCTCGCGCGCGTAGTCCGCCTCGCGGCGCAGCTCCTCCTTCAGCTCGGGCACGACGGAGTCGAGGTCGAGCCCCGCCGGGACCAGGCGCAGCGCGCGCAGCAGCAGCGCGAGGTTGTCGACGTCGCCGTCGATGCTGCGCTCGACGCCCGGGTACTGGAGCTTCAGCGCGAGGTCGCGCCCGTCGCGCGAGGTCGCGGCGTGCACCTGGCCGATCGAGGCAGCGGCGAGCGGCTCGAAGTCGAACTCCGCGAGGCGCTCCTTCCAGTCGCGGCCGAGCTCGTGCGCGAGGACCTGGCGCACCTGCGCCTCGGGCATGAAGTGCGCGTGACTCTGCAGGCTGGCGAGTGTCTCGCGCAAGGTGGGCGAGAGCAGATCGTCGCCTTGCAGCGACAGGAGCTGGCCGAGCTTCATCGCCGCGCCGCGCAGATCCGCCAGCGTGTCGGCGAGGCGGCGCGCGCTCGCGCTCGTCAGCAGGATCGACGCGTCGCGCTCGCCCGCTCCGGCGACGCGGCGCAGCGCCTCGAGCGCCGACTCACCCGCGATCGCCGCGAGCAAGCCGGCCAGACGCCCGATCCGCTCCGCCCGTCCCTCGGGAACGCGCGTCGTCCGCTGTTTGCGACTCTCGGCCATGATCCGATGTTAGCCGATGCTCGTCTTCACATTGCGGGAGAGTGGCGAGGCGAGGGCCGTCCCGAGCCGAGCCCGCAAGCGGCGCAGCCGCGCGCAGTGAGGCGCAGCCGAACGCAGTCAATCAGACTAGCGGCCGCGGAAGTTCGGTGCGCGCTTCTCGAGCAGCGCCTGGATGCCCTCTTTCGAGTCGTCGGTCTCGAGCGTGCGCGACTGCGCCTGCGCTTCCGCCCACGCGGCGGGCACCGGGTCCCAGTCGACGTTCTGGTACAGCGAGCGCTTCGTCCAGCGCACCGCGATCGGCGCGCTGCTCGCGATCTCGCGCGCGAGCTCGAGCGCGCGCGGCAGGACCTGCTCCTCGGCGACCGCGTAGTTCGCGAGCCCGAGCTGCGCGGCTTCCTCACCCGACACGAGCCGGCCCGTGAAGAGCAGCTCGGCGGCGCGCGGCAGGCCCACGAGGCGCGGCATGAAGTAAGTCGTCGCCATGCCCGGATGCAGTCCGAGCTTGGTGAAGTTCGCGCCGTACTTCGCGTCCCGATTCGCGACGCGGATGTCGCACACGAGCGCCAGGCCGAAGCCGCCGCCGATCGCGTGGCCGTTCAGCGCGCCGATCACCGGGACCTCGATCTCGAGCAGGGACAGGAACGGGCTGTACATCGCGAAGCTGCGCTCGTTCGGCATCTGGCGCCGGCCGGAGGTCGAGTCACTGCGCTGGATCTGCGACTTGAAGTCGGCGCCCGCGCAGAAGCTCTTGCCGCGGCCGGTCACGACGAGACAGCGGAGCTCCGTGTCTTCCTTTGCGCGCGCGACGCCGGCGCGCAGCCCCTCGAGCACGTCCTCGGTCATGCTGTTGCGGTTCTCGGGGCGGTTCAAGGTGAGCGTCGCGACGTGGTCCTTCTCCTCGTACAGAACCGCCGGGTCGCTCATTTCCGCGCGCTCCCGAGCTCGCTCGCCAGGAACGCGAGCGTGCGCTCTTCCGCGCCGTCCTCGACGGCCGTGATCGCGGCACACAAATCGGTCACCCCGATGTCGCGCAGGCGCACGAGCTCCGCTCGCAGATACTTCTCGTCTCCTGCGAGCGCGATGTCGGCCGGACCGGCGGCGCCCTCGCGGTCGAGCATCGCGCGGTACGAGGGCAGCTGGCCGTAGATCACGAGCCCCTTGGCGATCTTCTCGCGCGCCTCCGCGGGCTGGCGAGTCACGATGATCGGGAAGCCCGCGACGATGCGCGGCTCCGGCCGCCCCGCCGCCTTCGCGGCCTCGCGCAGGTTCGGGGCGATGTGCGCCGCGAGCGTCTTCGGACCCGTCATCCAGGTGATGGTGCCGTCGGCCAGCTCGCCGGTGAGTCGCAGCATCGTAGGGCCGAGCGCCGCTACCAGCACCGGCAGGCGCGTCGCGCCCGGCACCTGTAGCTGCGCGGCGACCCGGTACTGCTCGCCTTGAAACTGGACGCCCTCGCCGCGGCAGAGCGGTACGAGCACCTTCAGATACTCGCGCATGTGCTTCGCCGGCTTGTCGTACGACATCCCGAGCATGTTCTCGATCACGAGCTTGTGCGACAGACCGATGCCGAGCAGGAAGCGGCCGCGCGACGCGGCCTGCGTGGTGAGCGCCTGCTGCGCGATCGCGACGGGATGGCGCGGGTAGGTCGGCACGACCGCGGTGCCGAGCTCGATCTTCGCGGTCTCGCGCCCGACGATGCCGAGCGCGTTGATCGCGTCGAGACCGAAGATGTTCGCCATCCACAGGTTGGGGAAGCCCGCGGCCTCGTAGCGCTTCGCGGTGGCCACGAGTCCGTCGATCGTCCCGCCGGGGCCGTCCGTCGCTCCCACCATCAGACCGATTCGCATGGCATGCCTCCGCGTGGTTCGCAGCGATCTTATCCGATGCGCGCGCCCTGCCGGTCCGGGAATGCGCACGAATAGTACCCCTTGAATACTGATCGAAGTTCTGACATCGTCTTGATCCCCATATGCCTCCGGCCACTCCCCCACGCTCCCGACGGGTACGGACGCGGCGCCAGCCGGCGCTGCGCGTCGCCGCCGACGGGCTGGCGGCGGCCGGGCCCGTCTTCGACCCCGTCCACCGCAGCCTCGACCTGATCGGCGACCGCTGGACGCTGGTGCTCGTGCGCCATCTCCTGGCCAAGCCGCGCGGCTTTCAGGAGCTGCGCAGCCGAACCGGGATCGCGCCCCGCATCCTGTCCGCGCGCCTGCGCCAGATGGTGGAACACGGACTGGTGGAGACCGTGCCCGCGGGCGGCCGCTCGCTGTACGGTCTCTCGGCGCTGGGCCGCACGCTCGAGCCGATCGTGCGCGAGATCGCGCTCTGGTGGGTGCGCCACTTCATGCGCGAGGCGGGACCGTTCAAGGAGACGATCCCGGCCGCGGTCGTCGAGGCGCTCCCCTTCCTGCTGCGCGACGAGCGCACCGCGGGCGTGCGCATCACTTACGAGCTGCGCCTCACCGGCAAGGGCGGGGGTGTCTGGACCATCGCCATCGACGACGGCGACTGTCGTGTGAGTGAGGGCTTCGCCGAGCGCGCCGACGTCCGCTACACGGCGGACGCGAGAGACTGGACCCTGCTCGCGATCGGACTCATGGACGACCGCGAGGCGGTGGCCGAGGGAAGGCTCAAGAAGGACGGTCGGGGCGGCTCGATCGCCTGGTACTTCCACCAGCCCTATTCGCCGAAACGAAAAGAGCGAGGAGACGCGAAATGATCTCATTCGGCCCGACGGAGGAGCAGGAGCTCATCCAGCAGACGGTGCACGAGTTCGCGCAGAGCGAGATGCGCGAGCGCGCGCGCCCGTGCGACGAGAAGCGCGAGCTGCCCGACGAGTTCCTGCAGAAGAGCTGGGAGCTGGGGCTGGTCGCCGGGGCGATTCCCGAGGCGTACGGCGGCGGCGGCATCGGCCGCTCCCCCGTGACCAACGCGCTGGTGCTCGAGGAGCTCGCTTGGGGCGACGTGCCGCTCGCGGCTGCCGCGATGACTCCGGGTCTCTTCGTGCAGCCGCTGCTCGACTTCGGCACCGACGAGCAGAAGAAGGCGCTCCTGCCGCTGTTCGCAGGGTCGCGCTTCCACGCGGCCTCGCTCGCGATCCTGGAGCCGACCTTCAGCTTCGAGGTCTCGAACCTGCGCACCCTGGCGGAGAAGAAGGGCTCGGGCTTCTCGCTCTCAGGCAAGAAGCGCCTCGTGCCGCTGGCCTCGACGGCGAGTCACTTGCTGGTCGTGGCGCGCGGCGCGCGCGATGGCGTGGCGGGCCTCGAGGCGTTCATCGTGTCGCGCGACACCAAGGGACTCACGATCTCTGCGGAGCCCGAGAAGACGCTCGGCTTCCAGTGCGTGCCGCGGTTCAGCGTGGAGCTCGACCGGGTCGAGGTCTCCGCGGACGCGCGCTTGGGCGGCGACCGCGGCATCGACGGCGCGCGCCTGCTCGCGATGCTGCGCACGGCGAGCGCGGCGCTCGGCCTCGGGCTGGCGCGCGGCGTGTACGAGCTCGCCCTGCCCTACGCCAAGGAGCGGATCGCGTTCGGCCAGGCGATCGCCCAGAAGCAGGCGATCGCATTCATGCTCGCCGAGATGCAGATCGAGGTGAGCTCGATGCGCCACCTGGTGTGGAAGGCGGCGAGCCTGCTCGAGCACGGCCTCGACGCGAGTCGCGCGGCGACCCTCGCGCTCACGTACGTGAACCGCGAGGTGATGAAGCTCGCCGACAACGGCCTGCAGATCTTCGGCGGTCACGGATACATCCGCGAGTACCCGGTCGAGATGTGGTATCGCAACGCGCGCGCGCTCACGGTCACCGAGAGCGTCGCGGCGCTCTGATTCGAAGGAGTCACTGACATGATCGACTTCAGACTTTCCGAGACGGACGAAAAGGTTCTCGCCGCCGTGCGCGAGGAGGCGCTGGTCTGCCGCAAGTACGCGCGCTACTTCGACGAGCACGAGGAGGAGTTCGCGCCCGCCGAGCTGCCCGAGGCGAAGGACTTCAAGAACCCCTTCGCGCTGCTCGCCAAGCGCGACGAGCTCGACTCGTCGATGGGCGTCATGAGCATGCTGGTCACCGCCGGCCAGACCTGGGGCGACTACACCGTGCGCATGCGGCGCGGCACCGGGGGGCTGGGCAACGCCGCGCTCCGCGCATCGGGCACGCCCGCGCAGCAGAGCCGCTGGGGCGGGAAGACGCTCGCCATGGCGATCACCGAGCCCGGCTGCGGCAGCGACTCGAAGGCGGTGCAGACCACGGCGGCGCTCGACGGCGGCCAGTGGGTGCTGAACGGCGAGAAGATCTTCGTCACCACCGGCTGCCGCGCCGACGGCGTGGTCGTCTGGGCGACGATCGACAAGCAGGCGGGCCGCGCCGGCATCAAGAGCTTCATCGTCATGAAGGGGACGCCGGGCTTCGAAGTGACTCACAAGGAGAAGAAGCTCGGCATCCGCGCGGACGACACCGCGGCCTACGTGTTCCGCGACTGCCGCATCCCGCGCGACCACCTGCTCGGGGGCGACGAGTCGATCCCGAAGGAAGGCGCGGGCGGCTTCAAGGGCGTCATGAAGACGTTCAACATGACCCGCCCGGCGGTCGCCGCGATCGGCCTCGGCATCGCGCAGGCAGCGCTCGACTTCACGCGCGACTCACTCGCCGCCGAGGGCGTCGAGGTCGACTGGAACGCGGGCACGCACGCGCGCTCGGCCGCGCAGCAGGAGCTGATCGAGATCGAGGCCGACATCGAGGCCGCGATGCTCGACGTGCTGCACGCCACCTGGCTCTCCGGCGAGTCGAAGCCGAACAACCTCGAGGCGTCGATCTCCAAGGCCAAGGGCGGCGAGATCGCGCGCACCGCGACCCAGCGCTGCCTCGCGCTGCTCGGCTCACTCGGCATCTCGCAGGACTTCCTGATCGAGAAGTGGTTCCGCGACTGCCGCATCACCGACATCTACGAGGGCACCGGCCAGATCCAGCGCCTGATCATCGCCCGGGACATCCTGGGCTACTCGGCGGCGGAGCTGTCGTAGCGACCAGGCTGGACCCGAGTGAGGCGCCGCCCGCGCGGCGGCCGGCGCCTCCTCGCGGGTCCCTTCTCGCTCGCGGACTCGCCGCGAAACCCACTCGTCGGCATCCAGCCGCCGTGCGGGCTCCGTCCTTGGGAGGCAGCCCGTTGGCCAGCGTTGGGTGTGCGAGCGGGAGGTTTGCTTGCGCAGGAGAGGCGAGTTCAGAATGGCGCCTTGACGGCCTCGAGCGTGCCCCGGCGGACGGGTGAGTACAACCAACCGGTAGACGATCGCTCGCTGCTCGCGTGCCCGGACTGCGATTTGGTGCAGAGGCTGCCCGACCTGGCCGAGGGGGCGTCGGCGCGTTGCCCGCGTTGCAACCTGGAGCTTGCCCGGCACCGCGAGGACTCACTCGAGCGCACGCTCGCGCTCGGGGTCGCGGCCGCGGTCCTGTTCGTGCTGGCGAACACCTTCCCCATGCTCGGCCTCTCGGTGGTCGGGCGTTCGGCGGAGACGACGGTGATCGGCGGAGCGCAGCAGCTCTGGAGCGACGGCCGCGAGATCGTCGCCGTCCTGGTGCTGTTCACGGTGGTGATCGCGCCGGCGCTTCAGATCGCCTTCGTGCTCGCGATTGCGCTCGCAGGTCTGCGCCGCCGCGTGCCCCGCTGGGCGGGGGTGCTGCTTCGCCACCATCACATCACGGAGACCTGGAGCATGATCGAGGTCATGCTGCTCGGCGTGCTGGTCGCGCTGATCAAGATCGCCGAGCTCGCCAGCGTCATTCCCGGCACCGCGCTGTACGCGCTCGGCGCGCTGGCATTCGTGCTGGCCGCGGTGCAGGCCGCGTTCGATCCGCGCGAGATCTGGGAGCGCGTCGCTTGGGCGGATCAGGAGTGAGCGCGGCCGGCGCATCGGCGCTGCAGCTCGGGCTGCAGAGCTGCGAGAGCTGCGGCCTTCTGTCGCGACCGGCGGAGGGCGACGCGGACGGACGCTGCCCGCGCTGCGACGACCACGTGTCGTTCCGCGCGCATCAGAGCCTGCAGCGTTCGTGGGCGTTCCTGATCGGCGCGGCCATCTGCTACGTGCCCGCAAACCTCCTGCCCGTGCTGGCGACGCAGACCGCGACGGGCACCGACTACGACACGATCCTCCAGGGGGTCGCCCTGCTCTGGTCGCCGACCGGCTGGCCGCTCTCGATCATCGTGCTCGTCGCGAGCATCATGATCCCGAGCGCGAAGATCCTGTCGCTGGGCTACCTGCTCATCTCGGTGCAACGCGGCGCGACCGGCGGCAGAGAGCAGCGCGTGCGCCTGTACCGGATCGTCGAGTTCGTCGGGCGCTGGTCGATGGTCGACGTCTTCGTCGACACGTTCACCGCGGCGCTGGTGCAGCTCCAGCCGCTGATGTCGGTCGAACCGGGGCCGGGGCTGTTCTTCTTCGCGGCGGTGGTCGTGTTGACCATGCTCGCGGCGGAATCCTTCGACCCGCGCCTGATCTGGGACGCGGAGTCACCGAGCGGAGTCGCGAGTGTCTGATCGAGTGCCGGAGTCACGAAGCGTCCCCAAGCGGAAGACGCGGCTCTCGCTCGTGTGGGTGGTGCCGATCATCGCCGCGGTCGTCGGCCTCTGGGTCACGGTCGCGCGCATCCTCAGCGAGGGCCCGAAGATCGAGATCGTCATGAAGACGGCGGAGGGGCTGGAGGCCGGCAAGACGAAGCTCCGTTACAACGGCGTCGACGTCGGCGAGGTGACCGCGATCCGCTTGTCCGACGATCACGCGAGCGTCATCGCCACCGCGCAGATGGCGCCGCACACGGAGGGCTTCCTGCTCGAGGACACGCACTTCTGGGTGGTGCGGCCGCGCATCTCAGGCGCGAACGTGAGTGGCCTCGGCACGCTGATCTCGGGCGCATACATCGGCATGGAGATCGGGCAATCGAAACAGACGCGCCGGGAATTCCAGGCGCTCGCCGAGCCCCCGGTGATCGCGAGCGACGTGCCCGGGCGCTACTTCGAGCTCGAGTCGCCCGACCTCGGCTCGCTCGAGAGCGGCACACCCATCTTCTTCCGCCGCCTGCAGGTGGGACAGGTCACGGCGTACGAGCTCTCGAAAGACGGCCAGTCGTTCGCGATCAAGGTCTTCGTCAATGCTCCGTACGACCAGTACGTGACTGCGAATACGCGCTTCTGGCACGCGGGCGGGATCGACGTGTCACTCTCGGCCAATGGGCTCAGCGTGCAGACGCAGTCGTTCTTGTCGATCCTGATCGGCGGCATCGCCTTCGAGACGCCGGCGACAGGACCGGTACTCCCGGCCGCCGAGACAGGCACGCACTTCGATCTGTTCTCGAACCGCGCGAACGCCTTCAAGCCGGCCGCCCACGATCCGCAGACCTACGTCGTGATCTTCCGAGAGTCGGTGCGCGGGCTCGACGTGGGGGCACCCGTGGAGTTCCGCGGCATTCCGATCGGCGAGGTCACGAACGTCACCGCCCGCGTCGACGCGCGGACGCTCACCTTCCTCGCGCCCGTGACGATCCGGCTCGATCCGCAGCGCCTCGGTGTGCAGGTGAGCGGACTGGCCCAGGGCCAAGACCTCGAGACAGTGCGGCGCGCGCTGATTGACAGCCTGGTGGCGCACGGCGTGCGGGCGCAGCTCCAGAGCGGGAACCTGCTCACCGGCTCGCGTCTGATCTCGCTCGACTTCTACGCGAACACCCCGCCCGCGCACGTGGACTGGTCGGCGAGCCCGCCGGAGCTGCCGACGATCCCCGGCCAGCTCGAGGCGATCGAGACACAGATCGCGAGCATCATCCGGAAGCTCGACGCGGTGCCGATCAAAGGCGTCGTCGACGACCTGCGCAAGGCCATCGTCCAGGCCGACGGCACGCTCGCCTCCGCTCAGGGCGCGCTCGACAACGCAGGGAACCTGGTGGGGCCGAGCTCGCCGCTCAGCGCTCAGATGGAGAGCACCATGCAAGAGCTCAGTCGCGCCGCACAGTCGTTGCGCGTCCTCGCCGACTATCTCGAACGTCATCCCGAAGCTCTGATTCGCGGAAAGCCGGGAGAAGCGAAGTGAGTGCGCGCCGAATCGCCCTCCGAGTCTCCGCTGCGTTCGCAGTCGCGCTCGCCTGCGCGTGCGCATCGCCGATGTCGAGCTTCTACACGCTGGACTCGACCGCGACCTCCGACGGCGCGCCGGCGACTCAGTACGCCGTGGTCGTGGGGACGGTCACGATTCCCGCGGCCGTCTCGCACCCGCAGTTCACCCTGCAGCTCTCTGCGAACCAGGTCGAGATCGACGAGTACCACCGTTGGGCCGCGCCGCTCGACGAAGCGATCGGGCGCGTCGTTGCACGTGACCTCGCGGCCCTGCTCGGCACCCCGAACGTCGCGTCGGGATCGGTCGGGAACTTCACCCCCGCGTATCGCGTGACGATCGACGTGCAGCGCTTCCAGTCCACGCTCGGAACCTCCGCGCTCGTCGACGCGCTGTGGACCGTGAGCAAGACGGGCGGCGGCCCGCCCCGCTCGGGGCGCAGCATCGCGCAGGAGGCGGTCTCCGGTTCAGACTACGACGCGCTCGCGGCCGCTCACAGCCGCGCGCTCGCGAAGCTGAGCGCCGACATCGCGAGCGCGATCCGCGCCGAGGCGAGCGGCGGCTAGCCCGAGGCGCGAGCAGCCAGCGCGCCCGCGAACTCCGGGCGCTCGGAGAGGCGCGAGCCGGGATAGAACGCCTCGCGGAACGACGGCCGCGCGCGCACGCGCGCGAGCCAGTCACTGAAGCGCGGCCGACCCGCCCAGAGCTCCGCCATGCCGAGGTCGTCCGTGCGGTCGAGCAGCGGCGCGACGCAGCACTCGGCGAGCGTGAATGACTCGCCCAGGATGAACGGCCCGCGCGCGAGCGCGGCGTCGATGCGCTGCACCGTCTGCTGCAGCTGCTCGCGCGAGCTCTCGACTTCCTCGTCGGAGAAGCCGCGGCCCGCGTGCATCTTGCGGTAGAAGCCCTTCCGGATCGGGCGCCGCTCGCCCGCGGCTTCGAAGTCATGCTCGCTGCGGAAGGTTCGAACCACGGGCAGGAACACTTCCTGGAACGACGGCACGCGCACGGCCGCCGTCGGGACCTCCTCGAAGTAGCGGAGCCAGGCGCGCATGCGCGCGCGGCCGAGCGCCGTCGACGGCGATAGCGGCGGCGTAGGCACCACCTCGTCGAGATACTCGAGGATGCACGAGGAGTCCGTCACGGGCTCGCCGTCGTGAACCAGGGTCGGCACGACGCCGTTCGGGTTCAGCTTCAGGTAGTCGGGGCTGAGCTGCTCCTCGCGCGCGAAGCTGATCTCGCGCGAGGTGTACGCGATGCCCTTCTCGGCGAGGGCAATCCTGACCTTCTGGCTGCAGGTCGAGTAGGACGAGTGGTACAGCTCGAAGCCCACTGCGTTCCTCCGGCGATCGTTCAGCCGCTCCTATTCTCCCGCCTTCCGGTCCCGCGCCGCCTCGTGGAGCTTCTTGATGTCGTCGGGCGTGAGCTTCGGCCGGTCGATCGAGAGCGTCACCTTGTTCAGCTTTCCGGTGAACTCGAACGGCGGCTGGTAGTCCTGGTCGTCGACTCCGGTCAGCGTGTCGGAGCCGATGTCGAGGCTCTCGTCGAGCTGCAGCAGGAAGGGCAGCGTGTGCTCCATCTTCTGCGTCGCGACGTCTTTGCCGTCGACCCGCAGCACGCCGGTGCCGCCCTGGCCGATGCCCGACATACTGGCGAACTCGAGCGTGCCCATGCCCAAGCCGTCGTACTTGAAGTCGAACTCGAGGACGTGCTTGCCGGGGGTGAGCGGCTCGCTCCCCTCCCAACGAATGCGCTTCAGGTCGACCAGATTCCAGGTGAACACCGGCTTGTTCTTCAGCACGTAGAAGCCGTAGCCGCCGAAGCGCCCACCCTGCGTGATCAGCATGCCCTCGGCGCCGCCCTGCGGGACCTCGACCTCGGCCTTGAAGTTGTAGGACGTGTTGAGGACGTTCGGCGCGTCGCCCATCGGCGTGCCGATGAGCGGCAGCGTCCAGGTGAACACGTTGCGTCCCGCGGTGATGCTGGGCCGCGGCGTGATGAGTCGAGTCACTACCGTCGCGTCGAGCGGGAGCACCTGGTACTTCCTCGCCTCCGTCATGAAGAGAGCCTGCAGCTCCTTCAGCTTCGCCGGGTTCTTCGCGGCGAGGTCCGTCGACTGTGAGTAGTCGTCGTTCAGGTTGTAGAGCTCCCACGGGAACTTCATGGGGTCGCTGCCGACGCCGCCGGCGATGTCCCACGGTGGCCGCATGACCTTGGTGCTCGCCATCCAGCCGTCGTGGTAGATCGCGCGGTCACCCATCATCTCGAAGTACTGAGTCGTGTGCTTCGAGGGTGCGTTCGCGTTCTTCGCGTCGAAGGTGTACGCCATGCTGACGCCCTCGATCGGCTTCTGCCGGATGCCGTCCACCGACTTGGGCGCCTTGATCCGCGTCGCCTCGAGGATCGTCGGCACGACGTCGATCATGTGGTGGAACTGTTTGCGGATGCCGCCCTTGTCCTTGATCACCTTCGGCCACGAGATCGCCATGCCCTGCCGGATCCCGCCCAGATGCGAGGCGATCTGCTTGGTCCACACGAACGGCGTGTCGAAGGCCCACGCCCAGGGCACGGCCATGTGCGGATAGGTCTGATCGGTGCCCCACGCGTCGTAGAAGTATTTCAGCTGGTCCTCGACGGGGACGACCACACCGTTGAACATCGCGGTCTCGTTGGGCGTGCCGACGAGCGTGCCCTCGGAGCTCGTGCCGTTGTCACCCTCGATGTAGATGATCAGCGTGTTGTCGAGCTTGCCCATGTCCTCGACGGCCTGGATCACGCGCCCGATCTCGTGGTCGGTGTAGGCGGCGTACGCGGCGAACACCTCCGCCTGCCGGATGAACAGCTTCTTCTCGTCGGGGGTGAGCTGGTCCCACTCCTTCAGCAGGTCCTTCGGCCAGTCCGTCAGCTTCGTGTTCGCCGGGACCACGCCCAGCTTCTTCTGGTTCTCGAAGATGGTCTCGCGCAGCTTGTTCCAGCCGCCGTCGAACAGGTGCATGTCGCTGATCTTCTTGATCCACTCCGGTGTCGGGTGGTGCGGCGCGTGCGTGCCGCCCGGGACGTAGTAGACGAAGAACGGCTGCTCGGGATCGAGCGCGTTGATCCGGTTCATGTACGTGATCGCCTCGTCGGCCATGGCGGTCGTCAGATTCCAGCCGGGCTTTCCCTGGAAGGGATAGATCTGCGTGGTGTTGCGGAAGAGGTTCGGCTCCCACTGACTCGTGTCACCGCCGACGAAGCCGAAGAAGTATTCGAAGCCCATTCCGATGGGCCACTGGTCGAACGGCCCGTTCTGGCTGGCCTGGAACGAGGGGGTGTTGTGGTCCTTGCCGAACCACGACGTGCGGTAGCCGTTGTCCTTCAGGATCCGGCCGATCGTCGCCTTGTCGCGCGAGATGAAGCTGTCGTAGCCGGGATAGCCGGTGGCCTGCTCGGCGATCACGCCGAAGCCGGCCGAGTGGTGGTTGCGCCCGGTGATGAGCGCTGCGCGCGTCGGCGAGCACAGCGCCGTCGAATGGAAGTTCGTGTAGCGCAGGCCATTCGCGGCGACGCGGTCGAGCGCCGGCGTCGGGATCACGCCGCCGAAGGTGCTCGACACCGCGTAGCCGGCGTCGTCGGTCATGATCAGGAGGACGTTGGGCGCGCCCTTGGGGGGGACGACACGCGCCGGCCAGTACGGCTTGGACTGCGCGGCCGTGTCCTTGATCACGCCGCCGAACTTCTGCGGCGGCGGCGGGAGCTGGTCGCCCTGGATCGTCGTGGTGGCGCTGGGTGA
>Ga0326726_10001374_pt1 | contig 22632 bp, 18 predicted proteins | sample MHFenrmetagenome_2_FD_207603 | JGI IMG/M metagenome (GOLD analysis project Ga0326726, IMG submission 207603) | Lab enriched peat soil microbial communities from Michigan Hollow, Ithaca, NY, United States - MHF15MN | ecosystem: Environmental > Terrestrial > Soil > Wetlands > Peat | place: USA... | reverse complement strand
AGAAGCTTTGCTATAATTATTGTGCCTACAGCTGAGATGACTGTAGAGACGACTAAGCCCCATAGAAGGTGGAAGCCACCTTTAGCTGAAACTCTCGCCATCTCTGAAGTTTTAGATGTCATCCTGTTGTCCCGAGTGAAGTTAAATAATAATTTAATTGTTGTTATCGTGGTAATGTTTATCGCTTTTGGTTTGATTTTTCTAAAAACTATTTCTAGTATATTGTTGCTTTGCAGTTTGAATGTATTTCTATTATTCTAAAAAGATGAATTGGTTTTTAGGGGCTTTTAATAAAAATAGCTTGCAAGTTCCAGCTTTGATAATCGACATTAACTGATGTTTGCGGACCAACGAGGTAGCTGCCGTTTAAAATCCAGTGGTCAAGCTGGTAGCCGTCATAGACGAAAGCGGAAACTGACAGCACACCAGAACTATAATATAATCCTGCTGGCGGCTCGGTGTATCCGCCAACGCTAGCTAAAATGTTAATGTAAGTCGATGGATGCCAAGTATCAACGAACATAGGCAAAGGACCTGCGGCTCCGAAGTCAGCAACGGCTTTTGATGAATTGAACTGGAAAAGGAAAGCATTTCCATCCTCATTAGCCAATGAAAAATAAGGAGTTGAGAGGAACTGAGTAGAATTAAAATATCTATAAACAGGGTTGCTCTCTGCATAAGTCGTTGCAATTGACCCTATGTACACATATGAAACGTTATTCTGCACCAAGAACGGAACAGCTCTTAAATCAGAAGAGTTCGAAGTTAGCATCGCCATCAAAACGCTGTAATTTTCCAGATAACTAAATCTGGAAATAGTTTGCCGTTGAGTCACGGCTGTGACAAACTGACCACTGTCACCTGCAGAAACTAGAATACGACTTTGTGAAGGAATATTTTCTGAAATCCACTTCATAAGTGATATATCATCTTGATGAAGGGTTTCGTACGTATTAAAAGTCAATCCAACATTTTTGTAAATTCCTTGTTGTTCAGAAATGAGTGGAATACTCAATAAACCGAGGTTAAATATCAACAAAGCCAATAAAACACAAACTAATATTCTGTTCTTGCTTAATTTGTTTTGTTTAGCTAAGCCTATTTTATCCCCGTTATGATATAATCGCTTAAACGCCTGATAAGAGAAACAAACTGCAAAAAATATAACTCCTGCTGTCAACATAATCGCGAGAGGAAAAATGTGCTGCAAAACTCTTTCTGGCGTGAAATAGACTGAGAGAAAATTAATTGGCAAATAAAGAACAAGCGTTAGGTAACCTAGAATAGACAACATAAAGAAATATACTAAGAGCAAAGAACGGGCAAATTCCTTTGAGGGAAATATTGAAGCAAATCTCTGAGAAATTTTTGGGATAAATAATACGATAATTAGGATTAATGAACAAGACGCCAAGGCAAGTAATTGACTGAACTGTGAAAAGAAAAAGGAAAGCGCTGGAATGTCAAATAGCCAGTTAAATCCTATACGTGACTTTACTGCTTCAACTGAAAAATTCACCGTTGAACTCAAAATACTGAATTGATGGCCCGCAACATTGTGGATATAAATTGAGTAGAAATAAGGAATACTAAGTAATAATGGTATTAAGAAAACAATGACAAGGCTTAAATTTTTTCTGCTAAATTGAAAAGAGTAATTGCATTTATTACTACTCCGAAATTTCGATAATAACTTCAGACTTAGAATTAATAAAGACCAAAAAAATATTACAAGTAACGCGACTGGATAAGTTTGAGAAGCTATAAAGAGAAAAAGACCTAATAAAAACGCATTAAGAGCTGTCATTTTTCCCTTTGCTAAGAATAAGTAAATCAAGCCCATACTACTGATTGAGAGATACAATGAAAATAAGAGGGGTAGACCGCCCCAAGATAAAGGTGAATATGCCAAGTTTACAGTAAAAAATGCGCCTATTATCAAGCTCAAGATAGAAATAAATTTGTTTTCAAAAAGACATTTTGTTGTTGAGTATAGAGAAAGGGTAATCAAACAAGGTAAAATAGCACTCATCATTATAACAATTTTTTGTATTGATACTCCCAATAAAGTCATCAAGAAAGCACTGAGTACATGCGTTGCCATTGGATAAAAAAGTGCAAAACTGGAGTAAGATTCAACAGGATGAGTTAATAACGTGCTTGGATTATCCAGGATAGTTCTTGTTAGCAGTGTGTGATCTGCGCCATCATCATTTGTTGATCCATAGAAACCCGATATTAGCGTCGACGAAAGCATTATAGTAGCAGCAAGAATAAGCAATACGATAACAACTGGGGCAACACTTGGTAAACGAATTTTTCCGAGCGGCCTAAATCTAAACCTATGTTGTTTAGTTGCAAAACCCAGGACCGAAATAGCAAAAATGGCTAAGGAGGATGCAATAAAGGGGATATTGAATATCGAAAAAATCAGTGAAAAAAGAACAACAAAAATGAAGCCAAAAATAATTCTATAATTGGTTTTTGTAAGAAAATCAAGAAAAACAAGTGGATCAGTCTTTTTGCCCAAAATGCAGATTAGTCTTAGAATGCCGCAACCGACTATATACATAATTAGCAAACTTAGAATTGAAAACAGGACAGAATCCAATAATGTTATTTCAGTCCAGTCCCACCACATAGCTATGTCTCATATTCTTTTAGGCGCCAACCTTTATTCTTGAACCAACTTATATATTTAGCCAAATTAGTCTTTTAAAGCAATGGAGATCTTCATATCCAATTAGTCCAACTTGTCGTTCTGCAAATTATCATGTATCTAACTGGATAGACTTCAGTGTGCATTTAAAAAAAATTGAATAAATGTCCGCATGCGATTCATTGCATAGGTTTTAGAAATTGACAAATTTACCACTTTATGAGTAGTTTATGTTATTTATACAAGAAAAGGTCGAAAAAACTATAAAGTCTAACAATAGTATCGCGAGTTTTGTTAAACAAAAAGCTTTTTTATGGTCTACAACACAGAAAGGTTTAATGCTCAAAATATCAGGTACAAACGTTGAACATGATGAAAATCTTAGTAAAATGTTAAGTAAAATAAGCAAATTCACGGAACAAAGGAACCAGCTAGAAAGCCATGATTGGATAATTTTCGCATGCGTATCCTCCAAGGAAATCACTAGAAATCGAATATGTGATTTAGCTAAGGATAATATCCCTCAAAAGGAACCTCTCAAAGAATGGTATTTCAACAAAATCGCGGGTGCCGTTAAGCAACTTTATCCTTCAACCTCATTTTTGATTACTCATAAAAACTTCTTAATTTCAGAGTGAAAAATTGAAAAATAACAAAATTCTAATCGCCATCATGGTTTTTCTATTGATTTCAAGCATGTTAATTATTCTGATTCAGTTGCCAAGTGCAAAAGCTGGAGAGGAGAGTCAAACTGGCTGGAGTTATGACGATAATAATTTGAAGTTTTCAAGTACACAAGGTTTTGTATTCGATCGAAATGTTAGTCATCCTTGTGTTTTGATAGGGTTTTCCATTCGTTCAGAAGGAAAAATCGTTGGCTTTAGAATCCTTCTTGGCACATATGTCACTGGAGGCCCAGCCCGATTATTGGCAAGTGATGACTTAGGTTATACTTGGAGTGTACTTAATAATTTTTCAGATTGCATTGAAGTTAGATCTCTTGCCTATTTAGGTGGTGGAGTAGTTATTGCTGGCACGACCATAGCTTCAAAGATTTATCGTTCAACTGATTACGGCCAAACTTGGTCTCTGACAACTACTTTCAACGGAACAATAGACCATGTATGGCACCTTCTGAATCTAGGCAGTGGGGTTGTTCTTGCAGCAGTGGGGAGTGGAGATGTAGGAGATGCACAAATTTGGCGGAGCATAGATGATGGATTAACATGGGATTTACTATCCAGGTTGGGAGAAACAACAGAATCCAGAGTATCAGCTAACATAGTTAATCTTGGCAATGGAATACTTCTTACAGGAACCGCAATCGACGGCAAAATTTTCCGAAGCGAAAATTCAGGAATAAATTGGACAGAAGTATACACGACTTTATGCCCACGCGTTGAAAGTCTATACAACATGGGTAACGGAGTTGTCTTAGCCACCGATGCTTTAGCACAAAATAATAGTCACATTTACAGGAGTACCGATTACGGACTAACTTGGTCGAAGGTCTGTGACATGCCTAGCGATTGTGATGACTCTCAAATATACACCCTTGGCGGAGAAGCATTTGAACCAGGTTCAATCTTATGTCTTGCCAGCGGCATGAAATTAGGTGGAGGCATTTATATTACGACAGATTATGGAGTAACGTGGAGCTTGCTACAAAAACTTCCGAATCTGGAGCCACACAATTTTATCAAAATAGGCAATAATATTATTTTAGCCGCTCAATATCCAGGACAAATCTACATTGCAAAAGTTTCTTACTCTCCAATAACCAGTACAACAGTGACGCCTGATCCGACTGCAACTTTAGTCACAACAACAAAAACTTCGTTAACAACCCAATCAGCCAGCATCTCTACTCCCGACTCAAACCCATCCACCATGCCGTCCCTCCCAACGTCTACTCCTCACCCAACAACTTTTCTTCCGATAGTTTCACCTTTTGCATCAAATTCACCTTCTGTTAGACCTTATGATTCTATGTCTAAAAACTCTAATTTAATTTCAAGTTTGGAAGAGGCAATCGTAACGATCCTGATTTTCTTGGGGCTCTTGCCCTATCTTGGTATCCGATTTAAAATAATAAAAAAAAGTAATGGATAACCCTCAAAATCAACCAGAGACAACTTGAAACTAAAAAAGTTTGCATACAGAACAAATACTTTTTGGAAAGCCCTTACTATCAATTCAATAGAGCCAATTCTCCGAAGTCAATTAGGTTTCAAGCTTCTTTGCCATCTTTTCCTACAAAATACTATTTTTGAGTCTATTTCATAGAAAAAGATTCCAAAGCTAATTATAATTATCAAGTTTGCAGCTATTGCAGGAGCTATCAAAAAAATATACATATTTTGGCTAGGCAGAATATTAATAATTGACAATCCAAACCCAAAAAATAATATTTGGACGAGAAAAATATGATATGACGATTTTCCTATCAATGTAAAAATACTTAGTGTTTTAGAAGAAAAATATTTTTCAATCTTTGAATTTAATAATATTGTTACAATTACCAGAGTATAGGTAAATGACGAAATGTTTTGTGTCCCCCACTCAGTCTCAAAAAAAGGGAATGGTTGCTGGAAAAACAAACCTAAACAAAGGTATATTATTGCTATCGGCAAAAATAACAATACTATAAGATATTTCTTGTTTTTTAGATTCACTTCACCATTTCGCAAATACTCTTCAGCTATGAACATACCTAAAGCAATTGCAGCAAAATATCGTAAAATACAGGCTTCATACAAGTAAGAGTTGTTAGCGAAAAGTGATAGATGTGGAGCTAATAATTCGAAAAATAGATCTGACAAAACCATTCCAACAATTAATAGTCGCGGAGTCTTTTTGTAAAAATAAATGAGAATGGGCGCGATAATCAGTAACTCAATGACAATAGTTACGTAGTAATTCCCTGGTCCCGATACTGGCAGAGAACCGATTAATGATTCAAAACCGATGTAGTAATTATTCCTTAACACACCAAAAAGCAGAGAAATCACGAAAATTATTAAGAAAGGAAAAATAAATCGTCTAATTCTTTTTCTAAAATATTCAACTAATGAATACATCTTGCCAGATTTGCCAAATGTCAGCATCAATGTGACACCTGACAATACCATGAAAACAGGAACTGCTTGGTTAATATGAAAAATGTAACCAGTCAAATTGAGAAAATGATAATCTATTGTATGCGTGAGCAATACTCCAATTATTGCTAATGCCTTAACAATGTCGATCGAAGGAATATAACGCCTATTTTGCTCACCTAAATCACTCACCAGCAATAAGTATTCCTTTTATGGCTTTAGGGCTAAACAGCCAAATATAATTTTTTGCTTTGTTTCTTTCATGCCCAGCTTATTCCAAAATGACTTCATCAGAAAGAGAGAAAATTAGACTTATTAAAAAGGATCAAGAATAAAATTCTTAGTTTTCACGTTTTCTATATTGATTTTTGTACCATTCAATTGTCTTTACTAATCCAGTCGTTAGGTCAGTTTTCGCTTCGAAGTTGAACTCGGTCTTTGCCCTTGTTACGTCTAGGCGTCTTCGGGGCTGCCCATCTGGTTTCGAAGTATCCCAAATTATCTGTCCCTCAAAGCCAGAAAGCTTGGCAACTAAGTTTACCAATTCTTTTATTGTTACTTCCTTTCCTGTTCCTAGATTTACAGGAGCAGATTTGTCATATTTTTCTGTTGCAGCTACAATTCCTTCAGCTGCATCATCCACGTACAAGAATTCACGTGATGCATTGCCAGTTCCCCAGATGGTTACTTGCCTTTCACCTTTTTCCAATGCTTCTGTGAACTTTCTAACAAAGGCAGGAATTACATGAGATGACTCTAAATCAAAATTATCGCCTGGCCCATAAAGATTCACAGGAAGAAGATAAATTATATTCATCCCATATTGCTGTCTATAGGCTTGCGCCATTACGAGAAGCGCTTTTTTCGCAATACCATAAGGAGCATTTGTCTCCTCAGGGTATCCGTTCCAAAGGTCGTCTTCCTTGAACGGTGGAGGCGTAAATTTAGGGTAAGCACAAACTGTTCCCAACTGAACAAATTTTTCAACTTTCGCAAGTCGAGCCGCTTCCATAAGTTGGGTGCCCATTAAAATATTGTCAAAAAATAAAGTCCCGGGATATTTTTGGTTAAACCCTATGCCTCCAACTCTCGCAGCTAGATGAATCACAACATCAACATCTTTAACAACTCTAACACAATTAGTCCAAATTCGTAAATCAGAGTCTTTGCGTCCAGGAATAATTAGTTGACTTTCCAGAAGACCCCGTTTGTGAATTAAATTTTCAACTATGTGAGTACCTAAGAATCCACCGCCGCCTGTTAAAAGAACCCGTTTGTCTGTCCAAAAATTAGTCAATCGATTAACCACCATCTATTAGGAAATTGTTTTGCTATAAATTTGTCGCCTTCACCGATCGGCTTTAATCCAGCCTTACGCATGTCCGCGTCAACCATTATTTTCACTAAATCCTTAAACCTAACTATTGGTTCCCAACCTATTGTTCTCCTTATTTTGCTTGAATCGGCAGTTAGGTCTTCGGTTTCCGTCGGTCGATAATATTTTTGGTCAATTTTTACATAATTGCCCCACTTCAAACCTGCATAAGAAAATGCTTGCTCAACAAATTCACGAACTGAATGTTGTTCTCCTGTGCCAACAACATAGTCATCAGGTTGTTTTGTTTGGAGAATTTCCCACATTACCTTAACATATTCTGGAGCATATCCCCAATCACGTTTAGGTTCAAGATTTCCTAGATAAAGAAATTTCTGCTTTCTAGCAAGAATATTTGCAAGTGCCATAGTGATTTTTCGTGTAACGAATATTTCCCCTCTTCGTGGAGATTCATGATTAAATAGGATGCCATTGCAGACAAACATGTTATATCCAAGTCTGTAGTTCTTTGAAATCCAGTAAGCATAGAGTTTTGCTACAGCATATGGACTTGTTGGGCTAAATGGGCTCTCTTCATTTTGCGGGGAGGGCGTTTTTCCAAACATTTCGCTACTGGAAGCTTGATAAAATTTGATGTCGTTTCCATCACGCCTAATCGCCTCTAATATACGAACAGTGCCAAGAGCAGTCACAGTACCCGTATATTCTGGCATGCTAAAACTTACTTTTACGTGGCTCTGAGCGCCTAAGTGATAAACTTCGTCAGGCTTGACATTGTGGATAATATTGGAAATTTGTTCCGAGTCAGAGAGATCACCATAATGCAGAAAGAACCGAGCATTTGGCTCATGCGGGTCAATATAGATGTGATCGATTCTGCCAGTGTTAAATGTACTCGCTCGTCTAATGATGCCGTGCACTTCGTAATTCTTGGATAGCAAAAACTCCGATAAATATGAACCATCTTGACCTGTTACCCCGGTGATAAAGGCTTTCTTCACATTCACCCTCTCTTGAGTGAGGATATACTTTAATAATATTTAAGGTATTATTTGCAAAAACGCGAAGCTTCTTGCCAAGCGTATAGTTTTAGCATTGCAGCCCAAGTACGAAAAAGTTCTCTGTTGTTTCTTTGCTGCTCAAGCTCTCTGTTCGCCATGAAAGCGAAATATATCGGTATAAGTAGTCTTGCCAAATCAATGTTTATTTTCATATTATCACAATAATCAGTTATAGACTTGTAAGCCAAATTCTTGAAGAAAACGGACTTTAGAAATCGGTCATTAAACCTTTCTTCTTTTGATCCATATTCTGGAAGCATAGAAAAAGAGCTCACAACAAGTAATTGGAACAAATCAAATAATGGCAGAGATTCTTCTAATGAGTCTTCCCAGTCAATTATGTTGGTGGTGTTGCCATCAAGCATCAGAATATTGAATGGATTGAAGTCCCCATGAATGCTACCTAACGGAATTTTTTCGCCTTTGAAACCATCAATTTCAATAAATAATCCCCTAAAGAAATTCGTGAAAAAAGGCAAGCTTTTTGAATCACACTTACTGAGGAATAAGCCAGTTATTGATTCCAAATATTTCATGAATGAAGCATCGCCAATGGTTGCCTTTTGACTTTCAGTTTCTTTGTGGAAACTCATCAGCCAATTTATAGCCCTCCTGAAGTAAGAAGTCATCTTTTTCTCTTGCAGTTCTAAAGCCATCGAGGTGCCTGCTAAAGCTTGTTCTACAATGACAGGAAAGTCTTTTCCTGAGAAAAATAGAGGAGTGGGGATGGATCTCCTGAGCACGGGATTTTTGATATTCTTGTGGAAATAGGTTAAATTCTCAAATTCTGAAGTTAATTTTTCTGTGTAGCTGAATACTCTTGGAATTCTCGCGAAAAATGATGGGGAGGTATCATCATTTAAAAAGACCAGAAAGGAAACGGATGCGTAAGTTGAAGTTCTTTCGCCAACTTTCATAAATGATATTTTTGCCGTCTTTTCTATTCTAAGAAGCTCAGAGTTTTGCAATATGAGTTCTTTTAGTTTTTCTATCATTTTGCGGCACTCGCGGTTATGCTGTAATCTGTTGCAAACAACTTAACTGATAGCGGAACAAAACGGCCTAATTGTTTCTTTGGAATCGAATTTATGGAATGCTCCACGTAATATTTGATTATTTTTTCATTATCTGTGGGGATTATAAGACAAGGGTCTCGATATGAAGGAATAGGCAAAAACAAGCTAAAATCGTTATAGCCACACTGAAACAGCAGTTTTTTGTATTCAAAGCTAGAGTAGATATACGTACGATACCCATCTTTCTTACCCACCATTTTGCACCAAAGATTGGCAAGAGGTCTAGGCAAAATATCTGCGAAAGGCACTTTGCTGTGACTGCCCGAACCAAGAAAGTTGTCTAAACTGAATCGGTTCTCGATACCAATATAGATAATCCCATTTGGCTTTAGTATGCGCCGAATTTCCGTTAAAGCTAACTGCTGGCAAGCCTGAGGAGGCATGTCTAAACGCGCAGCACCTATCCACTCCAGCATGCCATTCATCACGACTAAATCAAACTGCGAATCAGAAAAAGGTAAATTTCCATAGTCAAGCGGGTCAACATGTGCGAGCTTAATATTCTCAATTTTTTCTTGCTTAGCTCTAATTTGCAGGAATTTTAAAGTTTCAGCCGTTGTATCTGCTCCGACAACAGTTCTGTAGTGGCGTGCAAGAGGTATCGTCACTGGACCCCAGCCACAGCCTAAATCCAAGATTTCCGCGTCTGTTTTCGCCGGGAGCATAAAATGCCAATCTGCTCTGCTCTCGTTTACTGCATAATTAAAAGTATATCTGTTTGTTAAAGGAAGCAATATTTTTTCTAGTGCAACACGCCATCCTTCGTCCCTAGCTATTTGAAGCAAGCGGTTCATGTTTTCTTTTGATATTTGATTCCAATAAAATTCATTTGTAATGAATGATGGAATATCTGAATCGATAGACCATTCAACTTGGCAAACACGACATTTGAAGCAGTTTTCCTCTTCTAAAAGAGGGGTTTTGCATTTAGGGCAACAAAAGTGGAGATTAGATGTCAACTTAACCTACCAAACTATTTTCAACCTTTTTACAGCAGCCCCACATCAACCAAGAGTTGCTTTATTTCAGCTTCTGAAAGAATTGGGGCAGAATTAGAGGTATATTGTTTTAACCCTGTTTTTGAAAGTGTGTTGTTTTGTTGGGTTTCATCTTGGGAATTCATTATGAATACATCATCTTTCTCATAAGCCATTTTGGCTTCGTCATTTGTGAACAATTCTTCGTAAAGTTTTTCGCCTGCTCTGGAACCGATAATTTCTAATTCAATTTTTTTGGAGTCATAACCATTTTTTGCAGCCAATTCTTGAATCATTACCCTTGCCAAGTCCTTTATTCTCACAGCTGGCATTTTTAAAATGAAGATTTCTCCACCTTCAGCCATTTTTGCCGCTTTCAGAATGAGCGAAACGGCCTCGGAGATTGACATTACAAACCGTGTCATGTTTGGACTTGTTATCGTTACTGGCCCACCCGATTCAATCTGTCTTTTGAATATTGGAGCGACTGATCCCCTCGAGCACAAAACATTTCCAAATCTTACGCACGACAACACTGTTTTTCTATCTCCTTTGTAGAAATTTGCAGAGGTGGTTAATCTTTCACCCAAGAGTTTTGTAGCCCCCAAAACATTTGTTGGATTCACTGCTTTATCTGTGCTGATAGTTATCATTTTTTCTACTTCTTCATCCATAGATACTTCAATAATGTTTTGAGTCCCCAAGACATTCGTTTTTACAGCCTCAAAGGGGTTATACTCACAAAGTGGAACGTGTTTTAAGGCAGCTGCATGAAAAACAATGTCGACATCCTCAACTGCGCGCCTGCACCTTTCTATGTCTCTAATATCTCCGACAAACATTCGCAAGTTTTCTTTATTTAATTCTTGCTGCAACTCAAAAAGTGCAGTCTCATTGTTATCAAAAACTCGAACAACGAGGGGTTCACATTCTAAGACTTCTCTTACGATTTCGCTTCCGATGGAACCCGCACCACCTGTCACGAGGATAGTTTTGCCTTTAAAGTAGGCTTTGATGTTGTTTCTATCACGCAAAGAAATTCTTGATTTCATTTATTACATACTCCAATTCTTCTGTCGTTATAGTTGAGTAAATTGGCAAGGTAAAAATCTCGCTTGATATTTGTTCTGTGACCGGTAACTTGCAATTATACTTCAACTCATTCTTGTAGAAATATGTAAGGTGAATAGGCGGGAAATATACTTTAGTTGCCACATTTTTTTCTGCTAAGTGCTTCATCAACGCATCCCGGTATTTTCTGTTGACTCTGATAGGATACATTTGATAGACATAGAAGTATCCTTTTAGCTTTAAAGGAAGGGTAATTTCTTCAATATTTCTGAGCTGCTCGGTTAAGTATTCAGCTTTTTTTCGCCTCATCTCAATAATTTGTCCAGCCTTCTTAAGTTGGGCAATACCCAAGGCAGCTGTAATTTCGGACATTCTGTAATTATATCCTAAACAAACATAGTCTGGCAGTTCTCGAGAAGTGAAGTAATCGGTGTTTTCTGGTCGACCATGTGATCGTATAAGCTTAATTTTTGAATAGATTTCTTTGGAATCAGTAATTATAGCTCCGCCATCACCAGTAGTGATTATTTTATTTTGACAAAAACTAAGCATGCCACTTTCGCCAAAGGTTCCAACGCATTTATTTTCGATTTTTGCGCCAAAGGATTCAGCCGCATCTTCTATGAGTACCAAGTCATAATCGTCTGCGATCTCCTTCAGTTCTCGAATTAGACATGGCGAACCGCCGTAATGTACTGGAATAATTGCTTTTGTTTTTGTTGTTATTTTTTCTTTGACGCTTTCTGGGTCTAAACCAAAAGTTTTAGGTTCAATGTCTGCGAAAACAGGTTTGGCGCCTGCAAAAAGTACAGAGTTGGCGGTTGAGATGAAAGAGAAAGAGGGGACTATCGCTTCGTCGCCTTTCTTAATGTTATTCGCCATGATGGCGGCGTGAAGAGCACTTGTCCCAGAATTTAAAACAACAGCATATTTTGTTCCCAAGTATTCGCTTATCATTGTTTCAAATTTTGCACTTCTGGAACCAGCGGTCCAATACATGCCTTCCTTAATCACATCAGTAACTGCTTGAATATCCGCTTCATCTGAAAATATTTTGAATAAAGGAACCCTCATTCTTTCTTACCTTTAGCGCTTATTTTTTTTACTATTTTAACGGGAACACCTAAAGCCAAAACATTAGAAGGAACATCCTCATTAACGAAACTGAATGCCCCGATGATAGAGTTTTCGCCAACTGTCACTCCAGGCATTATAACGGTGTGGCTTCCAACCTTACAGTTCTTCTTAAGTACAACAGCTCCCTCTTTGTGGTCAATTGTTGATATTGAATAAATAGAACAATGTGAACCTATCTGCACGTTATCTTCAATTTTCACGCCATTTTTAGCGTTGATGTAAGTGAAGGCACCGATATCAGTTTTAAATCCAAGCTCAAGTTTATCTTTGTACTGAACCAACCAGTGGTATTTCGTCAGTTTTCCTTCTTCAATTTCAGGTTTTTCCCAATCTTGAAATCTCATCAATAAGTCATCCTTTTAACCAGCAGCGCTCTATCTAAGTTTAAATCATTTAAGACTTTGGTAATGTTTATTCCAGTGTTTTGGATTCTGTAAATGTTTCTGCAAGATTTTGCTCTGTTTATTAGTTCTTGGTTAGAAAGGCCGTTTTGAATTGCCTTGCTAATTTCTGTTTCAGCATAGGGCACATCGATAACGTTACCTGATTTTTGCCGGCCCATTTGCCTTGTTCCTACATTGATTACGGGCAAACCAAAATAGGGAGCTTCGATTATTCCACTACTGGAGTTACCGACCATTACACTTGCTATTTTCATAATGCCAAGGTAATCCTCATGAGGAATGCTCTTAAACGCTTTGATAAAAGAATTCTCCTTCGCATACTTGCGAATGACATTTATCATTTTTCTTCCACCGACGTCGGCGTTTGGATAAACAACAACGGTTTGGAAGCCAGAAGCGACTATTGCATTTAATGTTTCACGAATTTGATTTTCTGCTTCTTCAGCTTCAGCGATTATTGAATGCTGCACCATAAGAAGTACAGGTTTAGACAAGTCTAGACCGTATTTATTGGAAATTTCCTCAGGTCCAGGGAGTTCTTTGCTAGAAGCGAAATCTAAACCTGGTGCACCGACAACGCGGACCCGCCAGGGTTCTTCACCCATTCTAATTATTCTTTCAGCGCTTTCCCTTGTCGCGGCAAAATGTATGTGAGATAGCTTTGTAATTGCATGTCTCACTGGGTCATCGATATTGCCTGAAACATCTCCGCCGTGAATATGGGCTATAGGTATGCCCAAGTATGTTGCAGCCACTGCGCCTGACAACATTTCGCTGCGGTCACCCAAAAGAAGCAGAATATCAGGCTTTATTTTTTCTAGGGCATTCTCAATTCTGACCATAGATTTAACGACGCTTCTTGCCATTGCTTCTCTAGTATCATCAGCATGCAGGATTTTGATTTGCGCAACGATGTTGTATCCATCTTTTTCAATTTCCTTAATTGTGCTCCCAAACTCAGTGGATAAGTGCATTCCAACAACTAAAAGTGAAAGTTCAAGCTGCGGACTCTTGATCATTTCTTTTAATACGGACTTTAGTATTCCGTAGTCAGCTCTTGTACCAGATATTACAGCGACTTTCCTCATGGTTCTTTCACGAGATTGTCAAAAGTAATTAATTCATCAGGCTTTATTCTTTTCTTTGCCCTTAGACCGATTATTTTGTTTGAAAATTTAGGCTCAAGCCCATTGGCTGGACGCTTAAAATCCAGCATGCGCTCGGTAATAATGTCGCCTTTATTAATCTCAACCTTAGCCACTATGCTTCTTCTCACTGCAACCTTAATTTCTTTTTCAGCTCTAGTAGGTTTCTTAATTCCATCACCAAGCGCCTCTTCGACTTCACGAATTGACTTTACCATTTCAGCGAGTTCATCTGGTTCTAAAGACATTTTTTGATCTGGCCCCTGCATGGTTCTGTCCAAAGTGAAATGTTTCTCAACAACCACTGCACCTAAAGCCACAGCAGCAATAGGAATGATGATTCCTAAGGTATGATCAGATATGCCAACGGGATGTTCGAAATGCTCTTTTAAGGTTTTAATTGTCCGAAGATTCATCTCACATTTTTCAGCGGGGTAGCTAGTCACGCAATGAAGTAAAATCAGGTTGTCATTTCCACTTTGATGGATTACGTTCAAAGCATCTTCTATTTCGTCTATCGTGCTTATGCCAGTTGACAATATTATTGGCTTTTTCTTTTCCGCAATGTACCTGATAAATGGTAAATTTGTTATTTCTCCTGATGAAATTTTAATCGCAGGCAAATTTAAATCATCAAGCAAATCAACGCTTTCCTTGTCGAAAGGGGTAGCCAAAAAAATAATTTTCTTCTTGTGCGCATAATCGCATAGTTTTGTAAAATCTTTCTTGCTTAACTCTAACTGTTTAAGCATCGAAAACTGCGATTTCTCATTATAAGCGGTTCCTTTCTTTTGATAGGCGGCTTTCTCTGCTTTTTCAGTTACAATATTTTCAGCTTTGAAAGCTTGAAATTTAACTGCGTCAGCTCCGGATTGTGCAGCAATGTCGATCAATTCTTTAGCTAGCTCTACTTTGCCATTATGATTTACTCCAGCTTCTGCGATGATGAAAACAGGTGTTTTCTCGCCGATAATTCTATTTGCAAGTCTTATTTCTTTCACTAAACCATCCTTCCCAATTCTTAAGCACCATCTCAGCGAGAAAAAAATCAAAATAACTATCGATATCAATCGATTCTTCTTCAGGCATAATTACCGCCCGAGAATCCTTGCCTAAAACCGTGTTCTGCTCAAATAAAACAGATCGTCTAACTGCGTAAACAGCCCCGTTTAAAGCATATGCTTTGGGCAAGTCCTGTCGTCTGTATATTTTTGTTCCTTCGTTGGAAAAAGGACGAAGTCTATCGCCATCAATTGTAAAGCTCCAACATGGATGATCTTTAACGCAACACACGGTCGCAGCAGAGTCAGCTCCAGTTTTGAGCAATTTTTCTATAGTTTCATCAATTCTATCTGTCTTCCGAAGTGGTGAGGTGGGTTGAATTAAAACGATCATAGTAACAGAGTAGCATTCTACATTCTCAAGATACTTGACAGCAGATTGAAGAGCAAGATAGGTAGGTGAATCGTCTTGGGCGAGCTCCTTCGGTCGCAAGAAGGGAACTTCAGCGCCAAATTTCTTTGCTATTTTAGCGATTTTTGGATCGTCTGTTGAAACAATTACTCGACTTATTTTATTGGATTCTAAAGCTGCTTCAATACTATAGGCCATCAGAGGTTTGCCGTCGAGTTTCTGAATGTTTTTCTGTGGTATTCCCTTTGACCCGCCTCGTGCAGGAATTATTGCCACAACACCGTTATTGCAGAGGCGCACCATTAGGCATCTTTCGATAAGTAGATTTGATTTACTTTTAAAGGTTTTTTAAGAAATAGAATGGATTGAAAAATAAAAAATAATTTGTTGGGAATTGACTTAAGACACTTGATGTCTTAATATCCACTTTCCACCCTCGTTCTTCCAAAGATGTGGAGATCTAAATTTGTCACACAAACTGAAAAAGTGGTTTTGATCTATTCCGACATAATCCATGACATCTTTAATGTATCTTTTTGGGATCTCTCCGTCGAATCTCCGAACGAGAGCAACACCTTCTTCTCTGGTCAAGTGTTTGTTTCGGATCTCCTGTGATGCATCATAAGAAGCTCGACCAAGTCCGAATTTTATGAATGTTGTGTAATAGTGGAGGTCATCAATCTTGTCGTCGATGCTGTTATATTTTGAGTAGGTACCCTCGGAACGGAATGGTCTAGCTTTAAAACCAGTGTGCTCCGAAGCGTAGTAGTAGCTTTCTTGCGGTGTCCACTTTAAGTAATAACCTAAATAATGAACCTCAATCTTTGCTTTTTCCAAGTCGCGATAGTCAGCTGGCATGTAGGCGCTCAAATCGTTAAGGGAAAGATCGTATTTTTTAATAAGTTCAGGGATTGATATCCCGCCCAAATAGGTTTCTGACAAATCTTTCAAAGTGTAGTATGACTTGTCACGTAATGATGTGTTCGTTTCAGCAATGGGGTTGCCATACTCTGCTTCCGATTCTCCGTAGAAAACCAGAGGTATTCCATATTTTATCGCAATTTTTGGCGCTATATTTTTTTGCCCAAGAATAAAAGTTTGGAATGGGTGAAGTAAATTCTCTATTGATAACCTAGTCAACAGTTTATGAACTCGTCCATTCGGTTTGAAAGTAATATTATCGAAGCCACCTACTTCAATCCAATTTTTGAAGTTTTGGTACCCATAATCAGTGTACAGAATTGGAGGCCAAGTGACTGTAAGCGGATGCATATTATACTTATATTTCAGAATATGAGCTGCGTAAGCGCTGTCTTTTCCGCCACTTCCAGGTACGACACAATCGTAGTAACCATCGTCACGACGGTACTTGTCCAATAGTTTAACTAGTTCTTTTTCACGAAATTCCCAGTCTATCTGCTCCTTCTTCTCTGCATAATGGCAAGCATCGCAGATGCCGTCATCATCAATATGCAAAGTAGGGGTCTTACGACTTGGTACGTGCTTAAACTCGGGATATGATGAAGGTCTTTGATTAGACATTACACAACGTTTACAGAAAATAACATCTTTAGGCAAACCATAATAAGATTCCAAATCTTCAGTCATCTTTGAACCCTTTCTGATTTTGCAAACAAGTCTTTCATTTTCAGCTACTTTATTTTAACATTACTAATATTCTTATCCCCACTGGCAGCAAGGATTAATACTGCAATGTTACGATAAATTTGCAGTCCTTTTAGACCACTACGCTCAGGATGAAATTGTGTTGCGAAGATATTTTTAGATGAGAAGCTTGAGCAAAACTCTATATTGCCATATTTTGAAGTTGACTTGATAATAGAGGAATCATTAGGGATTGTGAAGAAAGAGTGAACAAAATACATGAATTCACCATCATCTAAACCTCTTAAAGGTGAATTGAACCAAACATCTCCATCGAGATTCTGACAGCCAGTTAAAGAGTCATCTACTTTTTTCTTAAAGACCCTGTTCCAGCCTACCTGTGGAACTTTTAAAATACCACTCGTACTAATCGGATTGTCAAATTTTATAACTGACCCTTTTATAATTCCCAAGCCCTCGTGTCTGCCAAATTCATAGCTTTCGCTCATAAGCAATTGCATGCCTAAACAAATTCCCATGAGAAAATGTTGAGAATCGACCACTTCTCTTAAAGTATCAATTAGGTTCAACCTGTGTAATGCGGCGATAGCATCTCCGAAAGCACCTACGCCTGGCAGGATTACGCCATCGGAAGACAAAATTTCTTTTCTTGAAGCAGTCACAGTTGCATGCATACCTACGTAGGTGCACGCATTTTTAACGCTGAATAGGTTGCCTAAACCATAATCCACAATTGCAACTTCAATTTTTTTCATCGTTCAATTTTCCTGCCAGCGGCATGCAATGTCATTTTTAAGCAAATCATTCTTTATTTGTGAAATTGTTGTATCTTGGATGTTTGAGGAAAGTTTCATTCCTCTTTTCCCTAGCAAAAATTCTATGTTACCTTCTTTTTTGAAATCAGAAGAATAGCATCCTTTATGCTGAACATAGTTGTAATGAAGAATAGAAGCCACACTTACGGCATCAGCTTTACCTTCCTTAATGACTCTTAAAATGTGACTAATTTTCCCAGCTCCACCGCTTGCAATAACGGGAATAGAAACAAGCCCCGAAATTTTTAATGTCAAATCTAAATCGAATCCTTGCCCAGTGCCCTCATTATCAATTGAGGTAACTAACAGTTCACCCGCCCCTAAATCTGCAGCCTTTTTTGCCCATTCAAACGCATCCAAACCCGTACTTTGGCGCCCGTAATCTACATAAGGTTCGTATGAACCATCGGGTTTCTTTATGGCTTCGATTGACACAACGATTGTGGAGGAACCAAAAGTTCTGGAAGCTTCCCTTATGAGATCGGGTCTATTGATTGCCGCGGTGTTGATAGAAACCTTGTCCGCTCCCGCCCGCAAAACTGCTCGAATATCATCAAGGTTTCGTAGTCCTCCACCCACAGTCAGGGGAATGAATATTTTTTTTGAAGTCCTTTCCACGATGTCTACTAGGCTGTTGCGTCCGTAAAGGCTTGCAACAGCGTCAATATAAATAAGTTCATCAGCACCATTCTCGTAATAGAAGCGTGCAAAATCCTCAGGTTTTCCTAAGACCCTTAAGCCTTCAAAATGAATCCCTTTGACAAGGTTAGGGCCTTTTATATCAAGTCTAGGGATTACTCTTATGTAATGTGGAGAAACAGGGTAAACTTTGACTTTGGGACTAAGGCAATTTTGATTCAAATTTGTTGCCAATAGATGTCATCTCTTCTATCAACTTTCCAACTCTTTTAGAGGATTGCCCATCTTGTTTGAATGCAAGAAAATAAATACATTTTTCTCTATAAGCATCATATTCTTTACGAAACTGAGCATTTTCAAGAAGCAGACGAATTTCCTTTTTAAAATCAGATGCTGTTCTTGCTGCAGGCAATATTGGACTATCAAAAGGACTTGTTGTAGCTTTGCCCTCAAATGCAACAGTTATAACTGGTTTCCCAAGCAACATAGCCTCCAATCCCGCTGTGGAAGTATAAGTAATTGCCAAGTCGGAAACATTCAGTAGCTCATCCAAATCAGCATTCTGCAAAATTATCATCTTTTTTGTCGACATCTTTTCAATTTGATTTCTGTGCAAATCCGCGTTCTTATCCCATGGATGAAACTTAATTATCAATTGAACCTGCGATAGGTCTTCCACTGCCTCGACTACTTTTTGGCAGAAATCACTAAATTCAGTCTCTCGCAAATGAAGATTAGCAAAGTGTAGAGTTTCATTCGCATGCTGCGTTAGCAAAGTAACTATATGCTTGTTATTATCAAGACCATACTTTTTGCAAATCGCTTGACGATTGAAAAATTCTTTCTTTATATATTTGTCGAATTGTGGACAACCGGTAATTACCAGTTTTTCCGCTTCTACGCCGTGCTTGGAAAACCAGATTTGATTGTATTCACCCCATAAAGCTATTTTACTTGCTGTTAGTGGCAGACTCTCAATTGGATGATCAAGGAGACCAAGTTGAAGAACTAAACTGTTGACGCCTAAACGATTGGCTACAGAAACGAGTGTTTTATTTTCATAAACGACATCAGTGTTTAATAAAACCAAATTGACTTTTTCTCGTCTCAACATATTCTCAATTTGCTCTATTTTCTTAACTGTTCCTTCAAAAAAATTCTCAAAAAGAAAAGTTAATTTTGATTCCACCAAAGACCACATTTCAGTGTTCTCGCATATTTCGAAGTCGCCTTTACGATTTTCTCTGAAGTCAGCCCAATCCTCTCGCAATTTAGAAATGAAGCTATCGGTAGAAGCTGTCTGATTTTTGCTTAATGAGTAATTATCGAGCGATTTAAAGGAAAAATTGTTTTTAAATAATTCAGAATATTCATTCAATAACAACCGTTTGCTTAAGCCATATTCAGGCCCGAAGAATAGAGATCTTGTCTTTTGTAAGCATTTAACAACTCTTTTTTCTTTATCCCATCCATCTTGAAAGAGCACAGTTCTTTCTGGTTTCCTGTGGAACCAAGTTAAACCGTTTAGGATTGAAGCAGCAATTTTGAGTGATATTTTCTTTAAGCTTAAACGACTGGAATTTGCGGTTGCACTTTTGACTGGTTCGATTTCATTAACAATAACTGTTATTCCAGTTTTCTCGCAAATTATTTTTGCAACTTTTGCTGGAATATCTTCGAGGTCTATGCATGGAAGCTGTTGAGAATGGGAATCCCAATCAAGATAGAAAATGATTTTGTCACCCTTTTGCAGCTTTTCTTTCTTTATAATGGCTTTGATCATTTTAATTGTTTCAAGAGTGATTGAGAAGAAGTAAGTCATTTCCCATTGGACAAGTTCCCCCAAGTTATGCCCCTTGTAACCCAAAAGTGGTTGCAACTCATCTTTTCTAAACCAATTCTCTGCTAAACTCATCGCTTCCTCATCTATATCAGCAAACGTTTTGCTGTCTACATAAACGTCGAATTTTCTATGAGCAACCCCCAATTTTTCTAGAATTAAAGCGGTCTGTTCATTAAGCGCAATTCTTACGATTTCGTCATTTGCAATGTTTGCGGAGGCTCTTCTAGCTTGATTTGGATTATAGAAAATTTCAAGAGTTTTCATTCTTCAATCTATCCGGGAAAATCTTAAATCAAGTAGTTCGATTTGTCAATCTTCTTGTTTTTTGGAGGAAAATAAGCGAATTCTATTGGAGAAAAATAGACCGAATAAAGCAAGTGCAAGAATCAGAATAATATTGTATTGAGATGCTAACACTTTCACCCAAGGGACCACATTCATTTCGGTTGTCATAGCTACTGAGTTTTGAGCTGTGGTGCTTTTGAAAGTTCCATTGTAAGAGAAGTTCGAGATGATCGTATATGAATCGCTTGAGTAAGTTATGATGAAACTGACTTTGCCTTTTATATGCAGAGGTGCATAAGGGAATATTAGTTTGTCCCATGTTTTTTGAGAGAAAATGTGAACGTTTCCAGTAAAATCTGATTGGCCTTCGTCAAGGACACTTGGAGATTTTAAAATAATATCTTGATTGCTCCAATTAATATTTGCTAAGTCACCAGGTTTTACATTTGGAGGCTCAAAACCATTCAGCGACACTAATCCCCCAGCTACCGTTAATTTTGTGGTAACTTTTCCATCATTTAATACCAAAGAGAGTTCTGTATTTTCATTAAGTGAGATATCTATTTGATATTCTGAGCTGAGCGAAATTAAAGTATACTGATTTAATGATGAGGGAAGAATCCTGACTTGGTTAGTAGTTAGGGTAAAACCTGCAGTATTATTGAATTCAATGGAACAAATTGAGATGTTGGATATCGCTGAAGCAACTCTGAAACTATTATTTGAGAGAATTTGACTGCTAGAGAAATCTAATTGATTAACATAGAGTGGTGCTTGGTATGGAATAGAGAGAAAATTCGAATTTATTGTTATGTTGCCGGTAAAATCGGTTTCTTGCTCAAACCAGTTGGTATTTGTCTTGTAAGAATATGCTTTCTCGATTTCCTGAGTGCTCGTAAAACCTAAAGATTGTATATCGTTTAGCGTTAAAATTCTGCTCAAAATTTCAAAAGCGTCAAGTTTGTTACTTTGGAAAGATGAAAAGATGGAATACGAGTCTATGTAAACAATTTTTCCAACACCAAAAGATTGCGAGTAAGATAGAGGCGCCACCGCGACCCCGTTTCTAGAAAAACTTGATTGGACTTGCGTTTCTGGACTGGAAGAATAAGTTTTGTTAAGATCTATTTGCGGCATTGAAGATGTACCTTTGGAGCTGACTATCCCATCAGTTTCTGTTTTGCCCGCGTTGTTTATTGATAGTTGATTGGAAATTTGACCATTTGTAGAAGAACCCAGAACGATTAGGTTTCCTCCTGCTTTGACCCAATCCAGAAATCTCTGAGCGGTACCTTTTTCTTGGATATCATGCGACAAAATAATTGTGCTGTAATTGAAAATATCATTGTCAACGTCAGACAGGACGTTATACTTCAAGTTTGAAAGAGCACACATCCAAAGCGGAAAGAAATACGTAATGTTGTCATTGGCTGATGTCTCGGGAAAAGGCACAGCAAGAACAGTGTCAGCTGGAACTGAGGCGGTTATTGTGGGCATTTCATAAACTGAGATGTCGCCCTCTGAGAAGGCTATTGGTAAGTATTGAAGCGTTTGAACGAGTGATGACGACGGATATTCTTGTTTTAATAGATTAACCTCAGATTCAGTGGCGAAAATAAATTTGGTTCCGCGTGTTGAAATAAAATCTATGAGGGGCACAAGACCTTGAGTGTTAGTAGCAATAGGAGTAGTAACAAGTTGCTGCCTAGATATACCCGCTGAATCTAACAGTGAATAAGTGTTGATACTTAATACCATAACCTGGTCAGTTTGAGGTACATATTTAACAACATATTGCATGGCATCCAGAGCATTATTTGGGATAGGTTGATTGCTATCAGCCATTATTGAGAATCCCTCTGTTCTAAGCAATGCAGATGGCAAACACAAAAGCACAAAAACTGCGATCACAAGGCTTGCCACAATTTTTTTGTTAACATGTAATCTATAAAAAGATTTGTTAAGCTGCTCAAAGTTGTTTTGATTTTGTTTAAGCCAAGCTAAGAAGCCTACCATAACAAAAGAACCTGAAATGCAAAGTCCAATC
>Ga0326726_10001373_pt1 | contig 22643 bp, 20 predicted proteins | sample MHFenrmetagenome_2_FD_207603 | JGI IMG/M metagenome (GOLD analysis project Ga0326726, IMG submission 207603) | Lab enriched peat soil microbial communities from Michigan Hollow, Ithaca, NY, United States - MHF15MN | ecosystem: Environmental > Terrestrial > Soil > Wetlands > Peat | place: USA... | reverse complement strand
AAAAACTAGACGCGGTTCACGAGACTGTACCCATGACACAATCAGCGGTGCAACGATTGCGACGATGAGGGCACTACCGAGAGCACTAGGCCAATGAAACTTCCCTTGTTTGGCATCCGTCTCGTCACTCATCGATGTCTACTCCAGCGCGTGCTCCACGCTTCGCGGGGGAAGTATATATCCGAAGCCGGTCGAACCCAACGGCATCCAGGCGATGTTCCTGATGCCACCCCCCGCCTCGATCATAAATGCACCATTATGGTGTATACTGGTGCCATGCCAATGTCAAAGCAAGTGCGGCGTAGCCTGACGCTTCCGGCACAGGTGGCCAAGCAGGTGGACAGCATCGCCAAACGCCGGCGCCTGAGCGACAACCGGGTGCTCGTAGAACTGATTGAGCTGGGAATCGAAGCCCGTGAACGCAAAGAGAGAGCCTTCTTCGAACTGGCGGAACGCTTCCGCGCATCGCAGGACCCGGAAGAAGTAAAAAGACTGGGAGACGAGTTGGGGCAATTTGTGTTTGGTGAATAATGCCGCAAATCGAAACCTGGTCGCGCCTTCCCCAGGTAATTCGCGACCATCTTGTCGATCGCATGCGCGAGCGCAAGATCAGTCTCGACGATCTCAATCAACTTCGCATCTGGATCGAATCCAGGCCTGACGTCCCCCAAGGCGCCTGGTACAAGGATTTCGGATCGTTCAAGATCTGTGGTGAAGGTATATATCCAAAAACATTCTTGCTGGCCGGTCAGACCGCAACCGGCCGGAAGCTCTAAAGCCTGATCCCAGAGGATCTGGGAGGGCCAGGCAACGCTAACGACTCCTGAACGGCCTGGGCGAGACGCTTGTCGCTACGGGGGCGAGTCCATGCTATCCTGCGCTCAACTTCGTTCACCTCACATTTCTGCGTTTCAGGACGCCGGTGCTCATCGAACTGCGGCTCGAAAACTACGCGGTGATAGACAACCTGGCGGTAGAGTTCGCGCCCGGCCTGAACCTGCTGACCGGCGAAACCGGCGCTGGAAAATCCATTCTCATTGATGCCCTGGCGCTCCTGCTGGGGGACAAAGCCTCCGCGGACGTGATTCGCTCCGGGGCCGACAAGGCCACGATTTCCGCCGTCTTTGAAGTCGAAGGTGGGGCGGAAAAAACAGTCGCGCAAATCCTCGAAAACAATGGCATCGATCAGGAAGACGAGTCGGTCATCCTGCGCCGCGAAATTGCGGCTGGGGGCAAGGGACGCGTGTTCGTCAATAACCAGCCAGCGACCGTTGCCGTGTTGCGTCAACTGGCTCCGTACCTCGCCACCATTCACGCCCAGAACGAATCACTGCTGTCTTTTGACGCATCCACCCGCCTTCGCCTGCTCGACACGTTCGCCAATATTCAGCTCGACGCGACCACGGAAGCGTTTTCCAAGTGGAAGAGCATCAACGGTCGCATCGAAGAACTGCAACGCGATGAGCAGGACCGGCTGCGCCTGCTCGATCTGTGGACATTCCAGGCGCGTGAAATCGAAGAAGCCAGGCTGCAGCCAGGAGAAGACGAGCGACTGGAGACTGAGAAGCGCGTCCTGGCCAACGCGGAAAAGATCCACAGTGCGGCCATGAATGCCTTCGATCTGCTCTACGAAGGCAACGCCTCGACTGCAGCGTCATTGCGGACGGCGCAAAAACACATCGAAGAACTGGCCCGCTACGAACCGAAATTTCAGGAGACCATGGCCACGCTCGAAACTGCTCGCATCAGCGTGGAGGATGTCGGCGCCAGCCTGCGCGACTATGCCGGCGGCATCGAAGCCTCTCCCGAACACCTGGCCGAGGTAGAAGACCGCCTCGCAGCCATGGACCGGCTCAAGCGCAAGTACGGCCCCACTCTCGAAGACGTGATGAAACACGGCGTCGAAGTCAGCCGCAAACTCTCGGAGATGGAGAACAAGGACGAAATCCTGCGGCAGTTGCGTGGCGAGTTGGCGCAGGCGGCCGAGGAGTACCTCGTTGCGGCCCGCACCATTTCCAAGAAGCGCTACGAAGCCGCGCGCAAGCTGGAAAAATTGGTCGAGGCTGAGATCAATGACCTGGCTATGAAGTCCTCTTTCCGAATTGACGTCAGCGGCACCGACGAGGAATGGAACTGGACTGCCGCCGGCTTCGACCAGGTGGCATACATGATCGCCACTAATCCCGGTGAGCCTTTGCGGCAGCTCGAACACATCGCTTCCGGCGGAGAGCTATCTCGCGTCATGCTGGCCCTTAAGGCGAGCGTTGAGGCCTCATCGGGCAGGAAGCGCAGTTCCGGGGCGCAACGTACCTTGGTCTTTGACGAAATTGACACCGGAATCGGGGGCCGGGCGGCCGAGGCCGTAGGCAAGAAGCTGAAGAGCCTGTCCCGCTCGAACCAGGTCCTTTGTGTCACCCACCTGCCCCAGATCGCCACCTTCGCCGACCATCACTACCTGATCGAAAAGAAGGCGGTCGGCGGACGCACCCGCACCGGTGTCCACCTCATCACCGGGGACGAGCGCACCGAGGAAGTCGCCCGCATGCTGAGCGGCGCCAAGCTGACCGAGACCTCGCGCAAGCACGCCGAGCAGATGCTAAAAACTAACGCATAGGGTTCGTACCCTGAACGGTGAACTGGAATCAATGAAATACACCAGTTCCGAGCTGCGAGGAAGCTTGCCCGGTTGGTAACGAAACCATGCGCCGGCGAGGAGATTGTGATCGCCTGCAAGGAACTCCGAGTCAAGTTGGTGCCCGTCCGGGAGCTGAAGGCGGCCAAGAAATCGAATCCCAGGTCGGTTTAAGGGAAAGATTTTCTGCGCACCAAATGCTTTCGCCCCTCTCACGGAGCAGGAGTGGTTGAACCTCGGATTCGAGTGACTGGGATATGCACGCCGTTCGCTGCCAGGAAACACCCAATCGCTGCTAATCCTAAGCCTTTCTACGGCTTACGTTGACCAACTGGGTACTTCTCCGATAGTCTGGTAGCTAACTACCCGTAGGGAACGTGTACCCTAAGAAGGCAGATTATGGCCCCTTACCAGGACGAAAAGACGTTGCTTTTGCTCAAACCCCGCGGCTTCTGTGCGGGTGTGGTGCGGGCCATTGATATTGTTCGCATCGCCCTCGAAGCCTTCGGACCGCCGATTTACGTCCGCAAGGAGATCGTTCACAACCGTTTCGTGGTTGAGGATTTGCAGAGCAAGGGCGCCATCTTCGTGGACAGCGTGGAAGAAGTCCCAAATGGGGAACGCGTCATCTATAGCGCCCACGGCGTCTCGCCCGAAGTGCGCGAGGCCAGCGAACACCGGGGATTGCGCGTGATTGACGCAACCTGTCCCCTGGTCACCAAGGTTCACGTGGAAGCGGTAAAGTTCGCCAAAGAAGGTTATTCGCTGATCCTGATCGGCCACCGCGACCACGATGAGGTTATCGGGACCCTGGGGGAGGCGCCGGTCGTGACCCAGGTGGTCGGCTCGCCGGACGAAGTGGCTTCTCTGACCGTGGCCGACTCCAGCCGGGTGGCTTACCTGACCCAGACCACCTTAAGCCTGGATGAGACCAGGGACATTATTGCGGCGCTGCGACAGCGCTTTCCCAACATCAAGGGTCCGGCGGCACAGGATATCTGTTATGCCACGGAAAATAGGCAGGTGGCGGTGAAGCACGTGGCTTCCGACGCTGACCTGCTGCTGGTGGTCGGCTCAGACAACAGCTCCAACTCCAATCGCCTGGTGGAAGTTGCGCGCAACCTGGGCACGGGATCGCATCTAATAGATAGCTTCCGTAACATTCGACCGGAATGGCTGGAGGGCGTGAAGACCATTGCCCTGACCGCGGGCGCTTCCGCTCCGGAGTGTCTGGTCGAAGAAGTAGTGAAGTTCCTGGGATCCGAAGGCTTCACCAACGTGCAGGAAGTCGAGGTCATGCCGGAGAACGTAAGGTTCGGCCTGCCTCCTGAAATTGTGGAGGCCATTGCCGCCGCTCCCAGCGGGGCGGCTGTGGAGTAGCGACAGCTAATTATGGAAGACACCTCCCCCCTATCTCCCGCTTCTGCGGTGCCGCAGATGCGTTTCGGGAAAATTGATGATCTCATCAGCCGGGTGGCCTCGGCCATCGACGGCGCGCGCAACTGCCTGTTTTCCGAGCAGCATGAAGAGGGCTACTGGTGTGGCGAACTGGAAGCCGATGCTACGCTCGAAGCCGACTACATCATCCTGCATGTGCTTCTCGGGACGGGCAATCCCGAGCGCCTGGCCAAAGCCGCACGCTATATTCTGGAACACCAGAACGAGGATGGCGGGTGGAGTATCTACTTCCGCGGTCCGTCCAATATTAGCGCCTCGGTCAAATGCTATTTCGGGTTGAAGCTGACAGGCTATGCCGCCGATCACCCCGGACTGGTGCGCGCCCGCAAGAAGATCCTGGAAATGGGCGGCGTCACCGAGGTCAATACCTTTACCAAAATTTACCTGTGCTTCTTCGGGCAGTACGACTACGATGCCGTCCCCGCGATCCCTCCGGAGATCGTTCTTTTTCCTACATGGTTCTGGTTCAACATCTACGAAATTTCTTCGTGGTCTCGAGCCATTCTGGTGCCGCTGTCGATTTGCTACGCCAAGAAGCCGTTTAAGAAGATTCCCGAGGAGTTGGGAGTCGAAGAGTTGTTTGTGGGCGGGCGCGAGAAGTCGCGCATGCATTTGCGCTGGGACAAGAAACGATTTTCATGGCGCAACTTCTTTCTCTCTCTCGACCGCCTGACTCACTGGTTCGAGCGGGTACACATCCGGCCGCTGCGCTCGGTTGCTTTGAAGGTGGCCGAGAAGTGGATGCTGGAACGCTTCGAGATGAGCGATGGGCTGGGGGCGATCTTCCCTTCCATGATGAATTCCATCATCGCCTTGCGCTGTCTGGGGTATTCCGTGGACGATCCTCAGGTGATTCGCGCCATAGATGAATTTGAGAAGTTGGGCATCGAAGAGAAAGAGACGTTCCGCGTGCAACCCTGCAAGTCGCCGGTATGGGACACGGCCTACGCCTTGTTCGCGCTGGGGGAGAGCGGAGTGCCGACCAGCGATCACCGCCTGGTGAAATGCGCCGACTGGGTCCTGCAAAAGCAGGTGCGCATGGCGGGCGACTGGAAAGTGAAAAACAAGCACGGCCAGCCCGGGGGGTGGTATTTCGAGTTCAACAACGAGTTCTATCCGGACGTGGATGATAGCGCCATGGTTTGCCTTGGTCTGGGTCATGTGGAACACCCCAACGGGCGTTATCAGCGCGAATCCGTGCAGCGCGCCATTGACTGGATTCTCTCCATGCAATGCCGCAATGGCGGCTGGGCGTCGTTCGACAAGAACAACGACCGGATGGTGTTTCAGTACGTACCGTTTGCCGACCATAACGCCATGCTAGATCCGGCGACGGTGGACATCACGGGCCGCATCCTCGAGATGCTGGCGGCTTACGGGTACGACAAGAACCATCCTGCGGTGAAGAAGGCGCTGAAGTTCATGCGCGCGGAGCAGGAACCGGATGGCTCCTGGTTCGGACGCTGGGGCGTCAACTACATTTACGGCACCATGGCGGTGTTGCGCGGCCTGGAAGCGATGGAAGTCGATCATCACGAGCCTTACGTGCAGCAAGCCGCCGAGTGGCTGCGTATGGTGCAGAACCCGGATGGGGGTTGGGGCGAGACCTGTGGTTCTTATGACGATTCCAATACCAAGGGAGTCGGTCCCAGCACGCCCTCGCAGACCGCATGGGCCATCATGGGACTGCTGGCCGCGCATGACACCCGCAGCGATTGCGTGGTGCGAGGCATCGCCTATCTGCTGCGCGCACAAAAGAAAGACGGGTCCTGGGACGAGCCCCACTTTACCGGCACCGGGTTCCCGCGCGTGTTCTACCTGAAGTACCACATGTACCGGCAATACTTCCCACTGATCGCGCTGACAACGTACAAGAAAGTGATGGCGGAGAGAAGCAGCAGTTAGCACTCAGCACTCAGCATTCAGCCGGGCGCGAGAGTTGCTGGTTTCGCAAAAACCGGCACACAATGCAACGGCTAAGTGCTGAGTGCTGAATGCTAGCTTTTGTCACCGGCGCGACGGGATTTGTGGGGAGTCACGTGGCCCGCGCTCTCGCCGCGCAGGGCGCCCAGCTTCGGCTTCTGATTCGGTCCAGCAGCGACCTCGGGAATATCCAGGAACTGCAGGCCGAGCGGGTGGTTGGGGACCTCCGGGACACCGGGTCGTTGAAGAAAGCCATGGCAGGATGCGATGTGGTATTTCACATCGCTGCAGACTATCGGCTGTGGGTCCGCGATCCGGACGAGATGTATCGCTCCAATGTCCAAGGCACAAAGGCGATCCTGGAGGCTGCGCGCGAGAACAAAGTACGCCGGGTGGTTTACACCTCGAGCGTCGCGACCATGGGATTTCAATCGAACGGGCGCCTGGCCAACGAAGAGTCGCCGGTTAGCCTGGCGGATATGATTGGCCCTTACAAGCGTTCGAAGTTTATGGCGGAAGAAATCGCGATCGCAGCCGGGAGATCAGGCATGGACGTGGTCGTGGTGAATCCGACGACTCCGGTGGGAGAGCGCGATATCAAGCCAACGCCAACCGGGCGGATTGTCGTCGATTTTCTCAAGAAGAAATTTCCTGCTTATGTGGACACGGGCCTGAATCTCGTGGATGTGGCCGAGTGTGCCCGGGGTCACGTGGCCGCCCTGGAGAAGGGAAGAAGCGGTGAACGGTACATCCTGGGTGGCGAGAACCTTACGTTGAAGCAGATTCTCGACAAGCTCGCGGTCATTACCGGACTGCCGTCGCCGAAGATAAGAGTCCCCTACGTCCTCGCCCTGGCGACCGGCGTGGTTGACCAGGTGGTTACCGGACACATCCGGAATCGGGAACCTCGCGCCACTATCGACGCCGTCCGCATGGGCCGAAAAAAGATGTTCGTGTCATCCAGCAAGGCCGAGCGCGACCTGGGATGGAAAATCGTCCCGGTGAATGACGCGTTGCGACGGGCCGTCGAGTGGTTTCAGGCGAATGGATACGCCTAAGCTAGGGAGGGTGGCGCAGCGTCTGGTTATCCGAGCCAGAGGGGTGGTTCCAAAGCCAGTTTGGAGGGTCAAAAAAGTGAGTACTCCCGCTATCGCGAAGAGGATTAGCCCGATGCTGGCGGTTGCTGACATGGACGAAACCATTGCGTTTTACCACAACGTGCTTGGGTTCACCCCAACGATGAAATCGCCAGAGTATTCGATTGTGGCGCGCGATGGCCAGACTATTCACTTCATGAAGGCCGCATCCGAAGAAGTCATGAAGTGTGTGCGAGGACACGCCGAGGTGTACATCGAGGTTTCCGGCATCCATGCGTTGTGGGCGCATGTGAAAACGTTCAAGGACCGCTACCGAATCCGGGATTTGTTTGACCGGGAGTATGGGATGACCGAGTTCCACATCGGAGATCCCAACGAGTGCTTGGTATTTGTTGGAGAGTCAACAGCGAGGGGACACGCCTAGCATGACTCATCGCCAAGGGCTGTGCCGGGAGTGACGTTGCCGAATATCGCCAAAATCGCGATCGTAGCGGCCCTGGAGCGCGAAGTGCGCCCGCTGATTAAGCAGTGGAAGGCAGTCGAACGCGAATACGGCGGCCGCAGGTACAAATTTTTCGAGAACGACCGTGCTGTGCTGGTTTGCGGCGGCATCGGGCAGGAAGCGGCGCGGCGGGCCACCGAGGCCATCATCAATCTCTATGCACCGGTTTTGGTGCAGTCTGTCGGCTTTGCCGGGGCGCTTGATTCCACGCTGAAAGTGGGCACGGTGCTGGCTCCAGTTTGTGTCATCGACGCCAAAGACGGAAGCCGGATAGAGGCCGCGGTAGGGCATTGGATCCTGGTCAGTGTTGACCAACCGGTCAGCGTTCAGCAGAAAGCCAAGCTGGCGGAGGCCTACTGGGCGCACGCGGTGGATATGGAAGCGGCGGCCGTGGCCCGTGGCGCCCAGGCGCACGACATCACCTTCGTCGGGCTCAAAGCCATTTCCGACGAAGCCGATTTTGAGATGCCGCCACTCGATCGATTCGTCACCAGCGATGGGCAATTCCGCACTTCGGCCTTTGCCGGCTTCGTGGCGATCCGCCCCTGGCTCTGGCTGCGGGTGCTGCGGCTGGCCAGGAACAGCAACAAGGCAGCGGCTGCCCTTTGCGGATGGTTGGAGCAATACAATCACGAGCCAAAAGACGTGGGCGAGCCGGAACCGGGTTGGCATCCCAGTTCTGGAGGCCGGAACTAGAATTGCCGCAGCAGCTTCAGAATCGACTATGGCCATAGCCGGACAACTCGCGATCGAAGAGAACAAGCAGGCCATTCCTGCCACCATGCTGGCAGCCGTCTATCGCGGCGTGAACGACGTTCGCTTGGAGACCGTCCCGGTTCCGCCGATAGGATCCGGCGAATTGCTTCTCCGAGTGCATACCTGCGGGATCTGCGGCACTGATTTGAAGAAGATTGCCACTGGTTCCCATTCCGCCCCCCGCATTTTTGGTCACGAGACCGCGGGCGTGATTGCGGCCGTGGGCGCAGGGGTGCGGGACTTTCAACCTGGCGACCGCGTGGTTGTGTTCCATCACAGCCCGTGCGGCGATTGCTATTATTGCCGCCATAAGACCTTTGCCCAGTGCGAGACTTACAAGAAAGTGGGCTGCACCGCCGGCTTCGAACCCTCGGGCGGCGGTTTCGCAGAATATGTCCGGGTGATGGACTGGATTGCACAACGGGGCACGGTGCGCATTCCGAGAGACGTTTCTTTCGAGCAAGCCTGTTTTGTCGAACCCATTAACACCTGCATGAAGGGCATCGAAAGGCTGGGTTTGCAGGCTGGGGAGACGGTTGTAGTAATAGGTCAGGGTCCCATCGGTATCATGTTGAGCGTATTGGCTAAACGGGCTGGCTCCACGGTAGTCACTTCCGATTTGTATCCTCAGAGGCTTACAATATCTACAAGTTACGGCTTGGGGAACAGCATTGATGCCTCACGTACCGACGTGGTGAAGGCGGTGCGTGAGCAGACCGAAGGACGCGGCGCAGATGCAGCTATCCTGGCGGTCAGTGGTAATGGTTTGATCCGGACCGCGATGGATGCGGTGCGTCCTGGCGGGCGGGTTTTGCTGTTCGCGCAAACCGTTCATGGGGAGTCGACATTTGACCCCGGAGCAGTTTGTGTAGATGAAAAAACGCTGTTGGGGTCGTATAGCGCTTCGGTGGATCTGCAAGAGGCTTCGGTGCAGTTTGTTATGAACCGTGAAATGGATCTGGAACGGTTGATTACTCATCGCTTCTCGCTATCTAGCAGTGTCGAAGCTCTGAACCTGGCTGCCCACCCCCAACCCGATTCTATGAAAATAGCGATTCAACCGGGCAGCTCGTGGGAAGGAATTCGAGCGTGAACGGTAAGATGACAGCGGCTGTCCTCTATGGCAAAGAGGACGTAAAAATTGAAAGGGTACCCATTCCTCGAGTTGGCGACGGGGAAGTACTGGTCAAGGTGCAGGTCGCGCTGACCTGCGGCACCGACCTGAAGGTTTATCAGCGTGGCTATCACGCACGCATGATTGTCCCGCCGGCGCTCTTCGGACACGAATTGGCCGGGGTCATCGAGGAAGTCGGGCACGGCGTGCGCGGCTTCAAGAAGGGCATGCGGGTGGTGGCGCTGAACTCTGCGCCCTGCCAGATGTGCTTCTATTGCTCCAAACATCAGGAAAATCTCTGCGAAGACCTGCTGTTCAACAACGGCGCCTACGCCGAGTACATTCGCATTCCACGCCGCATCGTTGAAACCAACATGCTGGCCATTCCTGCCGACGTTACCTACGAAGAAGCGGCCATGGTTGAACCTTTGGCTTGCGTGCTGCGCGGACTGCACGAGACCGGGGTCGAGATCGGTGACACCGTCACCGTCATAGGCGGCGGGCCCATCGGGCTGATGTTTGTGCAGGTGGCCAAGGCCACCGGGTGCAATGTAATTTCCGTGGTGAAGCGCGACTCCCAGGTGGCCGCCGCCAAGCGTATGGGCGCGCATGAGGTGGTGCAGATCACCAAGGTGAAAGACGCGGTGGAAGCGGTACGCCTGATTTCTCCCGAAAAGCGGGGCAGCGATGTTGTGGTCGAGGCCGTCGGCCGGCCGGAAGCCTGGGAGTGGGCCATCGACATGGTCCGGAAGGGCGGGACGGTCAACTTCTTCGGCGGATGTGCCAGCGGCACCAAGGTCCAGCTCGACACCAACCGTTTGCACTATTCGGAAGTCACGCTGAAGGCCACGTTCCACCACACGCCCGAAACGGTGCGCAAGGCTTTCGCCCTGATCGCGGAAAAGAAGATTCGCTCTACCGACTACATCACCGGAGAGGCGCCCCTATCGCGGTTGCAGCAGGTCCTCCGCCACATGCTGAACCGCAACGGTGATATCAAGACGGCAATCATTCCTGGTCACTGAGGCCTGGTCTTTGAGGCCTGATCACTGAGGCAACGGTCGACGACGGCCTTGAGAGGTAAACGGTAACCAGTTGAGTCTCTACACGAGTGCTGTAGAGACGTTGCTGGAGCGTCTTGCGGTTGACGATCAGCACTTTCACACTGCGGGGGACGAAACTGACTATGTCATCCATCGCCAGCAACGACTCCCGCACCGCGCCCATCCCCGTTGCTGACGGCTGGAATCGCCTTCCCCCGGGATATGCTATCCCGGAGCAAGCGCCTTCCCGTGCTGACGCTCAGGAGTACTGTCGCAGGTTGGCTCGCAGTCACTACGAGAATTTTTCCGTCGCCACATGGTTTCTGCCGGAGCGCTTGCGCCAGCACTTTTTCAATGTTTATGCCTATTGCCGAATTTCAGATGATCTGGGGGACGAAGTGTGCGACCCCAATGCGTCCCTCGAGATGCTCGACCAGTGGCAGGCAGAACTCGATGCCTGCTATGCCGGCACCCCGCGGCACCCCGTTTTCGTTGCACTGGAAGAGACCGTCCGAAAATTTGATATTCCCAAGCAGCCTTTCGATGATCTGCTGAAAGCCTTTCGGCAGGACCAGACGATCACGCGCTATGAAACCTTCGACGACCTGCTGGGCTACTGCCGCTATTCGGCGAATCCGGTTGGCCACCTCGTTCTCTATCTCTGCGGCTATCGCGATCCTGATCGGCAGGCGCTTTCCGATTTCACTTGTACCGCTCTGCAATTGGCCAATTTCTGGCAAGACGTAAGCGATGATTATGCCAAGGGACGAATCTATCTCCCGCGGGAGGACCTGCGCCGCAATCAGGTCGGCGAAGAAGACATTTCGGCGGCCCGCAACACGCCGGAATTCTGTGCAATGATGCGATTCGAGGTGGAGCGGGCACGCCAGTGGTTTCAGCGCGGCTTGCCGCTAATCAAACAGGTGGACCGTGAACTTGCGGTTGACATCGAATTGTTCAGCCGCGGCGGGCAGGAAATTCTGAACGCCATCGAGCGCCAGGGACATGCCGTACTGGGCCGGCGTCCCGCGATCTCCAAGACCCGCAAACTGGCGCTGGTGGCCCGGGCAGCGCTGGGGAAGCTGCTGGGGAGCCGGGTATGAGCGCCGCCGTGCAGCCAATGCCCTCGCCATTCTCGCCGACCTCGTCGCAAATCGCGGTCGCGTATTCCGTATGCCGCAGCATCACCCGCTCGGCCGCCAAGAATTTCTATTACGCCTTTCTGGTCCTGCCCCCGGCCAAGCGGCAGGCGCTGTGCGCGGTGTACGCCTTCATGCGGCGCTGCGATGATATTGCCGACGACTTCAAATTGCCGGGTTATGAAAGACGGCAGAGGCTCGAGGCCTGGCTGGATGCCTTTCACCGTGCCGAATCAGGTCACCCGACTGACGATCCCGTACTGCTGGCCCTGACCGACACCCAGCGGCGCTTCAAGGTCCCGGTCGAACTGCTCGACCAGTTGGCCTATGGCACTGGCATGGATATTCAGGACGGCGCCGACCCCGGGTCGCCTCCCGGGGAGGGACTACAAGTCCTTTACCGCACCTTTGGCGATCTCCGGCTGTATTGCTACCGGGTGGCCTCGGTGGTCGGTCTGGTTTGCATCCGCATATTCGGTTATCGCGATCCTGCGGCCGAAGGGCTGGCGGAAAATCTCGGTCTGGCTTTTCAGCTCACAAATATCATCCGCGATATTCAGGAAGACGCCTGCATGGGTAGGATTTATCTCCCCGCCGAAGACCTCGAGCGCTTCAAGATTGTGCCCTCGGAGTTCCGCCAGGCGGCCATTCCGGAGCGTCTGCGCTGGCTGCTCGCGGCCGAGGCCGACCGGGCCCGCGAATACTACGGCGCTGCCCGGGAGTTAATGCTTCTCATCGACGAGGACAGCCAGCCCGCGCTCTGGGTGTTGGTGAGCATTTACCGCCGTCTGCTGGAGAAAATCTCGGAGCGCAAGTATGACGTCTTCGGCAAAAAGATCAAGCTCACGGTTCGAGAAAAGGTCATCATCCTGGGAAAGGGTTTGGTGAAACGCCTGGCTTGATGACGGAGCGTTGGACACAATCTCCAAAAGTAGCGGTGGTAGGAGGTGGCCTGGCGGGATTGGCTGCCGGTAGCGCGCTGGCGGAAAGCGGTTTTCGCGTTACCCTGTTCGAGCGGCGCGCCTACCTGGGCGGACGGGCGTCGTCCTACCAGCACCCGGGTACCGGCGAAGTTGTGGACAACTGCCAGCACGTTCTGCTCGGCTGCTGTACCAACCTGATCGAGTTCTACCGGCGCATTGGAGTCGACGACAAGATTCGCTGGTATGACTGCATGACTTTCCTCGAGCCCGGCGGACGCGCCTCGGTGATCAAGCCCTCGGCTCTGCCTGCTCCTCTGCATACGGCGCCTGCTTTTTTGCGCGCCTCGTGCCTCACCCTGCCGGACAAGCTTTCCATTGCCGCTGGGCTTGCGGCCCTTACGCCCATCGCCCCGCGTGACACCGGCGAATCCTTCCTGAAGTGGTTGCGCCGCCATGGCCAGACGGAGCGAGCCATCGAACGTTTCTGGAAAACCATCCTGGTCAGTGCGCTGAACGAGGAAATTGATCTGATCTCGATACCTTACGCCGCCCAGGTGATGCGCGAGTCATTTCTGAAATCCCGGACTGCGGGCCGCATGGGTGTGCCTACAGTTCCCCTGACCGAGCTCTACAACCGGGCTGGAGATTACATGACTGCGCGCGGGGGAGAGGTACGGTTCCGCGCCGCTGCGGAATCGTTTCGGGCTGAGTTTGCCGATGTGAAGCTGCTTCTGCCGGGCGGAGAAGAAAGCTTCGATTTCGTGATTCTTGCCGTACCCTTTGACGTGTTGTCCCGTATGTTGCCGGACACCACGGCAGCGGAACCATTGCGGCAGACCCTCAGCCGCTTCGAGACTTCGCCGATCACTGGCATTCATATGTGGTTCGATCGCCAGATCACCGAGCTTGACCACGCCGTGCTGCTCGACCGTACCATCCAGTGGATGTTCCACAAATCGAAGCTGCTGGTGACGGCGGGCGCTCGCGCTGACAATAGCTACATTGAACTGGTGGTCAGCTCGTCGAAGACTCTGGTCGAGAAATCTCGTCAGGAAATAATTGACCTGGCGCTGGCGGAACTGCGCGAATTCTTTCCCGGGGCGCGGGCCGCAAACCTGGTGAAGTCCACGGTGATCAAGGAAGTCCACGCCACCTACTCGCCCCGCCCCGGCATCGAATCGCACCGGCCGAGTCCCGAGACAGTCTGGCCGCGCATCTTTCTGGCCGGAGACTGGACGGCCACGGGATGGCCGGCCACCATGGAAGGCGCAGTACGCAGCGGCTACGCGGCCGCGCAATGCGTTGCTCGGGTGGCCGGACGTCGCGATGCCGCGTTCTTGGTGCCCGACCTGCCGCCGTCAGGATTCATGCGACTTTTCGGCTGAAGCCCTAGCCACGAACCACGTAGCCCCGGACGCCCCGTCCGGGGAGGCGAGCGGAGCCCGCCTTGGTTTTCCGATTGAGACAGACGAAAAAAGTTAGCCGGGCGGGTGTGGGCACCGCCCCTAAACGTCAACGCGCGGCGGTGTTGCGCACTTCGGGGGACAATTTCGAATAGATCAATGATTCTACCTGGCTCCACACTTCGGGGTCGCACTCGATTTCGGTGTGGGCCTTCACCAGGAGCCGGTCGAACCAGGGATAGCCTTCGCACCGAATAGGATTCGCCTTGTAGTCGTAGCGGAAGTTTCCCAGGATTTCCGTCCGTGCTGGGTCCGCAGCCCGAATCTGCGGGCGCCCGTGCACGATGCCATCGGGTTGGTAGAAATTTATCGCCTGCCCAACGTTGGGGGGAATCACGGCGTCGTTCTGGCCGATCTTGGCCACGCTATCCACCTGGACCGTGAGCAGGACGGGAATGCCGTCTCGCGCGAGCTTGCGCGCCAGAGATACAGTTGCAGACGCGCCCCAGCTATGCCCGAAGATGATGATGCGAGCCTGCTGCTTTTCGTCGGCGGATAGCTTGCCGTCCTTGTTCCCATCCAGCCGCCGCAGAACTTCCTTGTAGGCCCGGTCGCGGTGACGGTTCGCGAAACTCTGCACATACACGCCTTCGCGGTATTCATTGCGCAGGTGTTCGACGACCTGCACTGTGCTGTGGACGCGATTGTCGTGTTTGACGAAGCCGCCTACAAACCCGATGACCATGGCGGGCGGCGTCGCGCCAGTCTCAATCGGGATGACTGGACCCGGTGATCCTGCCTCTCCAAACGCGAGGACAAACGACAGGAACAGAGGAACAAACCGGACGCCGCTGCGGATACAGCGCATAGCAGGAAGAGAATCATAGCAAGAAAGACAGGACTAGAACGGATGAAATTTCCTGGGCAGGAATTGAGAACTGAATTAGTTTGCGCTAGATAGGAATTTATTTGCGGTCGTCAAGGCGCGACTGACTATTCCGTGCCGGTCGGCATGCCGTCGCCCAGCTCGGAAGTGGAGGCGGCCTTCGCTACCGCGCTGGCGCGATTCGAGCGGACAGTTTGCAGAAGGCTCCAATCCTGTTTGAATTCCACCATGCTCTCGCGGCTGTGTTTTGGGCTTTTCAGGACATGCCCGACGCGGGCGAAAACCAGTTGGTAGGCGAGGTCTGAGTCAGTGCCCGAACTGAAGACGTTGTTGGCGCTCAGGCCTATCCGGGATGATTCGTCGCCATCCGAAAATTCCATCCAGAGTGCGCCATTGCGGTCCGCCACGGGGGTGCCGGCCTGGTCCAGGCGGCGAAAGAACTTCTTCAAAGAGCCGCTCATGTTCAATGGCCCGTTGGTCGAGGCGCCCTGCTCAGCCGCAGATTCCGTGAGCATGGAGGCGAAAGAAGCGCGATACTGCTTCCATTCCTCGGCGGTGCCCACCACCCTGGCGCGCTGTTGATCCTTGTCAGCCTCGAGTTTCTCGACACGGGTATCGTTGTTCGCGGCCCGAGCCTGCCTGATCTGATACTCCGCTTCCGTGGCCTCGATGGTCGGATGTTTTTCCAGTTCACGTTGCGGGCTGAATCGCCCGGTGAGGATGTAGGAGGCCGCCACAAACGGCAGCACATGGTCGGCAAAGATCAGCATGGGTACCAGCAGCTTCTTGGAACGGACCAGTTGCTCGGTTCCGGCGCGGCATTCGCTGCTGCGCTTGATGGTGCCAGGTACCTGCGCAAAGTGCAGCACCCGGAAATCCGCCTCGGGATGCCGGTGCGCGTAGCGCGTGAAAGAGCGGGCAATCGCTTTCGGGCTGGTCATGCCGAAGTCGTTGATGTAATCAGGCCCGGTAGCGTTGGGGAAGTAGGTGTTGATCACACGCCGGGTGAAATTGGCACAATTACGGGTCATGCCGTTAAAGTGGTTTTCGTTGGGAAGCGAATTGAATTGTTCGATCAGGGCGAGGTCCTGCTCCACCGTAGTGGCCACCACAAACACATAGATACTCCGAGCCAGTGTGGCGCCAACCATCTCCCGCCATTCCGCCTTGTTGCTGGTCTTGCAGGACTCGCTGGCGCAATAGTCGGCAAGGTAATTCTCGCGATATCTTTCTTCCAGCACGCGCTTGATCTTCTGCGAGCCGACGATCGGCCGGTAGCGCGGGTTTTCCACCCCATACAGATATACGCTCAGGGGCACCACATTCCATTCAAAGGGCTGATCTTCGCCCAGAGTCGTGTAATTGCTCATGACCGAGCCTTGCTCACCCGGAAGGCAAAGCCTTAGTTTCACTGGCGATTCCGGACAAATGCGCGAAAAGTAAACAGCGCTGTGTCCGGAGCCTGTGATTCGCGCAACGCTGGTGTCCAACGACTCGTTGAGCACCACACCGACGTCGCCATAGGCCCTGGTACTGGCCAGGCAGGCGAGAACCAAAGCCAGTCCAAGGAAAATCTTTGCCCGGCCCAGGGTCCGTCTGGAGACCACCTGCGACGCTTGCGAGAATGAATTTAGGCCCAGCAAACCGACACCTTCCATGTCTCAAAACCTTGGCTATTCGAAACCACTTCCTGAGATTGTTCCGACCCCTTGAGAGGTTGTAGGTTTCGCTTTGAAGCTCGCTTCTATACCACGTCAAGAAGCCGTGTTATCAATACTTTAGGTGTAACCGCCCAGACGCATTCTCTAACACTGTCCGGGTTTAGCAAAAGTAACCTTCGCTATGGACTTTAGTAATACGGGCATTACCCCTGATCCGCGCGGCGCGAGATTGGGCGCTCAAAGGCCCGCGGCCGTCGATTTCCGGTTAGAGATTTTCAGGGATGTTCTAGGCCGCCAGCAGCAACACGCCGCCAGCCACCAGCAAGGCGGCTATCCAGCGGCGGTGATCGACCCGCTCATGCAGGAAAATCTTTGCGGCCACGGCGTTGGCCACGAAGGTGAGGGAAGCGGAAGCGGGGGCCACCAGGCTCACGTCCCCCCAGGACAGGGCGAACAGCAGGCTGAAAAACGCCACCGCCATCATGAAAATACCCAACATGAAGCTGGGACGTCGCAGGATGTGCCCCACCACCGTCACCAGCCCGGCCCGGCGCCACAGGTCTCCTACATCGCCCACTTTCTTCATGGCGCGGGACAGGAGCACATCTCCGGTGGTGGAAGCCAGGACAACCGCCATAATTGCGCCCCAGGTGTAGGCGTGTTTCATGGCTCCGCCCTCGAGCCCACGGGCTCAGGCTCGTTGTCAAGCTGGTTCTGATGAGAGGGATGGCGAGTCAAGGCAGGGCCTTGCGTGACAAATCCAACTCCAGCCGAGATGAGGCCAATCCCCACCCAGCGCAGGGTGCTCACCTGTTCGTGCAGATAGAATTTGGCGATCAATGCCAGCAACACGTATCCCAGGGACGTGGCGGGCAGTACGTAAGTAAGATCAGCCCAGGACAGGGCCGTCATGTACGCGGCAAAGAATGCGAGCAAAAACAAAATCCCCAGAGCGACCCAGGGATCCATGACGGTGAGGACAAGATCAGGCAGGCTGTGCAGTGAAATGTTGCCGACCTGCTTCATGCCGCGGGCGAGAAATGTATCGCCAATCGCAGCGAACAAGGTGACACCGGCCAGCACCAGATACTTGCGAAACGTCACACGGTCTTTCTTAAGGCCTCGGCTTTAGGCTTTCACCGGCTCGGCCACGGTCGCAGAGTCGCCGCGTTCCCGCTTTTCCTTAACCCATTTGTTCCGTGACGCGCGGAGTTTCAGGAAGCTCCTGGCGTCTTTGTACAGGCGCTTGCGCTCCCCGCTGTTGAATGCGGCCTTCTTCAGGATGCGATAGATGGCCTTGGGCCGGAAGTAATACTCGTCGTAAAAGCGATGCACCGATTCCATGATTTCATCGGCGGGCAGCCCCGGATATTGGATCTGAGCCAACTGATGTCCGCCCTCATCCACCATCTTGGTGTCCGCCACCATGAAGCCGTTTTTCACCGCGTAATCGTAGAGTTCGGTGCCGGGATAGGCGTGCGCCACCGACACCTGGATAGTTTCTACGTCCAGTTCCTTGGCAAAGTTAATGGTGTTGTTGATGGTTTCCCGGGTCTCGCCGGGCAAGCCCAGGATGAAGTCGCCATGGACGACCAGTCCGAGCTTGTGGCAATCCTTGGTGAACTGGCGGGCACGCTCGATGGTGGCGCCCTTCTTGATGTTCTTCAGGATCTGCTGGTCGCCCGATTCGTAGCCCACGATCAGGAGCCGGCAGCCCGCTTCCTTCATCGCCTTCAACGTTTCGTAGTCGGTGGTGACGCGGGAGGTGCATGACCATGTGAGGTTCAACGGTTTCAGCTTGGCGCAGAGTTCAACCGTGCGCGCCTTCTGAATGTTGAAGGTATCATCGTCGAAAAAGAATTCCTTCACCCATGGCCAGTATTGCTTGGCCTTGGCCATTTCGCGGGCTACGTCGTCGGTGGAACGCTTGCGCCAGGCGTGACCGCTGGTGGTCTGAGGCCACAGGCAGAACGTGCACTGCGCCGGGCAACCGCGAGTGGAGTACAGCGACACATAGGGATGGAGCAGAAAGGGCACGGTGTAACGCCGGGGATTGAGGTCACGATAGTAGATATCGGTGACGTGGGGCAGAGCATCCAGGTCTTGAATCTGCGGCCGGTCAGGATTGTGGACGACCGCTCCATTTTTTCGATAGGAAATTCCGAGAATTTCCTCCAGCGGTTTGCCCTGCGCGAATTCGACCACCGAATAGTCAAACTCCTTGCGGCAGATAAAATCAATGGCCGAGGAGTCCTTTAGCGTCCGTTCCGGCAGGACGGTGACATGCGGCCCCACGAAAGCAATCTTGATCGTGGGATTGGCGTTCTTGATAGCCTGCGCCAGCCCGATGTCTCCGGGGAAGCCGGGCGTGCTGGTGTAGAGGACCAGAAACTCGTAGTCCTGGGCAATCTTGATGGTTTCCTCAGCCGAGATATGGTGCGAGGGAGCATCGACCAAGCGTGCCCCTTCCAGCATGCCGGCAGGATAGGCCAGCCAAACTGGGTACCAGTAAGACTCAATCTCGCGTGTGGCGGGCCACCGCGAGCCGGCGCCTCCGTCGAAGTTTTCAAACGATGGCGGATTCAGGAAAAGTGTTTTTAAAGGCATAATTGTGAGTAACTTATATTAACATTTCGGCACGAATTTTACCCGGCTTCTAGGTACATTCAAGGTACATCCGCCAGCTTGCGCAGAGCGCCCCAAATCCTTTCTAAAGTTACAGTTATGCACGCTGCCGACTACTGGCCGGCGCCCACCCAGTTGGCCAGTTCGCCGGTGGCTCGCAACAGCGTGATGCGGGCCCGTTCCAGCTCGAAATTTGCGTCCTCTAGAGAATTGTAACGCTCGTTGACCTGTTCGCGTGCGTCCTGAACGTCGTGCCAGGCAGCGCTCCCGGCATCCACGCGCACGCGCAGCGACTCCAGATTGGATTGCGCGACCTGATATTCAAGGTCGGCCACGTCCTTTGCCGCAGCCATTTGTTCCACCGAGCGCTGCAGGCGCAGAGTTTCTTCTGAGACTTGGTTTTTCACCGACTCCGCATCCTTCCTGGCCTTTGAGGCGAGGGCATCGGCGGCGTCAGCACGGGCGCGCTGGGTGGGACTGAACAGGGGAAATTTTATGGATACTCCGATCGTCGCGTTGTGGCGCTGGAAGCTACCGGGTTGGAAGAAATTCTGGTAGTTGTTGTACGCTGCCAGTAATCCGTACTGCGCCGCGAAATCCACCGACGGCAACATGGCGCGGTGTTCCCCGCGGGCCCGTAGATCCTCGGCTGCAGCGCGGCTTTCCGCCGCCTGCGCGCCGGGACTGGTTTGCGCCGCCTTTCCTGCCAGATCTTCCTCCTGCTTGACTTCCGGCAAGGGAGGCATCGAGTCTGACTCGGTTTCGATGCCGGCGGCCGGGAGCCCGGTCAAGTGCGAGAGCCGGTTGCGGATGACGTCGATGGCGCCTTGCGCTTCCGCCAGGCGCAAGCGCAGACGCGCCGTGCTGAGATGCGCCTTGTTCTGCATCATCGGACTGTCCACTCCCTCCTTGATCCGCTCGCTGACCTGTTGCTCGGTCTGGAGCGCCGCCGCGTGCTCTTCCTGCAAATGTCCCAGTAGCGCTTCCCACTTACTCAGTTCGGCATAGCTCAGCACTGTGTCTTGAATCACCTGGTTGCGCTGGTCTTTGGTCTGCAAGGTGGCGGCGTTCCAATCCGTTTTGGCGGCGCGAACAAAATCCCGCAGCGACGGATTGAACAGCGCGGACTGGCTGTTGAGATTCACGATCGAGGGCGCGGAACCCTCCAGGCTCAACGGGTATCCCCAGGACTTCCCCAGTCCCGAGCCCAGAATGAACTGGGGGATGTACTGGTTCCGCGCCTCGCGGTAGGAAGCAAAGACGCGCTGTTGATCGGCGTTGGCCGAAGCCGCAGTCGTGCTGTGGGCCAGGGCCAGCTCCACGGCACGCTTAAGCGGCAAAGGCTCGGCGGCCAGCGGCAAGGCGAGAAACGCAATGATCAGGAAACCACAAAGGCGCGGAACACAGCGAGGAGCAGGGTTCATCTCTTCACCTTCTAAACAAATTCATGGGATTGTGATCAATGATCTCACGTAGGGGCAGGTGCCCTCACCTGCCCGGCCGGGCGAAGCCCGGCTGGTTTTTGCGCTTGCGGTCGAAGATGCGAATCACGTTTTGCCTGGCTGCAAACAGAAAACTCTGACGAGCTTCGCTCGCCCGCCCGGACGAGGACGTCCGGGCCCACGTGGATTTCGCCCTTCAGCGGTTGAGCCGATCCAGAGCTTCCTGAGCGCGCGAGAAATTCCTGGCCAGAGAAAGGGCAGCGCGATATTCCTGGGCCGCTCCCTGCTTGTCACCTTGCTTTTCGAGGGCGGTACCCAGCAGATAGTGGGCCTTGAAAGCCGGAGCTTCTTCGACCTTGGAATTCAGAGCCAGATAACGGCGCAGATATTGGACTGCCGCCGGGAAGTTGCGGCCGCTGCGCAACAGAATTTCTCCCGACTCCATGATAATTTCCGGACGGTCGACCTGCGCCGCGACGGCGTGGTTGATGGCGTCTTCCATGTCACTCCAGCGCTCCTGATGGCGGAAAAACAGTGCCAAGTTGAACCACGTCAGGGCACTGCCGCGACTGGCCTCAATGGCGGCGCGGTATTCTTTTTCAGCAGTAGCGAAGTCCTTTTTCTTCTCGGCGATTCTGCCCTTGAGATAGTCGGCTTTGGCGGCATCAAGGGGGGTCAGCGCCTGAGCCTGAGCTTCGGCCTTATCGCGGCCGCCGCCGACGATTCCGGGCGCTTCCAGATAAAATTCGCCCAAATCGCTGCGCGCTTCCACGTTGTTCGGATCCAGTCTCACCGCCGCCTCAAACTCGTTGCGAACCTTACCGGCGAGCGAGGCCGCCTTCCAAAAAATGACGTCATTCGCCTTCTCGCCGTAAATCCGTCCCAGCCACATGTGGTAACGGCTGTTGTTGGGATCGAGATCGACCGCCTCCTCGCAGGCCGAAATACCGCGGTCCCAATCACCCATGGAAAAATACACCCGGCACAGCAGGTTATGAGCTTCGGCGTCGCTGGGAGAGGTGTTGATCTTGGAGCGCAGAGTAGTAATGGCGTCGTCCGCCCGTCCCGCGGCCAGCAGGGCGGGAGCGGAATCGTCACCCGCCGCCAGGGCGGCGGCGGAGAACACAGTCAGGAACAGAATGATGCTTCGCAATTTCATTTCTCGTAAAATCAGCCTATCGAACTACCTTCACCGCTATACCTTCACGTAACGGTTTGGAGTTGGTCGAAGCCAGCGCCAGCAGCGCCTTCTCCGCAACTCCGCTTGCTATTTCCACTTGCGTCAGATTCGAGATGGACGTCTGAATGTCCCGCCGCTGCAGCTCGTTGTTCACGATCTGGTAAACGAAAGTCTTGCCGTCATCCAGGCGGATCGCTTCGCGGGGCATGGTGAGCGCATTCTGGTGCTCCGCGGTCACGATCGTGACTCCGACGTTGATGTTGGGCAGAAGCTTGAAATCCTGGTTATCCACGATGCAGGTGGTTTCTCCCACGTTTCGCGTTCCCAGGAGCTTTACCGTGGACGGTATGGTGCTCACTGAGCCCTGCCATGTGCGTCCGGGGACTGCATCCCAGGTGAGATCGATTCTTTGTCCGCGTGCCAACCGGCCGACGTCAGGTTCATCCACGTAGGCGCGCACCAGAACTTTCGAGAGATCGGCCTCCTGTAACACCAGGTCCCCGGGATTGACGTAAGCTCCCTGGTGAACGGGAAGGGAATACACAATGCCGTCGAAAGGGGCGCGAATGTTCAGTTGACTGAGAATATTTTCCGCCGCCGCATAGGCGCTTTGCGCCTCAGCCTTCTGCGCCTCCACGCGCGCGATCTCGGGCTGCGAATAGCGCTCCTTCTGTTTCTGCTGCACCAGCTTGAGGTCCGCCTCCGCGCCCGCCAGTTGATCCTCCGCCTGTTTCACCTCGCCGGGTGAGGCCGCGCCCTGCTGCTGCAGGCGCCTAAGGGCTTCGAGATTACGTTGCGCCGTGTCGCGTTCGTTGCGCGACTTCACCTGCTGAGCTTCGAAAGTCAGAACTTCTTCGTG
>Ga0326726_10001372_pt1 | contig 22647 bp, 19 predicted proteins | sample MHFenrmetagenome_2_FD_207603 | JGI IMG/M metagenome (GOLD analysis project Ga0326726, IMG submission 207603) | Lab enriched peat soil microbial communities from Michigan Hollow, Ithaca, NY, United States - MHF15MN | ecosystem: Environmental > Terrestrial > Soil > Wetlands > Peat | place: USA... | reverse complement strand
GCAGCCGGTAGCGGCTCTCGAGATCGGTGTTCACGATCTCAAACCCGACTTCGTTCACACGCGCGCGTCTTAGCAATACTTGTCCGCGAATGTGACGGCCGCCGGCGGCAATGTCAATGTTAGCTTCCGAGCCCACGCGGAGATTATCTTCTTTGGTGCCCATGCCCCCGCCCAGGCTCAATTCCCGAATCAGAATGCTGGATTTCCCCCACGAACTGCTGATGGTCGCGTGCAGGGTCCGGCGCAAGACAATGCGCTCGTAGCGGCGTTGCCTTACCCACGGACACGCCGGCGCTGAATCCAGCGGGGCGATAGCCAACTCTCCGGGTTCCAGTCCGCTTTCTGCCATAACCTGGCTGCCATAGCGCGGATCGATCTTTACCAGGGCCTGGGCCGCGGCAATGCGCAATTCCCGGTGATGGCTCCATCTCCACATCTTCTTTGCTTCCAGCAGGCCGCGCAGCACTGGCACCGCATCGTTTTCCCGCAGCCGGCCCAACGACTCTACCGCCTTCAGCTGAATCAGCGCTGAGCGTCCCTGAGCCTCACCTGCCTCGGCCATGACCACGAGCGGCGGGACCGCCGTGCGATCGCCACTCATTCCGATTTCATCAATCGCCTGGGGCAGGACCAGCGCATCGAGAATTTCAAGCAGTTCCAGGAGAGACCGCCCCCGATCATGGGCCGCGCCGTAGGCCACCTGGCGCACCACCACGTCGTGATAGAAACGATTCCACTCGGGAAGGCGCGTAGGCAGCAACTCCAGCAGGGTGGGCACATCCAGCCGGCTCAGCAGGCCAACCACGGAAGCGGCCTGGCGGGGCTGTCCCATGCGCAGCATCTCGCGCAGCTGTTGCTGGGCGGGCGCTCCCAGTTCCTTCACAATGTCTATGATCCGGTCACACTCTTCCCGACGCATGCAGCGGAAAAACCGCTCCGAGAGGTGTTCCACCGCCGCTCCCGAGGTCCGGCGCAAAACCTGGAGCAGGTCGGCTGGAAGCTGGGGCAGGTACATCGCTTCTTCGATGAACTCAGGCAAACGGTTTTCCACCCCGATTCGAGGGCGCAGTTCGGTTGCCAGCACCGGCCGTTGCTTCGCTATGTTTTCCATCGCGATACAGAGTTCATTCAGGGCGCCAAACTGTTTGTTGGTGCTGGCTTCCGTACTGAGGCGCACAAAGGCCGCGCTCAGCATGCTTTGCAGGTCGGGGTCCGGCTCCTTGCCCATCAGGTCGCCAATTTTACGGATGGACATCGCCATCAATTCTCCGCCGGCGGCCGCGAACAGGTCGGCCAGCTGGCTTATGCCGGTCGCGATCTTGCGCCTCGGCTCGATGTCTTTCGCCTCCAGGCAGTTCAGGTAATTTTGCAGGATGGAAACCGCGGTTTCCTTGTCGCCGCGGTCCAGCAGTATCTCGACAAACTGGCGCACGTTGCGCGGCGGCACACAGGGCGCCTCATGTGACAGCAGTACGCTCTTCTTGCCCGCCTCCGGCACTTCCGCCCAGAACATCCGGTCCAGGATGTCGGCATGCGACTCCACCAGAATGCCGGCCTTGCTCATCTTGTCTTCCTGCAACTTCAGGATCTGGCGCAGGGTGTCCATCTGCCGGCTCATGTGCTCCATCATCTGGTGCACGGCATTGACTTTCACTTCGCCCTTCTGGAAGCGTTCCAGGGCGAAACGAATGGCCATGTGCTCAGCCGCCTTCATCAGTAGGGGTGTGTTGTCCGCCTGCTCCACAGAAGCCTGCGACGCCAGACTTCCCAGCAACTGCTGCAGGTTGACTCTGGTATTGGGGTCAACCGTGGTCAGTTCCTTTTGTAAGGCTGCGGTATCGGCGTTGGGGTCGCCACCCACTTCTCCAAACCGCGTTAACAGACGGATGGTCTGGATGACCTCTTCTTCCTGCAGGGGAACGACGCCGCCCGCCCAGGTTCCGCCGCCCGTGGCTGGGGCAGCACCCTCCACCGCCGGACCGGCGTTCGGAACACTCCCTACCGGAGCGCCCCCGGGAACGCCACCGCTCTTCGCGCCTTCCGCGGCAGCAATCAACTGCAGAAGTTTCTGCGGATCGTTAAGCCACTGCTTGAATTCTGGACCCAGGGTCTGGGCCGCAATCTGGGCTGCGATGCTGATCTCGCCAGTAGATGGATCGGCAGCGACAAATCTTACTTCGTTGATGCGGATCGAAGCCGTCTTGCTGTCCCCGAAGGTGCTCTTGATCTCTTTGACCACGTCCTGGGCCTTGGATCCGCCCAAGGCGAAAGCCCGCACCAGTTGGATAAATTCGTCCTTGTTGATCTGGTTGGAAAAATGGATGCTGGCCAGGCCTGCAGTGGTCAGCAGTTGAGCGAAGCTGCGCTCCGCCTGTCCTGTCTCCAGGGGAATTCCGTCCAGCAGCAGCTTGTTTTCCGAGACTCCCAACAGGAACGACCCGTCCGCTCCTTTGGGCAGGCCGTCTTGCAGTTCTTTCCACGTGGTTACGAACTGGCCTTCGGTGCGTTTATGGTCGAGCCCATAGAGGCGAACGTATTTCACCAATATGTTCAGGCTGTGGACAAACGCCCGGGCGGACGCGATCCTGCTGTCTTTGGTTGTGTCTGCCGTTGAGATACGCGGCTCCTCTTAAAGGGCTTCTCGTACCGGCTAAGGGTAATGCGAAACTGTGAGAAGATACACATTACGGAGGTAATACCGCCAATTGGCCTTCCGTGACGGCCAAATCCGGCGTAAGAGGCGGTCCACTGACGAAATCGGAGGCGTCCGGCAGCGTAGAAGTCGCAAAGCGGCGCCAGAATACAGCCCAGGGCACAAGCCCTGGGGTAAGAAAGAGTAACAATACGATAGCCCTGAAAGGGCGAAAGAAACATCGTCCTGCGGCTTGCTGGATTGACGATGCCTTTGCCCACTCCGTCCATGCCCACCAAGCCCGCCAAGAAAAAATCCGGCCTCGCTTTCTGGATGCGGCGCGTCCTCGAGGAATGCGACCGGGCCAGTCTCAGCTTTGCGCCCGATCCCGTACACGACCTGCGAGTGGCCCTCCGCCGCTGTTGCTCTATGGCTGACGGCGTCGCTGTCATCGATCCTGATCCTGCCTGGAAGGACATGAAGAAAGCAGGGAAGCGCCTGTTCCGCCGCCTGGGAGAACTGCGCGATGTGCACGTGATGCAGGAATGGGTCCACCTCCTGGACACGCCAGACGATCCCGTCACCGGACCGCTGTTACAATCCGTCGCTGCCCGCGAGCCTCAATTGCAACAGGAAGCGATGCAGGCGCTTTCAGAATTCGACCGCAAGCAGTGGCAGCGCTGGAGCCATTCGCTGCCCCGCCGGATGGCAAGGTTCCGGCCGGGCAGTCTGGTCTTCCGACATCTCGCGCTCGAACGCTGGACCGAAGCCCACAAGCTGCACCGTCAGACTCTGCGCAGCGGCTCCCCCGCGGCGTTTCATCGGCTTCGCATCGGCATCAAGCGCTTTCGCTACATCGTCGAAAACTTCCTGCCCGAGCAGCATGCTGCCTGGAGCGACGATCTTAAGCACATGCAAGACCTGCTGGGCGAGATTCACGATCTCGATGTTCTCTGGCCTACCGCCGTGCGCGCCAACGTCTTCCCCGATGGCGATGCCCGCTCCCGCTGGCAAAAACGAATTCACCAGGAGCGCGTCCAGAGAATCGAGACCTATCTCCAAAAAATGACGGGAAAGAATAAAGACTCGCTCTGGCAAGTTTGGCGCAGCCAGCTCCCCGACCGAAAGCAAACTGAATCCGCCGCCCTGCTTCGCCTCAAGCTGTGGGCTTCGTTGCTTGACCCCGACTTCCAGCATTCCCGGCACGTGGCCCGGCTCACACTGCAACTTTATGACGGATTGGCGGCCATGGGTAAAGCGTCAAGATCCACCGCTCACGAGCGTGACATCTTGCAGGCTGCCGCGCTGCTGCATGACGTAGGCAGGTCCAAGGATGAGGAGGGTCACCATAAAGCCTCTTATCGGATGATTCGCCGCCTATCACCTCCGCTGGGCTGGCGCGCGCAGGATCTGCTCACCGCCGGGATCGTTGCCCGCTATCATCGCGGTGCTCTACCTCGCGCCGGACAAAGGCCGCTCCGCAGTTTGTCCCCGGGACAAAGGCAAGACGTAGCAAGATTGGCGGCCATTCTTCGCCTGGCCAACGCCTTCGATGCCTCCCACGACCACCGCGTCCGGCGCCTACAAGTCGTGAACGGAAATAACGGAAACAAAGTTCTGCTGATCGCAGCCCAGGGCTATTCTTCCCGCGACAACCAGGCAGAAACAATCGCCGCTGCCCGCCACCTGCTGGAAACCGTCTATCGCCGCCCCGTGATGATCAAGCCCATGAAGGTTCGCAGAAACCAGAGCCAGAAACCAGCCAGTAGCTAGCAGAAGCTAGCAGCGCGAAGCTACTCAGTCACTTCCATCTTCCGCAGCCACCGCGTACAGATACACCATGAGTCACCCGCAACTGGTAGCAAAGGCGGTGGAGTGGCTGCGCGCCTATCGCTGTGGCGTGGTTCTCTCCGAGCAGGCCTGTGTCAGCGGAGAAATGCCTGATGCCATCGGATGGAAGCGAGCCTCCCATTCCGTACTGATCGAGTGCAAGATTTCCCGCGCCGACTTCCTGGCCGACCGCGACAAGCCCTTCCGGCAAAAACAGGAACTGGGACTGGGTTGTGAACGTTTCTATCTCACTCCCCCGGCGTTGCTTCAGCTCAAGGAACTACCCCCAGGCTGGGGCCTTTTGGAATTGCGCAAGCGCAAGGTCGAAGTCGTCCGCCGCTCCGCACGCGCCCTCCGCACCCCGGCCGGGTTGTCCTATGAGATGAATCTGCTGCTTGCTAGCCTGCGCCGTGTCGAAATCCGCATCGAGCCCCAAACCATCACCGAATTCCTCAAGTGGAAAAACCGCATGCAGCAATACAACGGTGGCGCCTGGCCCACAGGCATGGAGCCCACCCAGGAAGAACAAAACTATTTCCTCGAGACAGGCGCATTAGAACCGCAAACCACGTAGGTGACCACAAACCACGTAGGGACGGCTGTCCCCAGCCGTCCGGTCGAGCGAAGCTCGACAAAGATGTTGAACCACCACCGAAGTCAGGACGCTGAAGGCCGGGGGCAAGCTCTAAACTCCGCCCCCCGCACCCGAAAAAGCAAAACCGGGCTGGTTGGCCCGGTTTCGAGTAGCGTCGAGTTGAGATGCGATCACATCACTACGCGGCGCGCACTGGCAACAAGCGTTCTCCGGTCAGTTTGACCAGAAATGTCACTGCTATCTCGTGCCAGCCAAAAATAAACGGAGACGGGAGGAACATGGGCTTACCTAGTGCAAGCGCCATGCCAACCTTGAGCCTCACCTTTCGCTTTCTTTTATACTCCTAAGCGATTGACTGGCAATGATTTAGTATTTTGTGGTTTCAGAATCAGAAACCCTCGTGTGGTCCCGTAGGAAAAGATTTACTCAAGTGGGAAAAGCGCAGTTACATCGGAGGTGGTGGCAAAACCCAGCCTGCGCGCGGCTTCGGGAAGGGCACGACCTCAGTCGTGCCAATTTAGCCATTGAAATGGGGTGCGCTTCAGCGCCTGAAGTTCGCAGTTCGGCTGTACTGCCGGCTAGAGTTCCCGACGCCCTTCCATCGCCTTCAGCATGGTGATTTCGTCGGCATACTCGATATCGCTCCCCACTGGAATCCCCATCGCGATCCGCGTTATTTTGAGCCCCGCGCGCCGCAATTGCCCGGAAAGATAGGTCGCGGTAGCCTCGCCCTCGATCGTCGGATTGGTGGCCAGAATCACTTCATCGACCTGGCCGTCCTCCACCCGCCGCATAAGGTTCGAAATCCGCAACTGGTCCGGTCCAACTCCGTGCAAGGGCGAAATCGATCCATGCAGCACATGATAGACGCCGTTGAAGTGCCTGGTCTTCTCGATCGCAGCGATGTTGGTCGGCTCCTCCACCACGCACACCATGCGCTGATTGCGCGTCGCACTGCTGCAGTAAACGCAAGGGTCAACATCAGTGATGTTGTTGCAGATGGAGCACAGGCGCAGGTTGGCCTTTACATCGCGTACCGCCGCCGCCAGCGCCTCCGCATCTTCGTTGGAGGAGCGAAGAATGTGAAAGGCGAGCCGCTGCGCGCTCTTGCTCCCAATGCCCGGCAGTTTCTTTAGCGATTCGATCAGCCGCGCCATCGGCTCCGCAAATTTAGACATAGAAAGATTGAAAGATTGAGTAATTTGGAAATTGTGAAATTGAAAGAATTCAGTAATTGCGGAATTGGGTCTTCAAATTACTCATTTACGAAATTGCCCAATTACTCAATTCTTACAATCCCGGTATTCCCATTCCGCCCAGCATCCCACCCATCGTGGACTGCATGGCCTCATCGACTTTTCGGCCTGCGCCGTTGATCGCGGCGGTGATCAGGTCCTGCAACATCTCCAGATCGCCAGCTTTCACCGCCTCGGGATCGATCTTGATGCTCAGCACCTGCTTGCTGCCGTCCATCTTCACGGTCACCGTACCGCCGCCGGCCGAGCCCTCGACTACGGTTTCCTGCATCTTCTTCTGCAGAGTCTCGTATTGCTGTTTGGCCTGCGACATCAATTCCTGCAGGTTGAATCCGCCCATGGCGTTTGTCCCCGGCTTTCTCGGCGAGTTAGCGCTTGTCCTTGTAATCGATAATCGTTCGAATTTCCGCCCCGAACTTCTCTTTCATTCGCCGGACCACCGGGTCCTGCTCCGCGCGGCCACGGCCGCCGCCATTGGTTGTTGCAGGCCGGGCCGCAGTCTGGGCCGTTCCGCCCGGCGCCACTCGCAGCTTCATCGGACGTCCCAGCGCTCCGCTGGCGGTGGCAATCATCAATCGCTTCGCATCCGCGCCGAGGGACATCTCAATCACCGCTGGCGACGACGCGACCTTGATCACCACCTCACTGCCTTCCACCTGCCACTCAGCGGTCTCGAGCAGGCTAACCAGGATGCGATGACCCGCGCCGCTCAATGCATTCAGCACGGCGTCCCGCAGCTCAACCGGACGCTCCTCCGGAGCCCGTTGTATTTCAGGAGACATCTCCGGCGCCTGCTGGACGGCCACGGCCGGCGCTGCCGACCCCATTACGACACTGGCCGCCGCTCCTCCCGCAATACCGTACGACCCCGACAGCGGACTGCTCTCTGCGGAAAGCTCTGGCTTTGATCCGCTCTTCCGCGCTGAATCCGCCGCGAACGGCGAAACATTCGTGGAACGCGCTGCCTGCTGCGGCTCAGGCCTTTTGATGTCCGGCACCACCGATGGTTTGCCCAGCGGCCGCGGCGCGGCGGTACCCGGCGTTTCGCTGAGCAGTTGCTCGATCGGCAACAACCGCTGGGCGTGGGCCATCTTCAGCAGGCCCAGCTCCAGATGAAAGCGCTGTTCCTGGCGGTAGCCGAGTTCGCTGTGCGTGCGCAGCATGATCTGCAGATGCCGCGCCAGGTCTTCTTCTTCAAACAGCGCCGCGATGCGGGCCACGCGTTGCCGCTCGTCACTCGAAATCTGCAGCAGGGAAGAGTCCGCTCCCGCGATCCTGGCCACTACTGTATTGCGCAGGAAGCGCACCATCTGCCGGGCAAAATGAGTGGGGCTGTGGCCTTCGCCGATCAGCCGATCCACCAGCCGCAACACGGTTTCACTCGACCCCTGGGCCACCGCCTGCATCACTTCTTCCAGCACGCCGGACGGCGCGGCGCCTACCAGGTTCCGCACTTGTTCTGCCGTCAGCCGCCCGGTGGACGAAGCGATGGCCTGATCGAGAATGGAAAGCGCGTCGCGCATCGAACCGTCACCGGCCTCAGCCAGCAACGCCAGCGCATCTTCATCGGCCTCGATGTTTTCCCGACCGGACAGGTCTTTGAGCTGGTTGAGGATTTCCTCGAATCCCACGGCGCGAAAACTGAAATGCTGGCAGCGCGATCGAATGGTTTGCGGAATGTCCTCGGGCTGGGTCGTGGCCAGCATGAAGACCACGTGCCCGGGCGGCTCCTCCAGCGTCTTTAGCAACGCATTGAAAGCCGCATCCGTGATCTGGTGGGCCTCGTCGAGAATGTAGATTTTGAAGCGGTCCCGCGCCGGACGATAGCGCGTACCCTCGCGCAGTTCACGGATCTCATCGATGCCGCGATTGGTCGCAGCGTCGATCTCGATCACGTCCACGGAATTTCCCGCCCGGATTTCGGTGCACGACTCGCATACCCCGCACGGTTCCACCACCGGCTTGTCCGACGACCGGCAGTTAAGCGCCATGGCCAGGATGCGGGCCACGGTGGTTTTACCGATCCCGCGATGCCCGCTGAAAATGTACCCGTGCGCCGTCCGCCCCTGCTCCAGGGCATTCTTCAGGGTGCGGGTAACATGTTCCTGCCCGATTACCTCGGAGAATTTCTGCGGACGATACTTGCGGGCTAAGACCTGATAGCTCATGGGAGGAGAACCACCAATTATACCTTCGCAGTCGCCCCGCGGCAGTCCATCCAGAGAGTTTGGTTGATGCCACCGAGCCCCCTCCGCTTTCTTCGAGCTTTTCTTTGCGACCTTTGCGGGTTTTCTTTGTGACCTTTTGCGGTAAAGCTTTGACCTCGCCTGAATTCACCCCCCAAACCGCAAGGGTATGCGTTCTCCAGGCCGATCGCGCCGCCAAGGCCCCCGCGAAATGGCCCCTTGCGAAGATCGCGCCCAAGGGATAGGCTTTTGGGCTGGGTCGGCTCCGGCCCAGACCGGGAGGTTCCATGCAGTTGAAACTTAACACGCGTGTCTCGCAAGGCGTGACCATCGTCGATTGCAGTGGCCGGATTGTGTTCGGCGAAGAATCCGCACTGCTGCGCGACACTCTCAAGAAACTGATCGGCGAAAACAGCCAGATCGTGTTGAACCTGGGCAGCGTCACTTACATCGACAGCGGCGGGTTGGGAACGCTGGTAGCGCTATACACTACGGCGCACAACGCCGGAGGCGCGGTGAAGCTTGCCAACCTCACGCAGCGTGTTGGCGATCTGTTGCAGGTCACCAAACTGCTGACCGTCTTTGAAGTGTACGACAGCGAGGAAAAGGCCATCGCTTCCTTCGGAAAAGGCGCGGCTGCGTAGCTTGCTATAACTCTGGATTGTCATCCCGAGCGCAGCCGTGGCCGTGCTTGCGCGGCCAGACCAGTTGAGGGACCTTGCGCTTTCTCCCGCTCCTGACTTCACACCTGTCAGCATGATCGCTAAAGCCGTTTTCCTCCTGGGCCTCGCGATTGCTGCCAGCGGATTTGTCTCGCCGCCGGTGGCGCTTGCTTTGGGACTGGTTTTTGGTTTCGTCTTCCCCCACCCCTTCGACAAGAGCGCGAAAAAACTCTCCCGCTACCTGCTGCAGGCCTCGGTGGTTGGACTCGGCTTCGGCATGAACCTGCACGACGTAGTCCGCGCCGGCCGCAGCGGATTCGTCTACACCGTCCTGGGCATCAGCTTCACCATGGTGGTTGGCATGGCTCTGGGCGCGATGCTGAAAATGCAGCGCACTCCCGCCTTTCTGATTTCAACCGGCACTGCTATTTGTGGCGGCAGCGCCATCGCCGCCGTCGGCCCCATCACCGGCGCCAGCGACGAGCAGATGGCGGTCTCCCTGGGGACGGTGTTCGTTCTTAATTCCGTGGCGCTGCTCACCTTTCCCACCATCGGTGCCGCGCTGCATCTTAGTCAGACCCAGTTTGGCCTCTGGGCCGCACTTGCCATTCATGACACCAGTTCAGTGGTAGGCGCAGCCGCGAAGTACGGAGCCGTCGCGTTGGCCGTAGGTACGACAGTGAAGCTGGCCCGAGCCTTGTGGATCGTCCCCATGTCGCTCGGAGCCGCGTTGATCAAGCATGCCAGAGCAAGAATCCAGTGGCCATGGTTTATCGCCTTGTTCTGCCTGGCCGCCGTCTGCAACACCTATCTGCCTGCTGGAGCGCCAGCCTATAGCCTGCTCTCGCGGACGGCGAAAATCGGACTCACCGCCACCCTCTATCTGATCGGTAGTGGTATTTCCGTCGCCACCTTAAAGAAAGTGGGACATCGCCCCATGCTGCTGGGCGTAATCCTCTGGCTTATCATCTCAACCGGTTCGCTATGGCTGATCCGGGAAGGCTGGATCGCGTTGTGAACCGTGGATTGCCACAAACCACGTAGGGGCAGGTGCCTCACCTGCCCAGCCGAGCGAAGCTCGGCCCACCATTCAGCGACGAAGAAACGCCGCTGCGGTGGAGGGTGGAGCAGCGCTTCAGCGCTGCAATAAAGCCTGAAGTTTGAGCGGCTTCAGCCGCTGAGGTACAGTGACGAAACCATGCCCTCCCCGAAACCAAGCATGCGCGACAAAATCATGGTTACAATCCGCAGCATTCCGCGCGGACAAGTTTCCACCTACGGAGCAGTTGCGAAAGCCGCTGGCTTTCCCGGCGCCGCCCGGCAGGTGGTGGCGGCGCTACGCGGTGCTGTGGGTTTGCCCTGGCAACGGGTACTGGGCGCAGGAGGCGCCATAAAGTTGCGCGGAGACTACGCCTTCGAACAGCGCTTTCGGCTGGAGGCTGAAGGAGTCACCTTCCGAGGTCGCAAGGTGGACATGAAGCTGCACGAGCACAAATTCCAAAAAGCCAGAAAAAGAATGCGCTGAACACCGGCCAGTCTCGTCCTCAATCGAGGTCCGTCTGACGCCCGCCGCCCGCCTTTTCCTAACGCTGGCTGATTTCCTTGACCACCACTCTCTGGTTGAACTCTTCCGACCGTCCTCGCGGCACGGTGAGCGCCTTCCATTGCGTTGATTGCAGGTGCTTCGCCAGGAACACGATCTGTCCGCAATGATAGGCATAGTGGGTGAGCTGACGATTGATCGCTTGCATGACTGAGTGCGGCTCCCCGCGGATCATGACCGTTCGCTCAACGTCCGCATCCGATAACGGCTCGAGGGCTGCGAACACCCGGTTCCACCCCTCCTCCCACACCCCCATTAACGCGGCCCTGGTTGCCGGCGGGTTTTCAAACTCGGTGTCACGCTTGCGGTCGGATTTTTCGCCGTCGCTGGTCAGGAAGTCGGTCCAGCGCGATCGCATATTGCCTACAAGATGCTTGACGATGATTGCGATGCAGTTCATCTCGCCGTCAAGAGTAGTAGTCAGTTGTTCGTCGGTGACCTGCTCCATGGCTCGCTCACCCAGCTTTTTGTAGTAACGGAGCAGGGAGAGTGAATCCCGCAGGTACGAAGTGGTCAATTCATGCGCCACGTGACCTCCTAAACCTTGAATTGCTCATCAATCTCCACCTGGTATCCCGCCACCAGCCGGTTGGTCTCGTTCGCCATCCCCACCACCGCCATCAGTTCTTTGAACATGGCGTCGGTCATGCCTTTGCCACGAGCCCCGGCGGTGTGCGACGCAATGCAATACCCGCACTGATTGCTTACGCTCACGGCCAGGTAAACCATCTCTTTGGTCAGAGGATCAAGCGCCCCAGGCCCCATGATCTGCTTGATGTCTTCCCAGGTGCGCTTCAGCGTCGCCGGATCATGGGCGATCGCCTTCCAGAAATTATTAATCCAGTCGGTCTTGCGAGTCGCCATGATGTCGTCATAAACCGCCCGCACTTCTGGACTCGCATCTTTGTATTCGATCAGACCAAGCGTGGCCATGTGTGCTCCGGGACAGGACAAAAGATTACCGCAAAGGACGCAAAGAAATACTCCTAACGGTTTTCTTTCCGCACTTTGCGGTCAAGATCTTTTCTGGGCAGCCGGCAACACGCCGCTCAGCAGCTTACCCAGCCCCGCCGCCGGCACTCGCACGCCCAGATAAAATTGCCCAAACAGCGCGTACACCGCACTGACCTCATCAAACCGCATCTCGTAGATGAGCTTCTTGAATACCAAAGGATCGTTCGCGAAAAGGTCCACGCCCCACTCCCAGTCGTCGAACCCGATCGACCCGGTAATGATCTGCCGCACTTCTCCGGCGTAGCGCCTTCCGATCAATCCATGCTCATTCATCTGCCGCGCCCGTTCTTCAATGGGCAAGCTATACCAGTTCTTGGTTTCGCCCCGCCGCCGGTCCATGGGATAAAAAGAGACATACCGATGTTGCGGCATCTCCGGAAACAAACGCGGATGCATGGCCTCCTTCTGCCGCACCAGCACCTCGGCAATCTCCCGCTTCCACTGGTCCGAGTGCGCTTCGATGCCGCGATCTTTCAAATCCTGATAGGCCTTGATCGTGGATTCGTACAGCCCCAGCTCGATGATCGAAAGGTAAGAAGTGGCAGGTTCCAGGAAGTCGGCCAACCTCAACTGCGCCAGCTGCAATTCCACGGAATTCAGCTCGTCAAACGAATGTCGGAAGTGCACGAACATCAGATCGCCCTTGTGGCCCAGCAAAGAAAACAGCGCGGATTGTCCCGCTGAATTCTGTTCCATCCCGGCAAGAACGCCCGCAGCCTCATCGACGATCGCGCTCTTGTCCGCCGCAGCCAGCTGCCGCCACGCCGCCCAGCGAACCCGCATCATCTGGTGCAAAACGCTGTAACCCTCAATGGTCAGCGGGACAGCAGGTATCTCGTCGGAAGCAGCTTTCGGCCCAACCTGGCGGGTTGATGACATGATCGATCCTCAAGAACGGTAGTGCTCAGTTTAACCAACTCCTCTACGCAGGCGTCATCCTGAGGGGCTTCAGTCCCGAAAGATCTCGCGACTAGCCGCGGGGTTGTCGCCCAAAGCGCATATCCGCCAGACGCCAGATCCTTCGCAAGCTCAGGAGCACCGTGTCTGGGTGCCCCACCCTCGTCTCTCCGTTTTTTGGAGAGACAGGGTGGGGTCTCATGGCAGAACTACCAATGAACTCGACCGACCATTGTAACTGGAGGATCTGTGCCACGCTTTAGGAATACGGCGCAGGAAGCTTTTTCTGCCGGCGAAACTGCCGCATCTCATTCGCCTGGTGGGTGCGGATACGCAGTGCCGAGCGCGGCTTACCGGTGCATAGCAGAACAAACCCGGCCTCGCGATCTTCAGGAAAATAGGTTACCGAATCAGACTGGTCCACTTCTCCGCTGCCTTCCAATCGTCCGGCGCAGGTCAAACACCGCCCCTGGTGACACAATGCGGGCAGCACGATGCCGGCAGCGAAGGCGCCATCCCAGATGTGCCCGTCGCGGCTGACTTCAATTGAGCGCTCCCCATCGGGAAGAAGCAAGGGTGCCCACCCTTGTCTCTCCGATTTGTGGAGAGACAGGGTGGGGAATTTTCCCTCAGCGCCAGTGCTTCAATTTCGGCCACAGTTGGGCGAGAGTGCCGAATTTCGTCCCTTTGCAGATGAAGACGTCGATCCTCTTTTCCAGCGCATAGGGATTGTCGGCCGACCTGCCCACGTACTCCACGTTGTCCCAGAGTTTCTCGAGCGTTTCCTTGCGGTCGTCGAGCACAATCATGCAATTGCCTGAATATCCTCGCGGCCCCCAGAGAAAGTAGGTCTGATGGCCGCTCAGCGCCGGCGGCAGGCCATAGCGCCGGCCCAGGAAATCGATGGCGCCTGCCTGGCCGTAATCCTGAGCGAAAACGGCGCAATCGCCGCGCTCCCCTGGGCTCAGCCGGCTCCAGGCCTGCGCGGTTTCAGCCACGATTTCCTCCCAGCCAAACTGGTCGGCGTACCACTGTGGCAAGACTGCCCGCTCGTGGCTGTGCTCCATCACTGGCAGCTTCATCGGCAGGTATTTCATGTATGTAATAAATCGCTCCGGAGAAAGAACCGGCACCACCACCGGGGCAAGGTGGACGCCTGCAGACAGCAGCAGCAACACAATTACCGGTTTCATCCAAGTCAGGCGCGGACGGCCGATTGCGTTCTCGATGGTCACTGCGCCCGCTGCCAGGAGCATGGGATAGATGGGAGCAAGGTAGTAATTCTTGCCATGGAGAGCGAAGAACACGGCAAAGCAGACCAGGTAACTCCAGCCCAGCACTCGGTAGATCTTCAGCCGTTGCGAGAAGAAGAGCGCAATCAGGCCGGTGATCCAGATGGGCGCGGTTAGAGGAAGGACCAGCAGTGTCTGCTGGAAGAAGTATGGCAACAGCGGCAACACGACATCGCGACCCTCAGCCCTGATACCTCGCATCAACTGGACAAAGGGCCAGTGGTAGTAAACGTTCCACAGTAGATTGGGCAGGAAAATGAGGAACGCTGCCAGTCCGCCCAGCCAGATCCATTTGTTGGCGAAGACGCGGCGTTGCTCCGTGAGCAGCAGGCCGACCACGATACCCAAGCCGAACACTGCGATCGAATACTTCTCCTGCAGGCCCAGGCCCGCGACCGCGCCGAACCATAGCCAGTAGCGGGGCTCATTGCGCTTGATGGCAAGAATCGCGAAATTGGCGCAGCCCATCCACAGGTTAGGTTCGAGACAGTTAGTCCCCAGCAAGCTGCCGTTGGAGAGGTATTGCGGCGCCACGACGACCGTCACCGCGCTGAGCAGAAGCGCGAATCGTCGTCCGCCAAATTCGCGGGCCAGCATCGCGGTCTGCACCACCAGAAGGGAAGACGCCAGCGCCGCGATAAAGCGCACGCTGCGCAGCGAGTCTCCCAGCACCGCACGACAAACATGAATCAGGAAGGGAATCAGCGGCGGCTGGTCCACATATCCCCAGCCCAGGTGATCTCCGCAGGCCATGTAGTTAAACTCGTCGCGAAAGTAGCCATAACGATTGTTGAAGTAGCAATGGAAGAGCAGTTTGGCCAAAGCGATGGCCATAATGATCCACATGCCGTAAGCGAAGAAAGATTGCCGGTCTTGATCTGGAGCGGACAGGGAGGTGCTTACCATAGCGGAAATCAAGAAGGTATCACCACACTCTTCCCCTGTCATCCTGAGTGGAGTCGAACAGCCTGCCCCGAGCGAAGTCGAGGGGACCCCTATCGACCGATGACCTGTGGAAAAATTGACTTACTCGGACCGCGCCGGCTTGAGCCGCGGGATAACTCATGCATTGTCTCCTTCGCATCCTCGATCACGGCTACAATCTAACCGTCCCATGGGAGGGGAAGTATTTCAATGAACGACCTCATCCAACTGACAAGAGACGGCGACATCGCCATCATCACCATCAATAATCCGCCGGTGAATGCCATAAGCCCGGGCGTGCCGGAAGGTATTTCCGAAGCCATCGACCAGGTCAATGACGACTCCGCTGTGACCGCTGTCGTGGTCATCGGCGGAGGGCGAACCTTCATCGCAGGCGCCGACATCAAAGAGTTCACCAAGATGACCTCGGGCAAGGCAAAAACTGGCCCTGGACTGCTTCCGCTTTTGCTGAAAATAGAAAACTGCTCCAAGCCGGTCGTGATGGCGATTCACGGCACTGCCTTTGGCGGCGGTCTGGAAGTGGCTATGGCAGGTCACTACCGCGTGGCCGCGCCCGGCGCCCAAGTCGGCCAGCCGGAGGTCAAGCTCGGCCTCATCCCTGGGGCTGCGGGCACGCAGCGCCTGCCGCGACTTGCCGGCGTCGCTAAGGCGGTTGAGATGTGCACCGATGGCAATCCCGTCAAGGCATCAGAGGCACTGCAGGCCGGCATCGTGGATCAATTGATAGAGGGCGATCTGCTGAAAGGCGCCGTCGCCTTCGCGCGCGAGATCGCACACAGGCCCGCTCCCAAAACTCGCGAACGCAATCAGAAGCTGGGCACACCCCAACAAAACGCTCCGATCTTCGCCGCCGCCCGTGACACCGTGCGCAAGAAGCAAAGCAACCTGATCGCTCCGCTCGCAGCCATCGACGCCATAGAAGCCGCTACCAGACTGGCTTTCGAGGAAGGTTGCCAGGTTGAAGCCAGGCTGTTCATCGACTGCCTCTACTCCGACCAGTCGAAGGCCCTCATTCACGTGTTCTTCGGCGAGCGTGAAGTGGCCAAGGTCCCCGATATCCCGAAAGAAACTCCGATCATTCCGGTCAATTCAGCCGCGGTCGTGGGAGCGGGAACCATGGGTGGCGGCATCGCCATGGTATTTGCCAATGCCGGAATCCCGGTCGTGCTCAAGGAAGCCGACCAGGCCGCGCTTGACCGCGGACTAGCCAACATTCGTAAGAACTATGCCGTGTCAGTGCAGCGTGGACGCTTCACCCAGGCAGTGGTTGACGAGCGCCTAAAGCTTATCAAGCCCACACTGGATTACGGCGATTTCGGCCAGGCCGACATCGTGATCGAGGCCGTCTTCGAGGGCATGGGGCTGAAGCGGGAAGTTTTCAGCGAACTGGATCGCGTGTGCAAGCCGGGGGCAATTCTTGCCAGCAACACATCAACCCTGAATATCGACGAGATTGCGTCCGCCACCTCGCGACCAGCCTCCGTCATTGGCACTCATTTCTTCAGCCCAGCCAATGTTATGCGTCTTCTCGAAATCGTTCGTGGCAAAGCCAGCAGCAAAGAAGTGATCGCCACCTGCATGCAGCTTTCGAAAAAGTTGGGAAAGATCGGCGTGCTGGTCGGCAACTGCCGCGGCTTCGTGGGTAATCGCATGTTCCACCCCTACGTCCGTGAGTCGGTTTTCCTGGTGGAAGAGGGTGCCAGCGTCGAAGCTGTGGACAAGGCGCTCTACGATTTCGGCATGGCCATGGGCCCGCTCGCCACCAACGATCTCGCCGGACTCGACGTCGGCTGGCGCATCCGTAAGGAATATCGCCACCTGGAGAAACCCGGCATCCGACAGGCGTTCGCGGGAGACAATCTATGCGAACTGGGCCGCTTCGGCCAGAAAACCGGCGCCGGCTGGTACAAGTACGACGAGAATCGCCGCCCGATACCGGATCCCGAGGTCGCCGCCTTGACCAGGAAATGGTCAGCCGAAGCCGGTATTGCGCAGCGCCAGATTCCGGCCGAAGAAATCGTCGATCGCTGCATCTACGCCCTGGTCAACGAGGGCGCCCGCATTCTCAACGAGGGCTATGCGACGCGCGCGGTTGACATCGACATCATCTATATCAACGGGTATGGCTTCCCGGCCTATCGCGGCGGGCCCATGTGGTACGCCGATACGGTCGGACTGAAAAAGGTTTACGATCGGATCACCGAATTTCAAAGTGTGCAAGGCGAACTCTGGGAACCCGCCCCGCTGCTGAAAAAATTGGCTGCCGAAGGCCGCACCTTTGCCGACTTCGACCAACAAAAAGTTGCAGCCGCGTAGCCTCTTGAACCATCCGATAGGGTTGGCCAACGACCAACGACTATCGGCCAACGACCAACATGAGAGAAGCCGTAGTAGTTGCTAGTTCGCGTACCGGCCTTGCCAAATCGTTCCGCGGATCCTTCAACATGACGCGGCCTGAGGACCTGGCCGCCCATTGCATCAAGGATGTTCTGCGGAAGGCCCCACAACTCGACCCCAAAGAAATCGAGGACGTGATTCTTGGTTGTGGCCAGCCCCACGGAGTGCAGGGCCACAATATCGCACGCGTGTCCGCGTTGCACGCTGGTCTCCCGGTTTCGACCGCCGCCATCACGGTGAACCGGTTCTGCTCTTCCGGTCTGCAGGCCATTGCGATGGCCGCCCATCAGATCGTAAGTGAGGGCGCCGAGGCTGCCATCGGCGGAGGGGTGGAAACTATCAGCCTCATCGTTCGAGATAACGACCCCAGCCCGGCGGTCAAGGAGAAATACCCCGGCCTCTACATGGTGATGGGAGAAACCGCCGAGGTTGTGGCCAAGCGCTACCAGATCGGCCGCCAGGCTCAGGATGAATATTCTCTGATCAGCCAGCAACGCATCGCCCGCGCCCAGCGGGAAGGATTTTTCGCCGGCGAAATTGCTCCCATGAAAGTTACCAAAGCGGTGCTCGACAAGAAGACCGGCGGAGTAATCGGCACCGAAGAAGTCTGCTGTGACCGCGACGAGTGCAACCGCCCCGACACCACGCTCGAAGGATTGCTGGCGCTCAAGCCCCACTTCGATCCCAACAGCGGTCAAGGCTCGGTAACGGCAGGGAATTCCTCTCAACTCTCCGACGGAGCTTCCGCTACGCTCTTGATGTCCCGTCAGCGCGCCGACCAGCTCGGCATCTCCTACAAACTGATCTTCCGTGGTTTCCAGATCGCCGGCTGTGAACCTGACGAAATGGGCATCGGGCCAGTCTTCGCTGTGCCCAAGCTGCTGCAGCGCCTGGGTCTAAGAATGGAAGACATCGATCTCTGGGAACTCAACGAGGCTTTCGCGGTGCAGGTCATTTACTGCCGCGACCGTCTCGGCATCCCCATGGAAAAACTCAATGTCAATGGCGGGTCAATCTCCATCGGCCATCCCTTTGGCATGACCGGTTCCCGCATGGTGGGAACGATTGCCAACGAGATGGAGCGCCGCCGGTCACGCTACGGTGTCGTAACCATGTGCGTAGGCGGCGGCCAGGGCGCCGCCGGCCTCTTCGAGCGCGCCACCTAAGCTGAGAACTGAGAACCAGCAACTGACAAACTGGAATTTTCACCATGAAACATCCCAAACTGACAGCCAGCAGACTCAAAAACTTCTTGCCACGATTCCACCTTGCTCGGAATGAAAAACTCACCGCCGCCCATCGGACGCCGCAAGCGGTAATGTCAAAGAACGGCACCTAAGCCGTAATATAGTTGCGCCTTCAGGAACTGTGTTCTGTCTTGCTTGCAGTTGGACATCTCTTGACGTGAACCTGAGTGGGGACTCCCGATGCCGCCGGTGACATTCAAGAATCTCGACGCCCTGAACGTTTTCGTAGGACGCGAAATCGCCACCACCGATTGGTTCGAAATCACCCAGGAGCGCATCCGTCAATTCGCCGAAGCCACCGAAGATCGCCAGTGGATCCATCTCGATCCCGATCGCGCTCAACGGGAATCGCCCTTCGCCGCCACTATCGCCCACGGCTTTCTTACTCTCTCTCTGCTCAGCCATCTGTCGCAGCAGGCATTCCAGATTCAAGAGGGAGTGGGCATGATCGTAAATTACGGCTTGAATCGGGTCCGCTTTCCCGCGCCCGTTCATGCCGGTTCAAGAATCCGTGCCAGCTTCTCCCTGCAGTCGTTAAAGGATGCAGGCAATGCACGCGAAGCTATCTTTTCCGTGGTGGTGGAGGGTCAGAACAGGCAGGGCCAGGCCCAGGCAAAGCCATGTTGCGTAGCCGAGTGGGTCATCCGCTACTATCGTTAGAGAACACGTCAGGCGCACCATTGCGGGCGTCCTGCGGCGGCGTTATAGTTGTCCGCAATTGCATTGGAGGCGCCCATGGCCGTAACCACCCAGAACCCCCTCAACATGCCCGGAGCCCCCCGCTTTGCCACGCTGGAGGAGGAACGCCGGCATCGCAAGCAGCGCCTGGCCGGCGCCTTCCGCCTGTTCTCGCGCTTCGGATTCGATGAAGGCGTGGCCGGCCACATCACCGCCCGCGATCCCGAACGACTCGACCATTTCTGGGTCAATCCCTTCGGCATGCACTTTGGCCAGATCCGTGCCTCCGACCTCATTCTGGTGAATGACCGCGGCGAGGTCGTGGAAGGCAAGTATCCGGTCAACGGCGCCGCTTTCGCGATTCACTCTCAGGTCCATGCTGCTCGTCCTGATATCGTGGCCGCCGCTCACGCCCATTCGTTGTACGGAAAGACCTGGTCGTCACTTAGTCGTTTGCTCGATCCCATCACACAGGACGCTTGCGCCTTCTACGAAGACCATTCCATATTCGCGGATTTCACAGGCGTGGTTTATGAAACGTCCGAAGGCGAGCGCATCGCCGAAGCCCTGGGCAACAAGAAAGCAGTCATACTTCGCAACCACGGCCTGCTGACGGTAGGGCACACCGTCGATGAGGCAGCATGGTGGTTCATCACTATGGAACGGAGCTGTCAGGCCCAGCTCCTGGCCGAAGCCGTCGGCGCCCCGGTCAAGATTGACGCCGCCAGCGCCGCCATCACGCAGCAGCAGATTGGATCGCACATGGCCGGATGGTTCCAGTTCCAACCGTTATGGGCCCGCATCGTCCGCGAACAACCCGATCTGCTGGAGTAAATGTGCGACGGGAGCGTCCCGCTCGTGGGTAAGCACCTCCACGAAAGTGGCGTCATCCTGAAGCAGCTTCAGCCGGGTGAAGAATCTGGCGCGCATCATACGAACGCCAGGCGACGTCGAAAAACCCGTTCGTGCGGGCCGAGTCGTTCACCAGCATGTGCAACGCCGCTGCGTCTTGCAGCCTCGTGTATCATGCCCACCGGGGTTCACGAGAAACTCCAGAGCCGACCATGAACGTTCCGCTTACCCCCATCCGTTGTCTGTACCGGGCCGTCGATCTCTACGGGAAAAAGAGAGCCGTGGTCTCAGGCCCCAGTTCGTTTACCTACGCCCAATTCGGAGAACGTTGCGAACGCCTGGCTGCCGGGCTCCTTTCCGAAGGTGTCCGTCCTGGCGACCGCGTCGCCTATCTCAGCTTCAACAACCATCAGCTACTTGAGGGCTACTACGGACCGCCGCTGGTTCGAGCCATCGCCATGCCGCTCAACGTCCGTCTGCAGCCCGCAGAACTGACTACCATTCTCAATCACGCTACTGCCGGCACGCTGGTTTTCGAGAGCGACTTTGCCCCGCTGGTCCAGGAGTTGCGAAAATCATGCCCCAGCATCCGGCGCTATATTGCAATTGACCAACCCGTCCCGCAGGCGGACTTGTTGCTGGAAGACTTGCTGGCCCGCGATCGCATCCCGCGTCCCGATATTTTCTCCTTCGACGAAAACGAAATCGCCGAACTCTTTTACACCAGCGGCAGTACTGGCACGCCCAAGGGAGTGATGCTGTCGCACCGCACGCTCTACCTGCACGCCCTGGGGCTGCTCGCGTCATTTTCCTGCAAGGACACTGACGTCGAGCTGCACACCATCCCCTTGTTCCACGCCAATGGCTGGGGACGTCCCCAGAGCATCACCATGAGCGGAGCCAAGCACGTCATGGTCCGCCGCTTCGAGCCGACCACCGTGTTCCGCCTCATTCAGGAGGAGGGGGCCACTGCCATGACCCTGGTCCCCACCATGGCCAACGCGCTGCTCAATTGTTCCGACCTCGGCAAATTCGACCTTTCCAGCATGAAGGCAATCATGACCGGCGGCGCCGCCTCGTCGCCCGAGTTGATTGCCCGCCTGGAGCGGGCGTTCCACTGTGAAGTATGTTCCGGCTACGGCCTCACCGAAACCTCTCCCGTGATTACAACCGCGCAGACCAAGGGCACGGTCACCTATGCTGATGAGACCGACCGGCTCAGCCACCTCGCGGCCGCAGGCTGGCCCCTGGTCGGCTCCGAAGTGCACGTTATGGATGCCGAAATGCACGATGTTCCCCGCGACATGCAAACCGTGGGTGAGGTCGTCGTCCGCGGCGACAACGTCATGGACGGCTACTACCGCGAAGCCGACGCCACCAGAGCGGCCATCAGCAATGGCTGGCTGCACACCGGAGATATGGCGGTCTGGGACGAGGAGAACTACATCCACATTGTGGATCGCAAGAAAGACATCATCATCAGCGGCGGCGAAAATATTTCTTCCATCGAGGTGGAAAAGGCCATCTTCGCCCACCCCGCGGTCCTCGAGTGCGCCGTAGTCTCGGCCCCCGATCCGCAATGGGGTGAGATCCCGGTCGCCATCGTTGTCTTGAAACCCGATCAGCAGCTGAACCAGGAACAGCTGCTGACCTTCCTCAAGCTGCGCATCGCGAAATTCAAGATGCCCCGGGTCGTGCAGTTTGTAGAAGGCCCACTACCCAAGACTGGTACGGGAAAAATGCTGAAACGCCAGCTCCGCGAAAATTTCTGGAGCGGCAAATCCACCCGCGTCCAGGGATGAGTTTGTAGCGCCGGCATCTTGCCGGCTGTCGGGCGAGCGTCCCGCCCGCCCTTATAGTCACGACACTGCGGCACCACCCGGCTGGCATCAACCAATCCGCCTCGCGTATATTGGACGCCTTCACCGAGCCATGGCCGATTTCCCTCAAAAGCCGATCGTCATCCGCGACCTCCAAAGTTTCGAAGATCTGCAGCAAGCCGAAGCCGTCGAACGCGAAGTCTGGAGACTCGACGACCGCGACGTCATGCCCCTGACCCTAATGATCGCCACCAGGGAGGCGGGCAGCGTCTGGGTCGGCGCTTTCGATGGCCCCCAACTGGCCGGATTCGCCTTCGGTTTCCTGGCCATGGAGTCTGGACACGTCACCCTACACTCCCACATGCTGGCCGTGCGCGAGCCTTACCGCAATCTCGATCTGGGCTACAAACTCAAGCTGGCCCAACGCGAACGCACCCTGGCCATGCGTATCCCGGAAATAACCTGGACTTTTGATCCCTTACAGAGCCGCAACGCCCACCTCAACTTCGGCAAACTGGGTGTGGTTTCGGATATCTACAAAGTCGATTTCTACGGACCGGAAACTTCCAGCGTCCTTCACCAGAACGGCACCGATCGTCTGTGGGTAAGGTGGCCCCTCGCCAGCCGTCGGGTTCGCGATCGCCTGCAGGGCAAAGACCACCGGGCCGAGGCGCTCGACGCCTTTTCGCGCTTGCAGCCCTTGGTGCAGTTCAACGGTGACGGCAAGCCCTTGCGCCATGA
>Ga0326726_10001371_pt1 | contig 22648 bp, 16 predicted proteins | sample MHFenrmetagenome_2_FD_207603 | JGI IMG/M metagenome (GOLD analysis project Ga0326726, IMG submission 207603) | Lab enriched peat soil microbial communities from Michigan Hollow, Ithaca, NY, United States - MHF15MN | ecosystem: Environmental > Terrestrial > Soil > Wetlands > Peat | place: USA... | reverse complement strand
TGGTCTGGCTTTTAGGCTGGATCAGCAGCCATTTTTTCCTGGTTTTCTGTTCGGCAGCAAGCCGTTCGAGGGATTCAGCAGTGACTATGTCGAGGGGATTCGCTGTTCCGGCGGTTTGAATGTCGTCTGCCAGCATGCCTTTCCTGGATAAATGGTAATGATTACAGAATGAAACCACAAGGTATGAAAAGTTTCCCGAAAAACGTCCGGTGTGGCCTCAAAAACACTTCAGTCTCAGGCGCGCTTTTCAAGGACGGCGACGGTGAAACGGCTGACGCAGACCAGCTTGCCGGCATCGTTCCGTATTTTGATATCCCAAACCTGCGATGTACGTCCGAGGTGGAGCGGGGTGGCTGTCGCATGGACGAAGCCTTCGCCGTCCTTGACCGACCGGATATGGTTGGCGTTGATCTCCTGGCCGACGATGAAGTAGTTGTCGCGGTCGATGCAATAGGAGGCGGCGATGCTGCCTACCGTTTCAGCAAGGGCAAGTGAGGCGCCGCCGTGCAGGATGCCGATTCGCTGGATGGTTCGATGGTCTACGGGCATCTTCGCCGTCATGGAGTCAGGTTCGATTCCTGTTATCTCGATGCCGAGATGCCGGGCCATCTGTCCTTCGACGATCTGCGATGCGTTGATCTCTTCGGGAGTGATCGGGACAGTGAAGATCGATGCTTGTGTCATGAATCGGAAAGATTGGTCTGGAGAGGGACTTCGGCAGGAGGACTGCCGGAGAGCGGGTGACGAGATTCGAACTCGCGACATTTTGCTTGGGAAGCAAACACTCTACCAACTGAGTTACACCCGCTTGTAAAAAGCATCCCGCTCTCCTGAACGTAAAGCGGGGTGTTGTAAGGAGTGGTGAGGGAGGGAGTTGAACCCTCGACCTCAGGGTTATGAATCCTGTGCTCTAACCAACTGAGCTACCTCACCATAAGGGCCACAATATACGACGTCGACTTTCAAATCGCAAGATTCTGCAACGATTTAATTCTTTTCGGTCCGACCTGCTTTCAGCCTCGCCAGTATGGCCTCACCGATAAAAATATCCTCGGGTGTGGTGATCTTGATGTTATGGTAACCGGTTTCGTAAACGCGGATCTCCTGCCCGGGAAAGAACCGTTCGACCAGTGCGGCATCGTCGGTGGCGTACCACTGTTCGAGCCCGGCAAGCCGGTGCGCCTCGATAAGCTTTTCAGGGGCAAATCCCTGGGGGGTCTGAACCTGGAGCAGGCGGCTGCGGTCGAGCGTTTCGCCGAACACTTCCGGCGAGCTGCCGATATATTTGATCGTGTCTTTAGGTCTGGTCGCAGGCACGCAGGCTCCGTAGATCGCTGAAAGCCTGGCGATGTCGTCGATCTCTTCGGGCTGGATGAACGGCCTGGCGCCGTCGTGGACGAGAATGGCGTCCGGCATTTCGCTTGAAGCCAGGATCTCCTTTTCGACGAGGGCGATGCAATTGGCTATGGAGTCCTGCCGTTCCCTGCCCCCCTCGATGACGGCTTTCACCTTCCCGAATCCATGCAGGGCGGCCAGCTCTTCGAGCTGTTCGATGCTGTCAGCCTTCGTGGCGATGTAGACCGACTGTATGGTCGAAGCCTCCTCGAAAGCCCTGATCGTATGCCAGATGACCGGATAGCCTCCGATTTCGAGCATCTGCTTGCTTAACCCGCCCTCGAGTTTCATGCGTTTACCAACACCGCTGGCGGCGATAATGGCGACCGTTTTCATAGGCTTCAGTGGATCAGCATTGCGTCACCGTAGGCGAGGAACCTGTAGTTGTTCTTCAGCGCCGACTTGTAGGCTTCCAGGAGCAGACGGTGTTCGGCAAAGGCGCTGACGACCATCATGAGAGTCGTTTCAGGCATCTGGAAATTGGTGATGAGCGCATCGGTGACCTTGAAGTGGTAAGGCGGATAGATGAACTTGTCGGTCCAGCCCTGGCCGAACTTAATTTTTCCATCGACCGTGGCGTTGGCTTCCAGAGCGCGACATGTCGTCGTACCGACCACAAACACTCTTCCGGACTTGTTGACCTTGGTTTCGTTGATCTCCATGGCCGTCTGGTACGGAATGTTGAAGTACTCGGAGTCCATCTTGTGCTTGGAGACATCCTCGACCTCGATGGCGTTGAACGTGCTCAGGCTCGGATGCAGCGTGATCGGCAGGATCTTCACGCCGATTTTCTGGATCTGCTGCAGCAGCGGCATCGTGAAGTGCAGGCCGGCCATCGGGGCGACGACAGCCCCGGTCTGCTGGGCATATACGGTCTGGTAATCGGTTCGGTCCGACTCCTTCGGCTTCCTCGTGAAGTATGGCGGAAGCGGCACGTGACCGATTTTATCGACCATATTGAAAACGTCTATGTCCGGGTTGAGGAATCGGATTGTCCGGCCTCTCGACGTGGTGTTGTCCACAACTTCAGCCACGACGTCGTCTTCGAAATAGATCTTGTTGCCTACCCTGACCTTACGGGCCGGATCGACCAGCACGTCCCAAAGCCCGGCCTCCTTGTTCAGCTCCCTGAGCAGGAACACCTCGATCTTTGCGTCTGTTTTCTCCTTCTGGCCGAAGATCTTGGCAGGGAATACCTTGCTGTTGTTGACGACCAGCAGGTCGCCTTTTTTAAAGTAGGAGACGATGTCTGTAAAAACCTTGTGCTCGATGTCCTTTTTCCGACGGTTCAACACCATCATTTTGCAGGCATCGCGGGGAGATTCCGGATGATCGGCAATTCTTGTTTTGGGAAGTGTATAACGAAAATTCGAAAGCCGCATATGCTGTAGTGGGTCAATAGGTGAACATCGCAGAAAAGATGAACCTAATTATATAGCGTTTCAACGTAATTAACAAAACCGGGAGGGAGCGAGGCCCTCCCGGCGGATTCCGGTCAGACGAGAGGGACCGTGATTTCGGAGCCCCGTGCCAGCGTAACGGCATGTCCGCAGATCAGCGCAGGAAGTTCCTCGGCGGTCGATTCCGTGAGGGTTATCGATACACTGTCCGGACTCATGACGATCCGGTACCAGCTTCCCCTGAAGGTGAGGTTCGTTTCGAACCGCTTCCAGTGTGCCGGCAGGTTTGGTTTTACGTTCAGCATGTCGTTATGGAATGCGATGCCCGTAAAGTATCGGGTGACGGTGTCGACGGTGCCGGCCATAACCCCGCAATGGATTCCTTCCTGCGTCGTTCCGCCCTGTGTGTCCTGGATGTCGCTTTTCAGGGCTTCCGCAAACCAGCTCCACGCGGTTTCGTGACCGTTCTGCAGGTAGCTCGAAATGATCGAGTGGACCACCTTGCTCAATGTAGAGCCATGGCTGGTCCTCGGTTCGTAATAGGCGTAGTTCTCACGGACGAACCTGAGGGCATCGTGCACCGTATAGCCCAGCCTTTCGAGAATGCTGCATACTTCGGACGGCGTAAGGGTATAAAAAGTCATCAGGACATCGGCCTGCTTGGCGACCTTGTAGTTGTCCGGCGAATCGTTTTCCGCCTTCAGGATACGGTCCATACGGGCGATGTTGCCGTACTTGTGCTTGTAGTGATCCCAGTCGAGCTCTTTGAGGCCCATGTAACCGTCGAACTGCTCTATGATGCCGTTCGGATCGATGAGCACATTCATTTTGCCCATGATGTCGCGCCATTGCAGGAACTCGTCATGGCCGATGTTGATGCGTTCCATCAGGCGGTCCATGATCTCGGGATCGAGCTTCTGGCTGATCTCCACCGCTTTTTCGAGCAGCCAGACCGTCATGATGTTGGTGTAGGCGTTGTCCCTCACGCCCGGCTTTCCGGAACCGTGAAGCTCCTCATGGAACTCGTCGGGACCCATCACCCCTTCGATATGGTAACGACCTGTCTCCGGGGAGAAGGATGCTGTGCTTGCCCAGAAGCGGGCGATCTCGAACATCATCTCGGCGCCGAATCCGTTCAGGAATTCGGTGTCTGCGGTATCGTGGATGTAGCGCCAGGTGTTGTAGAACACGGCGATCGAGACGTGCCGCTGGCGACAGCTGAGATCGGGGTCCCAGGCGCCGCTCTTCGGGTTGTAGTGGATGACCGGAGTCTCTTCCTTACCGTCGTCGGCACCCTGCCAGGGGAACATGGCTCCCCGGTATCCGTTTTCAAGTGCGTATTCTCGCGCAGCGTCGAGCCTGCGGTAACGGTACATGAGCAGCGCACGGGAGATTTCCGGCGAATGCTGGTTGAAGAAGGGAAGAATGTAGATCTCGTCCCAGAAAATGTGGCCGCGATACCCTTCGCCGTTCAGGCCGCGTGCGGGCATTCCGGCGTCGATGTTCCTGTTGTGCGGTGAAGCTGTGGCGAGCAGGTGGTAGATGTGCAACCGGATTACCTTCTGGGTGAACCGGTCTCCTTCTATGAGCATATCAGCCTTTTTCCAGATGGCTTCCCATGCCTTGACATGTTTGCCGAACAGTTCGTCGAAGCTTCCGGCAGATTCGATCGCCTGACGTCCGGCATTGACGGGTTCGAGCTGGCCGTGATCGTTGGAGGTGAAGATGGAGACTACCTTTTCGATCGAGCAGCCCCTGCCTGCAGAAAGCGGATGCCTGAAAATCTCGCTGATCGAGCGGGGCGAACTGACTATCCTGCGTTCAGACTTGATGTCGTTGCCTGCTGCACAGGAGCTCGTCGTTCTTGCGTGCGTGACGATGTCATGTTTCGAATTTGTTGTCCGCACATGGAGGAATATCGCGTCGGAGGTCGTGCCGTTCTCCACATGTTCGAGGTGGTCCGAGGCGAGGCTGCTGTAACGGGTAACCCCCTTGTTTTCGACCCTGCCGTCGATGGACGAGCGGATTTCGACCACTGCCGAGTAGTTGACCGGTTCGATGTTGAACCTTATGGCCGCGATATGCGGGTTGTCCATGCTGCAGAACCGCTGGCTCTTGATTCGGGTGATCCATCCGAGGGTGTCCTGGATGACGATCTCCCGCTCCATGAGCGCGTGGCGAAGATCGAGATTCTGCGTGTAGCTCAGCACCTTCTGCTCGAGCGGGTTGATGAAGTCGCCGTTTCCGATCCGGAACTCGATCGGCAGCCAGTTTGGGCAGTTGACCATGTCGTTGTTCCAGACTGTCTGGCCGTGGACTTCAGAAGGCAGCTTGTTGAAGATGCCCGCAATGTAGGTGCCCGGGTAATGGTGTTGCGAAGCCAGGCCGCATTCGATGGAGCCCCTGACGCCCATATATCCGTTTCCGGTAGAGGTGAGTGCTTCACGAAGCCGCTCCTCCTTGGCCGACCAGGATGAGTAGTGCAGGTTCCATCCCTCTTTTTCAAGCCCTTCGTCGAACCACTGTTCGATCTCCTCGATGGTGATTTCGCCAAGGTCGCGCACGACGATGTCTGCGCCCTGCTCCTTGAGCTTGATCCCTTCAATTTCACGGGCGATGCCGAGCACAAGCCCGAAATTGCCTTTTGCGCCAGCCTGGACGCCGGAGATGGCATCTTCTACCACGACGCATTCGTGGGGCTCGAGGCCGAGATTGGCCGCAGCAGTCACGAAAATATCGGGATTCGGTTTGCCTTTCAGCTTCAGCTCGATCGATACTTCGCCGTCTACGCGGGTTTCAAACAGCTCTTCGAGGTTGGAGAGCTGGAGGATGAGCTTGCAGTTGCGGCTCGAAGAGGCTATTCCGATGCGGATATTGCGTGCTTTGAGCGCTTTGATGAACTCGACGGAGGACTGGAATACTTCAGGCCCCTCCTTGATCAGGATCTCTGTGAAAAGGCTGTTTTTCCTGTTGCCGAGACCGCAGACGGTCTCCTGTTCAGGGATGTCGTCCAGCTCGCCGTATGGAATTTCAATGTCCCTCGACGCCAGGAAGCTTTTGACGCCTTCCATCCGGGGCTTTCCATCCACGTATTTCAGGTAGTCGTGAGAGGGATCGAAGGGTACGTAGGGTTCATTGTTGATCTCGGCATAATTTTTCAGGAAGGAGTTGAACATCGCTTCCCAGGCAAGGCTGTGGATTCTGGCTGTGCCGGTGATGACTCCGTCGAGATCGAAAATGACGCCTTTGAAATTCATGCTCATTCTTTAGGAAACAGATAAATGGTTTGTGATAACTGTAAAACTTTAAAAATCAGAGCGACAGCAGGCCGAGAATCGTCAGGAGGATGTCCGGATAGGGTACCATGTAGCTTTTGGGGCAGATTCCCCTGACCTTCTGCATGAGACTCTCATCTCTCGTTACAAAAATAGTCCAGACGTCGTCGTACATCTCCATGGCCTTTTTCAGCATCGGGATATCCGAGGAGGTGTCGCCGCAGACAAGAACCGGCCCCCTGGTCTGTTCGATTTTCAGCTCATGGCAGATGAATTCGAGTCCGTCGCCCTTGTCGAAATCCCTGATCTCGCCGGTCCGGGGATCGACGTCGATGGTCAGGATGATCTCGATGTCCAGTCCGGTGTCCTCGATCCTGAAGTTCTTCCCGTCGGGGTCGATATCCTTGACGATGCTTTTGATCTTTTCGAGGAATGCCGCCGATTCTGCCTCGTTGACCGATCGGGTGATGTCCTGCCGCGCAATCGTGGTCTGGCCGAACTTGATCTGCAGGGCCGAGCCGATGAAGTTGAATTTCTCGAACGACGGGTCCAGCAGGATCAGCTGCATCCTTTCGTTGAGCAGCTGGATCAGGTCCTGCTTGCTCTTCTCGATCGGGAAGGAGTTGAAGCGGCCTTCGACATCGATGAATTCACGCCCCTTGGAGCCGGCATAGACGAAAATATGCTCGGGGTTGATCGACACGTTCAGGATACCGAAATCCTTGAGCGGGGCAGAGGTGATGATCAGCGGATAGGAGCAGCAGTTTTTTGCGAAACGTGAAATAAAGACCGAGTTGTAGATCGGCTGGATCGACGAACGATAACGGCCGCAATAGTTGTTGGTGGTGCCGTCGCGATCGGTTATGAAGGCGTTGAACGATTTGCCCCTGAGCATCTCGACCCCTTCGCTGACGTAGTCGGTGAAGCCGGGTATGAATTTTGCGAGATACTCGATGAACCGGTCCTCGCCGTACTCGAGATAATAGATGTCTTTCTGCAGTTCGCGAATTTCGTACGTCAGGTCCACCTCGATCTGCTTCATCCCGTCGAGACGCAGGAGGCGCTGGCCGGTATAGTCGTCGATGTAGATGGTTTCAAGGGAGTAAAGGGCGTTCTTCAGGGACTCGAGGCATCCCTTGCCGACGACCCTCTGCTTCATGATGTTTTTGACGATAGGCTCTCTCAGATCTCTGGTTTCAGCCTTAAGGCGGTAGAGCTCCTTGAGTGTTCTGATGTCCTGCAGTGTGATCGGGAAGTTGCAGGTCCGGAGACTTCTCTCATTTACGATAGTTGTATGCATGCGAAGCCGGAAGAGGGAAATAGTATTTATACTTAAACGTAAATTTACGAAAAAAAGCGTTCAGGCGGTCTGAGAAACGGCATTTTAACATCTAATAAGAATAATTAACCGTTTTTCGTTTCAATCCGCTTCTTTTAAGGGTGATTTACCCTCGATCCGGGTGTCCTGTTTTGCAATGTTCCGGATGATTTGCCGGTGAATCTCTTCCGGGGTCAGGAGCGCATCGAGCATTACGATACGGTCGGGTTGCGCCGCCCCGATTGCGTGGTATCCCGCGCGGACCCGCCGGTAAAATTCGAGGCCGGAACTCTCCATGCGGTCGAGCTCTTCTGAATCGAAGGCCAGGGGAAGCGATTTTTCGGAAAACTTCCTCATGAGGGCATCTTCGGGGGTAAGGTCGAGGTAGAAGGTGATGTCCGGACGGAGGCCGAAGGTCGCTATCCGGTTGACCTCTTCGAGCAGTTCGAGGCTCAGCCCGCGGCCGTATCCCTGATATGCGGTCGTTGAATCGGAGAACCGGTCGAGGATGACGTCGCTGCCGCTGTCGAGCGCAGGGAGGATCACTTTCTGCACCAGTTCCACCCGGCTGGCCGCGAAAAGCAGAAGCTCCCCGACGGGGGTGATGTCATGTTTGCTTTCCAGCAGCAGCTCCCTGATCTGTTCAGCCACGACGGTACCCCCCGGTTCCCGGAGCGTGAGAACCTCGCGGTTCAGATCCTGGAGATGTCTTTTCAGCTTCGTGACCTGGGTCGATTTTCCGGCCCCGTCTATTCCTTCGAACGTTATGAGCATATGCCGTTTACTGATGGTGTTTCCTGACAGATGAATCGAGTGATCGCGGCGCTGAACTCCGCGGGATATTCGAGCATGGGAGAGTGGCCGCACTCGCTGAAGATGACAAGCTTTGAGCACGGAAGCTCCCGCTCGACGATATGTGCATACTTTGGTGACATGTACCGGTCCTTGTCTCCCCAGATGATCAGAACGGGCAGCTTCAGCTCATTGAGCCGCGAGCGGAGTCCGGTGCGCTGTAAATCGAGGTTCAGGAGATTCCTGTTCAGCCCCATGACCGTATCGAAGGCGTCATGATCCACGGCCACGTCGAGGATTTTCCGGCGGGTGACGGCATCGATGGCCGAGATGTTGTGAAAAGCCGAAGCAAACATTTTTTTTGCGACGTTCTCCCTGGTGACGACATGTTTGAGGATGTGCCGAACCCCGGGCAGGCTGAGGACCCTGGCAAACGAGGGCAGGGTAATGAAGCCGTCCGTGTTGCTGAGCACCAATTTGTCAAAAGTGCCCGGCCAGGTCAGTGCCGTGGCCAGCAGATATTTGCCTCCCATCGAATGCCCGGTTCCGTAGACCGGACCAGGAGCTGCCGCATCGGTTTTTTCGAGGAACTCATGGATGAGGTCTGCATAGAGCTGCAGGGAGTATGGTTTCCCTTTCGGCTTGTCGGACTGTCCGAAGCCGAGAAGATCGAGCGCCAGGACCCTGAAGGACTCGGCAAGCAACGGGATGGTCAGCCCGTAGAAATCCAGGGACGAGGAGATGCCGTGCAGAAGAAGCATCGATGGTCGGTGGCCACCGGTATCGACATATCGGTGCCTGTGGCCGCCGACGGTGATATACCTGTTCTGAATTGCCATGATCGGAGGGGTTGATGCCGTAATATAGACGCAGAAATAAACCCGCGCGGCCTCGTAAAGATCAGGAGAAAAATACGCAATGATCAGTTAAAACGAATGCCCCTGCTGCCGATGGTGAATTTTTCTGAAAAACAGGGATCAGGAGTATCCCGTTACAGAAAAAAAATGTAAGTTCTCGCGAATTATACGGTCGCAAAACAGATTGTACATAGAGATAACAACAAGGCGTTTCAATCCGGATTACAGGAAAATCATGAACAGAACGGGGGCTGCAGTGGCGGCGGTGGTCGTTAGCTGCGGGCTTAACGGTTGCATCAGGCAACCCGACGAGCGGGCCGAAGCAAGGCAGGAAAGTGTGCACAGCACGTTAGTCCGTCCTGCCGGGAATGCACTCGGCATCTCCTTCAGCGACATGCCGTCATGGCTCGACATCTACAGGGAAAAAAGCGTTGTGGGAGTCTCGACTGTGGATCATGTCGTTATCGTCACGTTCGAAACGCTCGGAGGCCGCGATGAAGTATATCGTTATTACTCCGGAAAGTTCGGAGGTGAGGAGAATTTCGCCTCCTTCAGGGACAATCGAGACATCATCAGTTTCGTCAGGGAGGGCTTCGGCGTGAAGATCACCCTGCTCGACCAGTCCAGAAACCTCTGGTCGCTGGAATACCACAAACAGACGATCTGACATTTCAGGACAAACAGGTTGAGTCGTTACGCAATTCGATCGGGTTGTTGACACGTTCAGGTCGGGATCGAAAACCGTAACAGGACACCTCAATTAATTGCCGTCCGCAGGGGCGTTTCGCGAACCGCTCCTGCGACACAAGGCTGACGGAGCACAGAATCCAGTGTTTCCCCGTTGTACCTGATTATTTCGATACCGACAGGCCGGGACCAACGCCGCATCGGGTGTCGGAACAGACATATCGAGGTGCCGGATACACAAGCCCCGCCTTCGAACCGTTTTCGAATACCATCCGAAGCGCTTCACCTCCATTTTCTTCTTTCCGTCAACTCCTTTCGATGATGTCTTTTACGCGTTCCTGTGATGATTTTTCCAAAATGGCCGCAGGAAAAGTTCATCTCTGTCGTCCTATCGAATGAAACGGATTCCGGTAAATGACATCCGGAGCCGGAAAACAGACGGAATGATTAACAAACGGAAGTAACGATGAACAAGATTCTTATGACAGCCCTCGTGGCAGGCTTTATCGGAGTTGCAGGTACGACGTACGCAGCTGATAACGTACAGCCTACGCCATGCGTGCCGCCAGGCGCCGCAGGCCCGGTTGAAGGCCGTGGTTATGGTGGGGGCCCCGACGCCAGGCACGCACGGCCTTTCATGAAGCAGTCTCTCGGGCTGAGTGACAGCCAGGAGGCCAAGATGCTCGATATGACTCGCAACTTTTTTCAGGAGAGTACCCCTTTGAGGCAGGATCTCAGAAATTTGAGGCATGACCTCGCCGTCGAGTCGGTCCGGAAAAGACCCGATGACAGGAAGATCGCCGAACTGACCGAACGGATAGGGCGACAGCATGCCAGGCTTGCTGAACTCGAAAGCCGTCATCTTCGCGAGCTGACCACGGTGCTCGATCACAGGCAGATCGAAAAGATGCTCCGGATGAGGGATGATTTGCAGAGCCGCGGCTGGAAGAGGGGATAAATCGACCTCAATACAAATCGAAATACAGGAAAGCCGGGATGGGGGTCCCGGTTTTCCTGTTTTCGGCCGATTCAGTTCTGCTGGCCCGTCGGACGGATGAGGATTTCGTTTACATCAACGTGCGGCGGCTGGCTGACGGCGAAGATCACTGCACGGGCTATGTCGTCCGGCAGCAGTTCGGCAGCCGAAGGTTTCTGCAGATTATCCCAGAACGGAGTGTCCACGATGCCCGGCTCCACGAGCGTCACCCGGATGCCCGTCCCTGACATTTCGTTGCGTATTGCCTGGGCCATGCCGGTGACAGCCCATTTGGTCGCCGAATAGAGGTTGCGTATCGAGGTGATTCGCCCTACGACCGATCCGGTCACGAGGAAGTGGCCCCTGGTTTTTACCAGTTCAGGCAGCACGAGCCTCGCCGTGACGGCCGCTCCAAAGACATTGGTCAGCACCATGTCCCTCCACTCTTCCGGCTTGTCCTCTCCGCCATAGAAGGTCGAGCCTTTCGAAAAACCCGCGTTCGCGAATGCTGCGTCGATTCTGCCGAATCGCTCGATAGTTTTACGGATCATCCCCTGCTGTTCATCCCAGTCAGAGACGTCGCATGCTACCGCAATAGCCCGGTCATGGCCGAGCTCGTTTTCAAGTGCCTCAAGTTTGTCTTTCGATCTTGCGGCCAGCGCGACTTTCCAGCCGGCCTCGACGGCTCTTCTTGCTGTTGCTTCTCCGATGCCGGTCGAAGCGCCGGTGATGAGGAAAACCCTGCTGTTGTCGATGGTGCTCATGATGTTCGAGTTTCGTTGACTTGCATTGTTGCGGCCGCCGGTTCCGGAAGCCCTGATTGCCGGAAATATAAAAGATAAAGCATGTTCGTTCAGCCTTGTCTCGCCAGGCCGTCGCTGAATGTGCTTTTTCTCTTTTCTCACAAGGTTGTCTCAAAGTGAGAAAAGTTGACGTTCACCTCCTCATGTATTGACCGGAGAAAGGGGGCTGTCCGCGCAAAAGCTTGCCGGCTATGCGATGGTACATGATTTGCAGGAATATATCGATATCCGTTCACGGCTTTGCGTCGTGACGCATATCCATACCGTGTCGAAGCAATTTGCTACAAGTCTGACGGTAGCCCTATTTTTTCCCCGCAAGTAAAAAAACAGGAGCATGAGCAGAAAATTCGACTACACCGCCTTCGAAGAGCATTTCAGGGGAGACAGCCAGGCCATAAGGCAAAAACTTTCCGTGTACCTGCCTCTGGTCCGTCAATTGAAGCTCGACGAATCTCGTCCGGCACTCGATATTGCCTGCGGACGAGGCGAATGGATCCAGTTGCTGACAGAGAACCGGATACCCGCATCCGGTATGGATATCAATGCAGAATCCATAGCTATTTGCCGGCAGAAAGGGCTCGATGTGCAGGAGTCCGACATTTTCGAATATCTGGAACAGCGCCCCGAAAAGCGCTACGGACTTGTCACAGGCTTTCATATCATCGAGCATTTAACGCTCGAGCAGCAGCAGGAGCTGTTCCAGATGGTTCATGATCGTCTTGCCCCTGGCGGCATGATGATCCTGGAGACTCCGAACCCGGAAAACACTACGGTCGGAGCGTGCAATTTTTACATCGATCCGACACATACCCGCCCCGTTCCACCGCCTCTGCTCGAATATTTCGCCGCACAGGCCGGTTTTGCCTGTTCGCGAATCCTTCGTGTCAACCGCTCGTCAATCGGCGTGAATCTTCCAGCTTTACCGGACGACATTCCCGGGGCCGGACACTACAACCAGCTTGCCGGGCTCCTGCTTGCACGGGTGTTCCAGGCGCCCGACTATGCGCTGGTCGCCTTCAGGGAGCCTGCGCCGGAGAGCAACGTACTTCAGGTCCTCGAACAGATAGTCCAGGCAAACGGAAGTGACGAGCCGGACGAAAATTCCCGTGATGCCCTGCTCGAAGAGCTTCGCGAGCGCGACCGCCGGCTAAGCGAGCGTGATCGTCAGCTCAGCGAACGTGACCGCCGGATTAACGAGCGTGACGGACAGATTGTCCGGCTCAATGGGCAGGCGGAGGTTCTCGAAAGGAAATTGAGTGAACAGCAGCATCAGTTCGGCGCGATGATCGATGAGCTCGAGCAGCAGATAAGTACGCTTAAAGTCCGGATTGAGCAGCGCGAAAACGAACTCGCCAGCCTTTACAATACCGAGCTGGGCAAACTGCTGAAAAAGTACAAGGCCTGGAAAAAGAGACGAAAACAAAGGAGCATTGAAGCAGGGGATGATTTGCCGTCGGTCGACGGGAGTCCGGCAGATTGCCGTCTTCAGATGTTGACCCCATCTGCCCGACAAATTTTCCGACAGCTTTCCGACGTCGGCGCGAAAAGCCTTGCTGACCGGTAGGAAGGAGCTGAGTCAAATCAGAATCGACCCCGCAGTATGAAAATTATTATCGATATGCAGGCCATTCAGGAAAAAGGCCTCGCAGACGACCATAGCATGAGGTCTTTGGACTATCTCCTCGATCTGGTCGGGAACAGCGACCCACATGAGCTACGCCTCGTTCTCAGCGATCTTTACCCCCTGACCGTCGAACCCATAAGGGCGGCCTTTCATGGAGCGCTCCCTCAGGAAAATATAGAAATATGGCAATCGCCGCCTGACGCCGGTGAACCCTGGCATAACGATGTGGCGCGTCAGATCCGCGCACATTTTCTGGCAAGCCTGTGTCCCGACATCATTCACCTTGCCGGAGATCCTCGCAGCCGGGCCGCTCTTGAAATCCTCGATATGGGTGATGTTCTTTCCTGCATTCCGTTCAGCGCAGAACTGCAGAAGCCTGAAACCGACCTCTCTCCCTGTCCGGTCACGCGCCAGGCCGCACTTCTTGTCAATGTTGACGATGCTCCCGGCTCCCCGGCAATTCATGCGTTCGACAAGTGGTTTTCCGATCGGAAACCTGCCGGGAAAAAAACGACGGGACCGCGTCCGCGACTTGCCTGCATCTCCCCGCTTCCTCCTGAACCTTCAGGGATCAGCACCTACACCGCAGAGCTCCTTCCTTATCTCGCAGACTATTACGACATCGATGTCATCGTCGACCAGAAGCAGGTGACCGACCCCTGGATAAATGCCAATTGCCCGATCCGTTCCGTTGAGTGGTTCCGCCGGAACCACGACCAATACGACCGAGTGCTCTACCATTTCGGGAACTCTCCGTTTCACTGGCATATGTTCGGGTTGCTCGACCTCATTCCAGGTACGGTCGTGCTTCATGAAATCTACCTTTCGGACGTCATCGGTTATCTTGACAGCAAAAGTCGGGAGCCCGGCCTTTTTGCCCGGGAGCTATACCTCGCCCACGATTACCGCCCTTTGCAAAAATTGATGCAGGGGGAGAGCATGGCAGAGATCGTCAGGGGGTACCCATGCAGCTACAGCGTGATCCGCAACGCCGAAGGGGTCATCGTGCACTCGGCGCATGCACGGGAGCTTGCCGGCCGCTGGTACGGGCATCGAGCGTATGACCACATGGAGGTCATACCTCACCTGCGGGTGCCCTCGGGGCCATCCCGTCGTAATGATGCCCGCCGGGCCCTCGGCGTTTCAGACGAAACTTTTCTGGTTTGTTGTTTCGGCCACATCGGTCAATTCAAGCTGAACCACCGGCTGGTCGAGTCATGGCTTGCATCGGATCTCGATCGTGACCGCTCATGCATGCTGATCTTTGTCGGAAAGAACGATTCCGGACGTTACGGCCAGGAGTTCCAGAGGGCCATATCCGGAAAGAGCCGGGTGAAAATCACCGGCTGGGTGGACGATGCGGATTATCACCGTTGGCTCGAAGCGGCCGATCTCTCGGTGCAGTTGCGCGACCACTCCCGCGGTGAATCCTCCGGTGCGGTGCTGGATTGCATGAATCAGGGGCTTGCCGTCATCGTCAACGCTCACGGAAGCATGGCTGAGTTCGATCCGGAAACCCTTTGCATGTTGCCGGACCAGTTCAGCGAACAAGAACTTCGCCAGGCGCTGGAAACCCTTTATCATGATGGCGATGCCCGAAGATCTTACGGGTGTCGCGCGCAGGCTCATATCCGTAAATCCAACGATCCGCTTGAAATCGCCGGTCTTTACGCCGGAGCTATCGAACGGTTTGCCTCCGCTCCCGTCCGCCGCCGTACTGATGCCGTCCGGGCGATCGCGAGCCATGCGAGCCTTTCCGGGAACCTGGCCGTTTTCGAATCCATCGCGGAAGTCATTGCAGAAACATTTCCACCGCCGGTACGCAAGAAGCAGCTGCTCATCGACATTTCAGCCGTTGCCAAAACCGACCTCAAAACAGGAATCCAGCGTGTTGTGCGCAGCATCGTCAAAAACCTGATAGACGACCCGCCGCAGGGGTACCGTGTGGAACCGGTATACGCCTGCCCTGACAGGCCCTACAGATATGCCCGGCAGCGCACGCTCGAACTCCTCGGCTGTTCGTCGTCGAGCCCGATTGCGGACGATCTCGTCGAAACGTATCCCGGCGACATACTTTTCATTCCCGATCTCCATTTTCAGGTCGTCAAAAGCAAGCAGCAGTTCTTTATGGCCATGCGCCGTAAAGGGGCAAAAGTTGTTTTTCTTGTCCACGATCTGTTGCCGGTGAAGTTCCCTGACTATTTCCCCGATGATGCCGGACCCGAATTCGGCGGATATCTCGACGTCATTGCAAGTTCAGCCGATGCGGCCATAGGCGTGACGGGCACTGTCGCCGGCGAACTTCACGAGTGGATTGCCAGCCGCAGGCACCACAGGTACCGCCCGTTGTCGATCGGCTGGAACCATCATGGCGCCGACATCGAGGCGAGCATTCCTTCAAAAGGATTGCCGCCCGGTTTCGAATCGATTTTGCGCAAGCTGTCGGTCGGGCAAACCATTCTGATGGTCGGTACCGTCGAGCCCAGAAAAGGGCATGCCCAGGCTCTGCAGGCAATGGAAATACTCTGGGCCGAAGGATATGCCGTCAATCTGGCCATCGTCGGAAAATCGGGTTGGATGATCGAAGAGCTGTCCAGACGCCTCGAACATCATGGAGAGCGCAACAAACGACTCTTCTGGTTCCAGGGGATCAGTGATGAAGCACTTCTCAGGCTCTATGCCGAATCCGATGGCGTGCTCATGGCTTCCGAGGGAGAGGGATTCGGTTTGCCGCTTATCGAAGCCGCTCAACACGGGCTGCCTGTTCTTGCCCGCGACATCCCAGTGTTTCGTGAAATCGGCGGGGATCACGTGTCATATTTTTCAGGAACTGCCGGTGCCGAACTGGCGCTTTTCCTGAAGCAGTGGATGGCCGATGTGAAACAGGGAACGGCGCCCGACTCGACGTCGATGCCCTGGATGAGCTGGGAGCAAAGTTCCCGGTGCCTTGCGGCCATGCTGACCGATCGCGGGCATCCGAACTGGGTTTATCCGGGTTGAAGCCGGCAACCGTTCATTCCCGCCCGATCCCGCTTGCGACAATTTCGTTGAGTTGTCCTTATCTGCGCTCCTTGCCGAGAGCATTCTCATTTTGAATCACCCTCGGTGCAGGAAGTCTCTTTATGATTTCCTGCCGATGACCCGAACGATTTAACCTTCAGTGAGGGATAAGTCTAAGTGCTTGTATATAAATAAGTAAGGTATTGTTTTCGATGTCTGGCATGAAAATTGAATGATATGATTTTTATATGGTTGCCGCTATGTGATGTACATGCATGGGCATGATACCATTGAATTTATACCCCTCGGTTCCCTCATTCCCCGATCAGTACAAAAGGCAGTAATGCGCTGTTCAACGCCGTGTCAGAACAGGCGCATGTGAGGAAAGTGTTCCCGGTTTTAACTGTTCTTTCGGTGGGTTTGAGGTGCTAACATCATAAAACATAAATCTATACCAATATGCCAACAACAATTGACGGTGTGCAGGAGCTCTATCTTGCATACTTCGACCGCGCGGCTGATCCTGATGGATTGGCCTACTGGACAAGAGTCATCGGTAACGGCTCCAATTCGCTTCACAATGCGAGCAATCAGTTTGCAAATTCAGCGGAAGCGCATGCCTTATACCCGTTCCTTATCAACCCGGTGTTGAGTGGTGCGGATACGTTCATTACATCCGTTTACCATAACCTGTTCAACAGGGATCCCGAAGCAGGCGGCCTGGCTTACTGGAAAGGCGTGCTGAAACCGACAAACGCCGGCGATGTGATCTTCGGTATCGCAAGCGGCGCACAAGGTTCCGATATCACAGCGCTCAACCACAAGATCGCGGTTGCCGAACTGTATACCGAGACGGTGATCAGCAATCCCGTCATCGATTACGATCCGGCAGCTTCCGCAGCCTTGATCAATCCGGTCAACAGCACCGATGCATCCATGCAGTCAGCTGCTTCGGCGATCGTCTCCCTTGCGCCCCTGCTTCCGGTGCAGGATTTCACGCTCACCATAGGCACAGACAAATTCACAGGGCAGGGCAATTCGAATGCAGTGTTCGACGCTTACGATGTGAATCCTCTCGATACCACCGTCCACCAGACCACGCTCACCAGGTTCGATGTGATTGATGGCGGATCAAGTACCACGAGCTCCTTCAATCTGTACTCTTCGCTCGGCTTCAACGATGTCCTGCAAGGCACCGTCCAGAATGTCCAGAACATCAATCTTTTCAACGATGCCGATCTTGTCGACCTGAATGCCGCACTGTTCAAGGCAAAGGTGACCAATGACGTAACCCACGAATTCCTCGAGCAGCTCAGGCACTATCAGGATAAATTGGGAGATCATCCCTGGATGTTGGGCACACCTATCGGTGATGAGGCGCTTGCCAACGTCTCCGGCGAGATCCGGCACCTTGCCCAGAGCGCCATCAATGCGTTCATCCATGACAACACCCGTCACGGCGATTACAAATACGCCAACGATGCGACGGTCGACGCTATCCTCAATGCGATAACTGCGGCACTCGATGCCACAGTCTCTGCCGCGGTCGCGGACACGTTCGGTTCGATCTCGGGCCCGATCCGCTACGGAGATCTGTACAATGCCATCAACGCCGCTCTGGTTACCGTAGGATCTGAGGCTTACAGCGCGGAAGCAGCGGTCGATAGCGCCAATGCGGCATTGAACTCCGCCAATTCAGGCATCAGCGCGTTGCAGATTGCTGCCGACAGCCATATCTACGGAACGTATGACGGCTATGGCGTGGATGCGGCCTTCTTTGCCGGTTCGAACAACATCACCCTCGACAACGGATGGGCGAGCATCAAGAACATTACCAACCAGCTCGTTACGCTCCAGAATACGGCGGTGAACCAGGGAACCAACGGTGACGGCGCGGTCATAAACCTCAGCTACAATGTCGCTGCAGGTAAAGCGTTCAACGCCACGCTCGATCTTACGAACGATTCGTTCGGGTCTGAGCACGGCAACGGCAAAGGGCACGACAAGGTTACCACGCTCAATATCCTCGGTGCCGACAACATCACCTCCGGTGACGTGTTCAACCTGAATGTGAACGGTGTTACCACGGCCGATGTCCATCATCAGTATTATCACAGCGCACCCGACTACAACACGATCAACCTGCTCGGCATCGAGACGGTCAACATCACATCGAACGGTGCGGCATCTTCTCTCGGCTACATCAACGCTTCGGACAGGGAGAGCGCTCACGACTACGATATCGCCGGTCAGCAGATCGTCAATATCAACGCTAACGCCGACCTGTTGATCCAGGTGCTCGACACCAACGACACCGCAGGCAGGCTTGCCACGACGGCTTCGCTCGTCAACATCACCGGCGCAAGCGACGTTACGATCAAATCGATCGATGACAGCGCAGGTTATGACTGGTACCACAAAAGAATTACGACCTACCAGGATGGCGTGATCGTCAACGGTTCAACAGCGACCGGCAACATCACCCTCGGTGACGGCGGACTGCAGAACAACGTTGTTTCGGTCACTACCGGAGCGGGCAATGACGCTGTCTATCTGGCCAACGGTTCGTACGCGAACTTCAGCTCGACAGTGGACGGAGCTTATGCCGATCAGGCTACAACGACGGTTGTGACCCTGGGCGCAGGCAATGACAGCCTGTTGATCGGCGGTGGCCTGAATCACGCAGGAAACAATGTCCCGGCCGACCTGAAATTCGCAACGAGCTATTCCGGATCGCCCGGTGCCGGCTTCAGCGGAGATGGAGGCACCGGCGTCAATACGCTTGCGCTTGACCTTGGCCTTGCCGAATATGCCACGTATGTGGATACGAGCTATTCACTTGCAGGCAAAGTGAGCAATTTCCAGCATCTCGAGCTGACAGGTGACGTGACGGGCTATGTCAACAGTTTCCGAAACGACACGGGCAACTTCACCTGGAGAGTCTCTCCTGAAAAGCTGGACACCATCAACTACGTAACCATCGCTACAGACACCAGCGGCCTGTACGGTCAGAACGTCCACAACACGAACGCCCTGAACGACAGTGATTACGCAGGCCTTACCGATTCGCACCACGTCCAGATTGCCATCTACAATCTCAATACCGGAGCGACGATTGAGTATGCAGAATCACAGAGCGATGCCCTGACGATCATCGGAAACGGCGATACGGGAGCCACCCTGGACCAGCTCAATATCATTATCGATGGAACCGGGTGCTATTTCAACGCAGCGAACCTGATAGTCAAACAGACTGAGACGCTGAACATCGCCGCAAACGGTGAGACGGCAAGGACCGACGACTCGCACATCACGCAGGACTGGATCAACATCTACGATACGTACGCCAAGACCGTGAATGTGACCGGCGCAGGAGATCTTCACCTGTCCCTGGACTCCAGAGTCGTCACGACCATCAATGCGAGCCTGAACAACGGCGGACTCGATTACACGTCGGCGGCCCTGACAAAAGCGCTGACCATTACGGGCAGCCAGGCGGCAGACGCGATCGACCTGTCCGCAGTCAAGACAGGCGCCACCATCCTCGCGAGTGCGGGTCATGATCTGTATACCGTCAACACGCTGGCCAACACGATCAATTTCGGCAGCGGCGTAGACGACCTGCATGTAGTCAACAGCAGCAACGACACCGACTTCTACAACCATGTCGATGTGATCAACGGCTTCACGCTTGCCGGCGATGCCATCAAGCTGGGTGACGGTGTGGCAAAACTCGACAAGATCGGAACAATCACCAACGGTGACTACAACGATTATGTTGCGGCGGCCCTTACCAAAGAAACGAGTTCCGGCGGCGCGGCATGGTTCCAGTACGGCGGCGATACCTATATCGTGCAGAACAACGGCTCGACCGGCGCGACGTTCGATGGCAGCGATATCATTGTGAAGCTGACCGGTACTGTCGACCTTGGTGCGATTGCCACGATTTCGACCAATCCCGGCCATATCGTCCACGTTTGACGGGAAGTCGGCTATCAGTAATCAGTACGACTTTGTATGCATTTATCAGAACTCCTTCTCCTCACAACGGGGGGGAGGGGTTCTTTTTATTATCCAATAATCAAGTAAACAACATCTCCTATGTCCAAGATCACCATCAATGGAAAGGATTATGAACTCGACAGCCTCTCTCAGGAAACGAAAGGGATGATCGCGAACCTGCAATTCGTGAACAGCGAACTGGCGCGTATGCAGGCGATGACGGCCATACTCCAGACCGCACAACAAGCATATTCGAATGCCCTTAAAGCTTCGCTTCCGTCGTTTAACGGCGAAGAGTTAAAGGTTTGACGAGTCCGGGGAATAGGAGGCCTTTCAGATGTTTTGCTGTGCCAGTAAGGCGGCCGACTTCGAATCCGAGCGTTGCTGAAACGGTATGAGGTGCCGGGTCGCCTTTTCGAAATCGGTAAGGAACAGAGGTGCGAAATAGGAGTGATGCGCGGGATCGAGCTCGTAAAGGTAGTAGGCGCTGTGTCCCAGACCCTCGCTGATAGACTCATACCTGGCGACCTTCTCCCTGCGATACCCGAAATCGCGGTAAACCCAGTCAAGATGCACGATGAATCCCTCCAGAGGCGCTTTGGTCTCTGTCCGGAAGCTTATGCCCGGCGTATGGACGTTCGTGTTGAAGCCGATCTTGTCTTTGCGGAAGAGCCTCCATTGCCAGTCATAACCATAGAGAGGATTTGTCGAAAACTCCAGGCTGGAGCTTTTCAGGTTCACCCGGCACCATTTCCGATGAATACCGACAGCGTCGACCGAAAGGGTTTGCAGATGCTTTTCGAGGAAATCGACGAGCCCGAGCGACACCAGTTCGTCGTCGTCGAGGCGCAGTATCCAGTCGTTCGAACAATAAGAAACCAGCATCTCGATGGTATGTTCGACGATGCCTCCGGGATTATCGATCCAGAACACCTTTTCAGTAAACTTCCGGGCGACCTCGAAGGTTTTTCCTGTGCTTTTCCTGTCCACACCGACGATGATTTCCGAAAAAAATTCCGCGAGGAATTCGAGGAGAATCGGCAGATACTCATCGGAATTCTGGGTGAGGATGATCACCGAGACGTGATCTGTTTTTTTGCGCTTCTGCTTGAAAAAATTACTGCAGAAGGCTTTGAAGGTTTTTTCAGGCATCGGTTTATGGCTCTGGAATTTGACGGTCGATCGAATTTCAGGGGGGCCTGTATACGTTTCAAGATACTCATTACCGAAAAATCTTCCTTCAGGCCTCTGTTCAGTGGTTTCCCTTCATGAAATAGTTGAGAGGGCACCATGTATTGGGCAACTCCATTTTTTATCGAGCGGGGGGGTTCGCGAACCGCCCATTCAATACCTGAGGGAGGCGGGACCGACGCAGCAATCCGGTTTCGGATCAAATACAGTCAGGTGCACTATTATCGTGAGCGATCCAGGCGACAGGCGGGCCACAGGCGGCTGAATCAAAAGGCAGTCAACAGGCCCCGGGAGCGAGGCTGTCTCATAAGTCAAGATGAGGCCGCTTTTTTTTTGCCGGGAGCGTCGGGCTCCAGTTCGGCATTTTCATGGATGTAAAAAGTGATCAGCATTTACACTATCCGACAAAAAAATGTCTTTTACGTTGCCAGGCCGAACTCGCATATGAGTTGCCGAGCTTGAGCCCGGCGCTCCCAGGCTCAAGATTGCAGCCGACAACCCTTTTGAGACAGCCTTTTGGGGTACCTGCAATGAAAACGTATCCGACAACAAATCCATAGAGGCCTCTTTGTCTCAAGATGAGACGAACAGCTCTTGCCGGCATTTTCCTTCCTCACTCTCCGTTCAGCACTGCCCATGGTAAAGCCATGATTCAAAAGGGATAGCGAGCTGTTCACATCTTGCCGATTTTATTGTGGTACGCTTCTTGCAATGCTTATCAGAAGCTGTAGTCGCACCGTGGGCGCACGGCAGCAGCTCTTGATTCATAAAGCATCCCGCCAACAGTAAACAGGAAGAACCCATGGCAAACGTGACCATTAACGGCAGAGAGTACAACCCGGAAAAGCTGAGCAATGAAGCGAAGGAAAAGCTCATGATGGCCCAGTTCTGTGACCGGAAAATAGTCGACCTCAAAGCGGATCTGATTATCGCCCAGATTGCCAGGAATTCGGTGGTTGACCAGTTGCAGGCTCTTGCCGCCGTCGAAACGAACGGAAAAGCCAAGACAGCTGCCAAAGAGGCAAGCCCTTTCAAAACCGATTCCGCGGCCAGACGGGTCACGGCCAGAAAAGCGGCAGCCCAGAAAAAATGATGCAACATAACGATCCCCCATGGGATCAAATCCTGTCGTCATGAAGCAACCCCTGAGAAAATCGGAACTACGTGCAGCGCTCGTCGATCTATATCCATATCTGAAGCGACTCCTGCTGTTCAGCGTATTCACCAGCCTTCTGGTCCTCGCACCCAGCGGTTACATGTTCCAGGTTTATGATCGTGTGGTCAACAGCCGCAATCATAAAACGCTCCTGATGCTCACGTTTCTCGTG
>Ga0326726_10001370_pt1 | contig 22655 bp, 16 predicted proteins | sample MHFenrmetagenome_2_FD_207603 | JGI IMG/M metagenome (GOLD analysis project Ga0326726, IMG submission 207603) | Lab enriched peat soil microbial communities from Michigan Hollow, Ithaca, NY, United States - MHF15MN | ecosystem: Environmental > Terrestrial > Soil > Wetlands > Peat | place: USA... | reverse complement strand
GCGATGGTCGAGTGCTCGATCAGAGTGTGCAGGATGAGGGCACTCGCGGCGTGCGGACGTTCACGCGCCGCTTGTACGCCGACCCCGGATTCTTCACGACCATTGTCCCGATCCGGGACGGGATGTTGATTTCGGTGAAGGTGTAGGGACGGCGATTGTATTGCCGGCAAGCGGCTAAAGCCCCTTGTTTACCATCGCGCCGTGGGGATGGAGAATTGTCATGGTGTCGCACTTCAATGTGTGGCACCTTTTTCGTATGTCCCCGGTTTGGCAACGCACCTCGGTCCTGCTTCTGATCCTGGCGGTGCTCGCGGTCGGCCCCGCGTCGGTGCTGATCCGGCTGGCGGCGGCGCCGCCGATCACGGTCGCCTTCTATCGCATGACCATCGCCTCGTTGGCGATTGGCGCCATCGTACTCTTTCGCAACCGTACTGACCTTGCCGGCATTGACCGTCAGGCGTTCGTGCGTTCCATGATCGCGGGAGTGCTCTTGGCGGTTCATTTCGGCACATGGATCTCGTCGCTCTCATACACATCGGTTGTCAACTCGGTGCTTATCGTGACAACGCAGCCGATCTGGGCGGCGCTCTTGGGGATCTGGTACCTGCGGGAACGCATTCACGCTACCTCGTTCGCTGCCATTGCGCTGGCTCTGGTGGGGGTTGCGATCATCTCCGGTGGCAATCCGATACCGGGCGGGATGAAAGGCGACATCCTAGCTCTCATCGGCGCGATTATGGCGGCGTCATACCTGGTGGTTGGAAGGCAAGTGCGGCGCACGGTATCGACCCTGGGGTATGTGCTCATTGCCTACTCAACGGCGGCGGTGTGCTTGGGTATCTGGGGATTGATTGTGCAGACGCCGCTAGCCGGCCTAAGTGGGACAAGCTGGATGTGGATTACGCTCGCTGCACTCGGTCCATCGGTGATCGGTCACACACTTTACAACCGCGGGCTCAAGGACTTCTCAGCGCATGCGGTCGCGACGACAATTCTCGGGGGCGAGACCATTGTCGCGACCGTGCTCGCGGCGCTCGTCTTATCCGAATACCCGAGTGCGTGGGCTTACCTCGGCGCGATTCCGGTGGCAGCCGGTGTGGTGTGGACGTTGAGTTTAGAGCGCAATCGAGTGCTGGCGGATGAAGTCTAGCGTAGCGCAGTACCGCTCGAAGAGCCCCGCGCCCCCTGCTTCGCTCCTTCGGGGCTTCGCAGGGACCTCTCTCCCTTCCGCGTCTCACGACGCTCAGGGACCTTGGGCCGAAGGGAGAGGATGCAATTCGCCTTCGCGAGATCTGTAGGGTGGGCTCTGCCCACCTCAAGAGCAGGCTCGGCCGCAGGAACCTCGCCCTCCCAAATCAACGCGGCGTTCATGAAAAGCAGAGGCTAGTACGATTCGTCGGGATTGGGGAACTTGCGGGCGCGGACGTCATCCCGGTAACGCGAGAACGCTTCCTTCATCGTCTCCGCGAGATGGGCGTACTGGCGCACGAACTTCGGGCGGAAGTCGGGGAATAGTCCCAAGAGATCATTGGTCACGAGGATCTGGCCGTCGCACTGACTGCCGGCGCCGATGCCAATCGTCGGCACGGAGACCGCCTGCGTAATCTCGGTTGCGAGGTCGGCGGGAATACCTTCCAACACCATCGAGAAGCAACCCGCGTCGGCAATCGCCTTGGCTGAGTCGAGGAGGTATTGACGCGACTCGGGAGTGCGTCCCTGCACCGCATAGCCGCCGAAGCGATGGATCGATTGCGGCACCAAGCCGATGTGTCCCATCACGGGGATACCGGCCTCGACAATGCGTTTGATCGTCGGCGCCATGGTCAAGCCGCCCTCCAGCTTCACCGCCGCCACGTTCGCTTCCTTCAGGAAGCGTCCCGCATTGCGTAGCGCCTCGTCGGCGTTCACCTGGTATGACATAAACGGCATATCGCCGATGACGAGAGCACGCTTGACCGCGTTGGCGACGGCGCGCGAGTGGTAGATCATCTGATCGACCGTGATCGAAAGCGTGGTCGGCTCGCCATAGAAGACCATGTTGGCCGAGTCACCGATGAGAATGCCGTCGATCCCGCACTCGTCGAGAAAACGCGCGGTGAAGAAATCGTAGGCGGTCAGCATCGCGATCGGCTGTCCGGCCCTCTTCATGCGCACGAGATCGGTGATTGTAACGGGCTTATCGCTCATCATGGTCATGCGGGCTTTCTTGTCACTGGCGGACGGTGGAATTGTCGACATGGGAATCTCCGTGTTCGGACTGCACACCGTTTGATACGCATCCGGGGCCTGGGCGCTGGTCCAAATCAATCCCCGGTGGGATTGCCGCCGGCCCAGGCGTCGACCTGGCCGGAGAGGTAGGTCTTGGCCCCACGCACCTCCAGAATGCGTTGCAGGAGAGCGGATTTCGCCTCATCAGATCCGAGCCACTGCGATGTCCCCGTGCGCACAACCAGAAGCGGGGTGGCCTCATAGGCGAAGAAATGGTGGTTGAACGAAGTGACCAAATCGCGCCACTTGGCGGCTTCGACGTTCTTGTTCAGGGTGCGTAGCGTCTCAAGCAGTTCATCCTCGGGCGCCTGAATGTAGACCACCAAATCAGGGACAATCGGCGGCGGAACGATCACGGTGGCGATCTTCTGGTAGAGCGCCCAGTCCTTTTCGGATAACAGCACGCGCGCCCAGAGACGATGCGCTTCGAATAGGTAGTCGGTCACAATGCGTTCACGGAACAGGTCAGTCCCGACCAATCCTTGCATCCACTCATAACGATCCAGCAGATTCTGCAGCAGAGGCGAAAGCAATGAGGCGCGCGCTCCACCCGAGAGTGAAACCGGCTGCTCACCACAGGCGGCGTACCAGTCGTTCTGATCGCCGATCCAGTGGGCGAATTCCGAATGGCCCGATCCGGGAAGGCCCTCGATGGCCACAAGCCGGCGTTCCGCGGGGGGCTTGGGCGGTGTGATCATGCGAGCGAGGTGCTGCGTTCGAAGAACGGAAGTGTTGCAACCACGCCCAGAACCGTGCCCGAAGGCGGCAGCGCGGTCAAGAGGTCATGCATCGACAGGCCCAGCTCGGGATGGCAGAGCTGAGGCGCGAGGTCGCAGAGCGGGCGCAGGACGAACTCGCGCTGGTGCAGAAACGGATGCGGAATTGTCAACTCATCGTTCTGAAAGACCAGATCTTCGTAGAAAAGCAGGTCCAGATCGATGGTGCGCGGGCCGAGCCGGGTGCCACTGGCGGACCCACGCGGCGCCGTGGCGCGGCCGAGATCGGCCTCGATGCCCTGAAGCACCTCAAGCACGCCCATGGGAGTGAGGCAGACGTCGAGGGCGAATACCGTGTTGTAGAAATGCTCGGTGCCCGCCTCGCCGACCGGCACCGTTTCATAAACGCGGGCGCTGGCAATCTCGGTGATGCATTTGTGATTAGCCAGGCGCCGCGCCGCCTCGGTGATCATTGACAGCCGGTCACCGAGGTTGGAGCCCACGCCAATGTAAGCGCGGCTGGGACGGAAACAGGGATCGGTGCAATTGGGCATTGGTGGTTCGATTCACTCGGTGACGACGTCCTTCGACGAATCAAACTCGACTTCAATGTAGTCGAGGTTGCCCGGAATTGGTGGGATGCGCTTGCGCACGCGTACAAGCACGCGCTTGGGCGCAAAATCGTCGATGATCCGGCGTGCAATCCGGGCGGCCACGGTCTCCAACAAGTTGAACTTGTTGCGCCCGACGATTTCCTCCACCACTTCATATACGGCGGTATAGTTCATTGTGTCAGCGAGCTTGTCGGTCGCGGCGGCCCGGGCCACGTCCAACTCCAACTCGCAGTCAACTTCAAATCGCCGCCCCGTCTCTCGTTCGGCATGTGAGACGCCGTGATACCCATAAAAGGTCATGTTATGAAGGCGGATGATGGCCATGGAATGCTGCTTCAACTCTCGTCGTGATGGTGCTTTCGGGCCCGCTGTCCGAGCGGGAGGCGCCGTGGTAACCGGCGCTGGTACAGTTTCGCATGCCGCCGCAGACGTTCGGCAACAAGCTCTGCCGTCTTCTGATCCTCGGGCAGGACGATGCGGACGAATCCCTCACCGCGTTCACCAAAGTCGGTTCCTGGAGACATGAGAACGCCGGTGCGCCGTAGCATGCGGCGGCAGAAGGCTTCCGCGCCGATTCGAGCAGGAACGGAGATCCAGATGAACGGCACGCTGGGCGCTGACAACGGCCGCCAGCCGATCTCCTCAACGGTCTTGGTGATCAGGGTGCGTGTCTGGGCAAGTGCCGAAACCCGGTCGCGCAAGAAGGCTTCCCCGTTCATCAGGAGTGTGGCGGCCAGACGAACCGATCCCGAGGACGGCGCCCATTGGCTCGATTCCCGCAAGAAGCGGACGGCCGAAATCGCTTCGCGATTGCCGCACACCAACGCCAAACCCAGGCCGGGAAAACCGAAGTTGGCCTCCATGGAGGCAATTTCCACTCCCACACCGCTGGCGAATGGCGCGCTCAGTAGTGATTCCGGACGCGAATGCGGCGTCGACGCGAAAGCGAAACCGGCGTCGTTGACCAGCAGCGTTTGGTTGCGACGGGCAAAACCGATCGCCTCACTGTATCCGGCACGATCGATCGTCGACGTCGTGGGATTATGTGGCGAGGACAGCACGACCAGTCGAAGTCTTCCAACCAGGCTCGCCTGTAGCGCGCCCCACTGGGGATGGAATTGTCCCTTTTCCGTCAGGTAATAGGGGATGAGTCCGCCACCGCAGAGTACCGCGGCACCGCGATAGTACCGTGCCCCAGGATCGGGGAGCAGGACCATGTCTCCCGCCTCGATGAAGGAGAGGCACAGAAATGTGAGGCCGACCACCGCGTTGGGCGCGAAGGTGAACTCCGTATCCGGGTCGAGCGCGCAACCGAACCGGTGCTCATACCAATGTGCCGCTGCCTCGTGCAACGAAGCTAGATCATCAGGAGACGCCGGTTGCCATGATGACGCCGACGTGCGTGACTGAGATTCGACGAACCGTGCAACCGCGAGAGAGGGCTGCGCGGCCAGGCAGGAGAGATCGATCGCATCGACGCTGCGCCGGCGCATACGATCGGCAATACGTCTGAGATCATGCGAGGGTACACCGAGACGCTGCAAGCGATCAGTGCGATCCAAGAGGAGACGGCGTCCCGGTGTCACTTCCCATCCTTCGCCATGGTGTCCCCACAGACTGGTACGCCGGATTTTGCAAAACGACGCCGGACATCGGGCGCCAAGGCGAGCAAGGCATCGACCTGTTTCGCGGTTAGCGTTGTGACCGGACCGATGGCGCGCGCGAGATAGAGAATCTGCGCGTACCGCTCCACCGTTTCCATGCGCCGATATGCGGTCTCCAAGTCCGGGCCCAAGGTCAACACACCATGATTCCGGAGAAGGAATGCATCGTGAGTCGCCAGATAAGGCTCGATCGCTGCCCCGACTTCCGGGGTCGATGGAGTGGCATACGCCGCAAGTGGTATTGAGCCGAGAGTCGCGATGATCTCGGGAAGGACGCACTGATCCAATGCCACACCCGCGGTGGCGAACGCCGTGGCGTAGGGCGGGTGCGCGTGGACACAGGCGTGGATATCGGCGCGTGCGCGCAGCACGGTCAGATGCATCCCTATCTCGGTGCTGGGCCGAAGGCGCCCGGAGATCTTCTTGCCTGCGGGATCGACCATCACAAGATTGACCTTTTTCATACGCCCTTTGCAGACTCCCGCGGATGTAATCAAGATACGGCCGTTGGACAGTCGCGCAGAAATATTGCCCTCGGCGGCCACGACCAATCCCCGCTCGTAGAGGCGACGTCCGATCTCGAGTAAGTCGCGGCGCAGCACCGCCTGAGAGCCCCGGCCCGCAAGTCTCGCCATCGCAACAATTAAGGCGGCGCGTCAAAAGGGAATCAACTGCTTTGTCAGCGCTTGACCCGCAGGTACCCATTGAGCTTAAGTGTTGTCGGTCTGGTTACGGTGGGGAGCGTGATCATGGCAGAATGTTGGAGTTGCGGAGAGTCGTACGAGATCCAAGGCAAGGTCACGCGCGACCAGGAGTGTTCGCGTTGCGCGGCCTGGCTGCGTTGCTGCCGTAACTGCACATTCTTCGACGAATTCGCGCCGAACCAGTGCCGCGAGCCCCAGGCCGAATTGCAGCCCGACAAGGAAGCCGCCAACGCTTGTGACTATTTTCGCCCGAGTGGAAGGGGTCCTTCAACCAAGGGGCCGAAATCGAAGGGCGACTTTGACGGCCTGTTCAGGGACTGAGAACGGCACTGCGTTTGCGCAGGGTGGCAGTGCGTCAAGTTCCAACTTTCTTGATCGTCGCGTAAATAAATGACGATGAATGAAGAGAGGGATTGCTTGCGTCGGACCGCGCAGCCCCTATATTGAGAATGGAGGGCCAACGAGGCGTGCATTTGAAAAACCCTTTACAACTGTAACAATGAAGGCCGCCCCAATCGGGTTGCGTCACTTGCCGTGACCTCCGCCGCAAAACGGAGTAGCGAGGACAAAACATCTGATGTGGCTCTAAAAAGCCTTTACCGTATCTGATCTGTTGGTGTTTTTCAAATCATCGCTCTCGTAAGCCCGTGCCGCCCTCCTCGTGAGGGCGGCTCCTTTTTTTGGGGCGAGTCAAGGGGCTACAGCCCCTTGTTCACCTGTTCCTTCGGGACGTTTGACCGCGTCCGTTTGTAGGGGCGCCATTCATGGCGCCCGCGGGCGCGATAAATCGCGCCCCTACGAATGCGGGGAAACACCATGGAATCGCGGACAGCACTTGTTACCGGCGGCAATCGCGGCATCGGTTTGGAGGTTTGCGCGCAGTTGGCGCAACGCGGCCTGACTGTTCTTCTGGGGTCGCGTGACCCGAAGAACGGCGAGCGCGCCGCCCGCGAATTGAAGAAAGAGAAACTGATTGTCTATCCCATCACGCTTGATGTCGCCGATCCAGTGAGCATCGATCGCGCTCTGGCTTTTCTCTCGCGTGAGAGAGTCGAGATCGATGTACTGGTCAACAACGCGGGTGTCTATCCGCCCGGCAACGTGTTGAAGTCCACCGAAGACGCGTTCCGCGAGACCATGGAAGTGCACTATTACGGGCCGCTACGTTTGTGCCGTGCCTTGGTGCCCGGGATGCAGAAGCGCGGGTACGGGCGCATCGTCAACGTTTCCTCCGGTTCCGGCTCATTCGGCGAGGGACTGGAAGGACCGGCAGCGTACTGCAGTTCGAAAGCAGCGATGAATGCGTTCACAGTCAAGCTTGCGCAATGTGCCGGGCGACACATCAAGGTCAATACGCTTTGTCCCGGCTGGGTACGAACGCGCATGGGTGGTCCCACCGCCACACGCGGGGTGAAGAAAGCGGCGGAGACCATCGTTTGGCTGGCAACGCTCCCCGATGATGGGCCGACCGGGGGATATTTCAGAGACAAGAAGACGATTCCGTGGTGACGATCTTTCGGGAGTAGGGTGGGCTCAGCCCACCGAATCGAAGTGCTTTCGTAGAGGCGGCTCTCGAGCCGCGACTACACCACCCAAGAGCCCCTCTCCGGTCACGATGCTAACGCATCGTGACCACCTCTCTCCCTTTCGCGTCTGTCAACGCTCAGGGACCTTCGGCCGCAGGGAGAGGATTAAGATCGCGCCATCAAACGAGACAAGTAGGGTGGACTCAGCCCACCGAACTGCACCGAATTCCGTAGAGGCGGCTCTCGAGCCGCGACGGGAAAAACAAGAGCAGGCTCGGGAGGACCCTCGCCCTCCCTAGACAACTGTGTGATCCTGATCTACCTGGCTATTTCTGCGTCTTGGTGCGGGTGCGACGGGACAGATAGGCGTAGAAGCCGGCGGACTCGAATAGCGAGCGATGCGGCTCGAGGAACACGTAGAGATGCTCTTCGGCGGCTACCCGGTGGCCACCGAGGCTTTCGAAGAATGCATCGATCATTTTCGCTAGTGCGGCGATCGTGACGGCGTTGACTGTGATCGTGGCGCCTTTGCGCAAGTGCAGGTGTGAGGCGGCGTCGATGAGAATCCCTTCAAGGGCCATGTCGTCTTGAATGGCCGCGGTGCGGGCACGACGCCAATTGTTTGCCAGGGTCATTCGTCCTACCGCCTCAGCCATTTCGTCGGAGAGTTTGTTGCACGCGACGAGCAAGCGGGGAATTGTCTCGGTCGACGGATTCGTAGTCGACGCTTGATGAGTCGTGCGCCCAGAAGCCGCGGACTGTGTGGGATTTGCGATGGTGGGTTGTGACATCGCCGTCGCGGCCGGATGTCCCAGTTGGCGCGCGATCGCGTTGATCTTCGAGTTGACCACAGTTTCGAATTGTCGGGTCTCGGTGTCCGGCAAGACGGTCACGAACAACAGAAACTCGGGCTGATTGTACAGGTGCACGATCACTCGTTCAAATCGAAGGAACAACCGGGTGAAACCGCGCAGCTTCTGATGCGTGGTCGTGATCAGGTCGCGGAGAAATTGCGTGTGGTTGTCGGTGAACGCAGCCGGGAAGACATGCTCCACCTGGCCGGTGCGCTTGGCGATGACGGCGACGCCGGTGACTCCCGGCAGGGCGCGTATGTCAGACAGGATCTGTCGCATGATAGACGGCCTCAAAGAATTCCGGGAAATCGCGCCTTAGGTGCTCCATCGTCGCCTCGGGATCGGTCATGATGCCGAAGGCGCGATCATTGATGCGGGCCATGATCAGGTTCTCGGCGCCGAAGTAGACGATGCCCTGGCGGAATTCGCCGACGCGAATCACCTTGGGTAAGCCGAACACGATTTGCGAGAGCGTTTCGAATTCACGGTCCCACTCCGCCACCATGTCACGGAAGTTGCGGCGAAAGACAACTTGGCCGGATTCATCGAATTCATACAACGCCATCGTGTAGGGAACCGATGACAGCACTTCGACGATCGAATCACGGAACGTGGGCGGCTCGTATCCGCCGGCCGCCTCGACCCTCTCGGCGGGGCTGATCCCGACCAGTTCGGTGGCGCGTTCCACCACCATCTCCATCGTCGTCTTGTGCTGATCCGCCAAGACAGCTTCCAGCTTCTCGCGGTTTTCGGAGACGGACAGGTCCTCGGTCCACTCACGGTCGGTTTTATGGACCGTGCGGCCGTCGACGACCACCGACGAGGTGATCCGTGGGCGCGGACGGAACGCGAACTCCGTCTGCACCTGCAGGGTCTTCTCGCCAAACTTGTGATAGCCGAGCTTGCCCGGCAGCACGTAGTCGGTGGCTTCCATTGCCCTTCCCAGCATGGACCGATATCTTGCGCCGCCCGAAAAGGTTGCGTCCTTGGCGGGCCGAAGGTCCTCTAATAGATTATCGAGCAATTTTCGGTGAGGTTTAGCAGCCGAAGGCTGATTCGTACGGGATTCGGAGTACACTGAGTTCGCGGCGCAATTTAACCAGCATTCTCCGAATGGGGCCAACCCATGAGCCGCTACAAAGCCACCGTTTCTGCCGAAGGGCACCTGGTCGATTCAGGCACGCTGTCGGAGGCCATGGACCAGATCGTCCGCCGTGGAGCCACCTTTGAGGTGCGCCATTTCCACTTGGGGTTGACGAACACCGAAGCCAGCAAGGCGGTGCTCGAAGTCCGCGCCGATACGGAGGCGCGGCTCAGTGAGGTCCTCGACCATCTTGTCGATGTCGGATTCTACACCGAGGCGGTCGGCGAACTGGCGAGGAAGTGTGCCCCCAAGGATGGGGCCGCTCCCGAAGGGTTCTACTCCACCACCAACCACGCCACCGAGGTGCATCTGGGTGGCCGCTGGCGCCGGGTGTCGCATCAACGGATGGATGCGGTGATCATCGTCGATGAGAAGAAGACGAAGGCGGAGTGCCGTAAACTGCGCGACGTGAAAAAGGGGGAGTGGATCGTCTGCGGGCATGATGGCATTCGCATCATTCCGGAATTCAAGGACCGTGCCCGTGCGGATTTCGGGTTCATGGCCAGCGATGTCTCCTCGGAGAAGAAGGTCGAATGGGTGGTCAGCCATCTGACTCGCTGGATTCGCGAGCGCGAGGGTAAGCTGGTTGTCGTCGCTGGCCCGGTGGTCGTGCACACCGGTGGCGCAGAGCCGCTGATTCGCATCATTGGTGGTGGCTGGGTGGATGCGGTGCTATCGGGGAATGCGCTCGCGGTCCACGATGTCGAGCGGGCTCTCTACGGCACATCATTGGGCATCAACGCCAAGACCGGTGTCCCGGTCGAGCACGGGCATCAGAATCACATGCGCGCGATCAACGCGATTCGACTTGCAGGATCATTGAAGGCCGCTGTGAAGCGCGGAGTCTTGAAGGAGGGTATCATGCACGCGCTTATCAGGAACAAGGTCCCCTATGTCCTCGCGGGATCGATCCGCGATGACGGTCCGTTGCCGGATGTGATCACCGACGTCAACGTGGCGCAGGTCGAATACGCCAAGCATCTGGCGGGAGCCGAGATCGTGCTCATGCTCTCATCGATGCTGCACTCGATCGCGGTGGGGAATATGCTGCCCTCGTGGGTGAAGACGGTCTGCGTCGATATCAATCCCTCGGTGGTCACCAAGCTGGCCGATCGTGGCTCGCATCAGGCGATCGGCTGCGTGACCGATGTGGGGCTGTTTCTGCACATGCTGGCTGATCAACTAAGAGAATAACGTTGTAGGTCAGGAGCCAAAGTCGCCTTCAGGCGGCCTGTGCTCCTGACGGCTAATGGGAATCGTTGTCAGGAGCCCATCGCGGAACGGGCTCTGACACGGATGTGACTTTGGCGCTCGGTGCTCCTGACCTACGAGCTGATGCCGCCGGGCGGGTCTTAGCCCCGCCCCTACCTGGCGCCACCAGCATCCCGTGCCTCTGAGCGGACCGACGCTAATCTGGGACGCTTCCCGTCCCATTTCAGGCAAGTTGTACGAACCATCACAACCGAGTAGCTTGTAAGTGTGAAGCGCAATCCGACCTTCTCGACCGCCGAGATGGCTCGAAAAACGACTCGCACCCGCAGCCGATTTGGTCCGGTGGGTCGAGCTGCCGTTGTCGTGAATTCTGAGAACACGGGCATCCCATGAGCTTCACTCCCAGGCAGAATCTAAGCGTCATACTACTGATCTCGTTAGTGCTGTCCGCATGCGGATCGACGCATCAGTTCGTGCCGAATCGCCCGCTTCCCAAGGGGGAATGGGAGTTTTCAGCGGTGGTGCATTATGACCTGAACAGGATGTCCGTGGCCAATCTGATTCCAGAGTTCAATCTGTACGGTGGTCTTGGCAACGACTACGATTTGGGGGTCGGTCTTCAGTTTCCATTCTTCGTCACTCACGTTTCCGCCGTTCGCTACTTTTCCGCCGCAGACGACGATCGTTGGGCTGCATACTTGCATGTTAACAACCTCTTTGGAGCCAATCTCAATCCACAGATTGAAAGTGGGGGAATATACTTTCTGAACTCACCGGATCTTTGGGAATCGTTTAGCCTGGGTCTCGGATTCGGATATCGCCGCTACGGTGGGGATTATCCTTCGCGATTCAAGCTGAAGCGCTACCTGTTTGGTGACTCCCCCCGGTTGATTCCGACGTTCAAATATGTTCTATCGGGGAAGCATCTTGGGTTTTCGTACATCCATCATTTTGGCATGACGAAGATAGCGCTGCGAGCCTCTTGCCCCGAAGCTGCCCCAGCAAACGACGAACCGGCCGTCGTGATTCAACGGAGCAGCGTCAAGACGATTCTCGGTCCTACGAAAGGGTCTCCCTTGCAGCCTGACTCTGTTCAGTTCATCCTTGTCACCAATGACACAGTAAAAGTGCGGCGCCGTCCGATTCCATTCTCTTGTGTGGAAGTGGTGGTCATTCCGCTGCCCTCCAGCCCATGGGAAACCTGGCTGGCTAATCACGGACTCTCCGAAACTGTAGACGTGTACAGAAATGGGGAGTGGCTCTACGAGGCTAGCGTAGACCTTGCACGTCTCCGACGTGATGTTGATCGGAACGGAAGCGTGATCATCGTCCCATACTCCGTGGCATTGGGACGCAAGCTCAACCAAGTGACAACTTGGAAGGCAGATCACTCGTTAGGGATCGTGTACCGGGATCGGATTCATAAGTGACGTGGGGCTATTACTGCACATGCTGGCTGATCAACTGGCAGCAAGGCGAGCGTGATCTGTAGGTCAGGAGCCTTGGTCGCCTTCAGGCGACCTGTGCTCCTGACGGCTATGGGAATCGTTGTCAGGAGCCCTTCGCGATTGCCACCCGTTAATCGGCCAGCTCTGAGGCGCTCGGGGCTCCTGACCTACGACTGCGCGTGCTTGCCGATCAACTGGCGACGAAGCGCGAGCAGTTTGTAGGTCAGGGGCCTTGGTCGCCCTTGGGCGACCTGTGCTCCTGACGGCTATGGGAATCGATGTCAGGGGCCCTTCGCGATTGCCACCCGTTAATCGGCCAGCTCTGAGGCGCTCGGTGCTCCTGACCTACCGAAGCACGAAGTCGACATGTCTAATTCTGGACACACGGATAATCTGGCCCCGCAACAAAGACATGCCTGTGGGTTGCTACGCCCTCAGGGTGACTGAAAACCTGGGAAATCGAGCCGTAGTAAATAATGGGGCGGGGGCGGCCTATCTCTTGGAGAGGGCTCCCATGGAGGGGACATGTTCGAACAGACACCTATGCTGGCCGAGAACGCGGTACGAGTCTTAGAACGACGCTACCTGATCAAAGACAGTCAGGGGCGGGTGGTGGAGTCACCCACGGAGTTGTTTGGGCGTGTGGCCAATGCCATCGCCACCCCGGATGCGAGCTATGGCGCGTCCGAATCGGATGTCAAACGGACCGCCGAATGGTTCTATCGCGCGATGATCAACTGCGAGTTCATGCCGAACTCGCCGACGCTGATGAACGCCGGCCGTCCCCTCGGCCAATTGTCGGCGTGCTTCGTGCTTCCCGTCGGCGACTCGATGGAAGAGATCTTCGAGTCGATTAAGAACGCGGCCCTGATCCACAAGTCGGGCGGCGGCACCGGCTTCGCGTTCTCACGCTTGCGTCCGCGCAATTCGGTGGTTGCGTCCACCTCCGGCGTGGCCTCCGGCCCGGTCTCGTTCATGAAGGTCTTCAACGCCGCCACCGAAGCGGTGAAGCAGGGCGGCACACGTCGCGGCGCCAACATGGGCATCCTGCGCGTCGATCACCCCGATGTCGAAGAATTCATCGCCTGTAAAGATGATCTTACCCAGGTCACCAATTTCAACATCTCTGTGGCGGTCACCGACGAGTTCATGGAAGCGGTCGAGCGCGGCGCCAGCTACCGTCTCTACGATCCGCGCACTCGCCGCCCCTACAACAAAGACGGCGAAGAGATCACGCTCGATGCGCGCAAGGTGTTCAACGCCATTGTTGAGCATGCCTGGCGAACCGGCGAACCGGGTGTGGTTTTTGTCGATCGCATGAACCAGGGGAATCCCACCCATCGAATCGAAGAGATCGAAGCGACCAACCCATGCGGTGAACAACCATTGCCGCCGTACGATTCCTGCAATCTCGCGTCGATCAATCTGGGCAAGGTGGTCAAAGACGAACTGCCGCACGATTACAACCATCGCGAGCCGGCCAAGGGCATCGACTGGGACAAGCTGACGCAACTGGTGCACTTGGGCGTGCATTTTCTCGACAACGTCATCGACGCCAACAAGTATCCGATCGATGAGATCGCCGAGCAGACGCGCAAGAATCGCCGTGTCGGGCTTGGCGTCATGGGCTGGGCGGACATGCTAGCCCGGCTGGGTGTGCGCTACGATTCGGAAGAGGCGTTCGAACTGGGCGACCAGTTGATGAATCATGTCCAATCGGAAGCGCGTCTGCATTCCTCCGATTTGGCGGCCCGGCGTGGGAAGTTTCCGAACTGGGAAGGGTCGACTTATGCCGACGAGGGGATCTCGATGCGGAATGCCACGGTGACGACGGTGGCGCCGACGGGGACGATCTCGATCATCGCCGGCTGCTCATCGGGGATCGAGCCCTTCTACGCGATTTCGTTCGTGCGCAATGTCATGGAGGGGACGCGTTTGGTCGACGTGAATCCGCTCTTCGAGCAGGTGGCCAAGGAACGCGGTTTCTATTCGCAGGAGTTGATGGAGAAGATCGCCAACGCCAACTCGGTTGAGGATTTCGAAGAGATCCCCGAGGATATCCGCGACGTGTATGTGACCGCGGCGGACATCGCGCCGGAGTCGCACATTCGCATGCAGGCGGTCTTCCAGAAGCACTGTGACTCGGCGGTTTCCAAGACGATCAACATGCCGCAGTCGGCGACGCGCGAGGACGTGCAGACCGCCTACTGGCAGGCCTTTCGCTCGCGTTGTAAGGGGGTCACGATCTATCGCGATGGATCCCGTCCGGGCCAGGTCCTTTCGACCGGGGCCACTCCGGAGACGTCGCGCAACACCGAACAAGTGGGGGCATTTACATCGCACGGAGTTCGACATGGCTCACCAGAGGAGGGCGGGGCGGTGGACTACATGCCAGTGACGGCAAAGGCGGCCCCAGCGAGGGTCGAAACCAGCATTCCCAAGATTGAGCCGGCACCGAAGCCGGTGGAAGCTCCAGAGAAGGTGGCGCTGACCTCCTATGGCCCGACGGTCGAGCCGGAAGAGCGCCCGGACACGCTGCAGGGGTTTACCGAGAAGATCAAGACCGGGTACGGCAATCTCTACATCACCGTGAACATGCACGAAGGCAAGCCGTTCGAGGTGTTCGCGTCTATTGGCAAGTCGGGATACTCGATGATGGCCGACACCGAGGCGATTTGCCGGCTGATTTCGCTGGCGCTGCGTACCAGCGTGCCGGTTGGACAAATCATCCGCCAATTGCAGGGAATTGGCGGCTCGCAGCCGATCTTCGAGCGTCGCGGTATGGTTTTCTCGATTCCCGACGCGATCTCGAAGGTCCTATCCGATCATTTTGTCGATTCCGGTGGCAAGAAAGGCAACGGCCGTGCCGACGTGCACGACATCGAGCGGGAGCACTGCCCGGACTGCGGCAGTCTTCTCGAGCACGAAGAGGGTTGCGTTTTGTGCCGTGGATGTGGATATTCCCAGTGTTAAGGGCTAGAAAGCCCTCTTAGACAAGCTTGACTCGGTGCTTCGGCGCCAGAGTCACCAAACCAATACCCCTGCGCTCCCCCCGCGGGGGTTTTGGTTTGTGGAGCTGAAAGGACGCCTGTAGGGGCGGGGTTTCCCCGCCCTCTCGCACGATGGCACGGGTCTTCAGACCCGTGGTTATATGCGATCTCAAGTCCACGGCCCTGAAGGGCCGTGCCACGATCGAATCTCACCGGTCGTCGATGCGGATGCGCTTGGTCGACGCGACGACATCCCGCACATCGATCACACCGTCGTGGTTGAGATCCCACGTTGGGTTCGGTGGCGTGGCATTCGCGCGATAGAGCCAGTTGACTATCCTCGCGGTCAGGTCGATCTCGATCTCGCGCGTGACCCACGTCGTGTCTCCGCCGACGTCGTGCACGGCCGCGGACAAGGCCTGCCAAGACTGGGGCATCTTCATGAGCGAAAGTGGGAAATTGAAATAGACAGTCTTGGTCGAGTCCGTGAGGAAGTGTGCCCCCACCGGACGCCCATCAAAGAACGATGTGTCGAGCGGCTGCAGCGTGTAGGTGTAGAGAACCTGCGCCCGGGGATTCACGGACTTGATGGCTCCCACACCCGGCACGTTGCCGCGTCCGGCCGTAGGATAGTCGTGCAGGTAATGGAAATTCCAGGCAGCAGAACTGTCACCCGTGAGACTGGGGAAAGGCTGAACGAGCGAGGTAGCCTGTTCAAAATGAGCCGCCACAAATCGAATCGGACCCGTGTTGAGAGGGGTGGGATTTTCCGTGATTGTGCCCTCGATTCCGCAGTACTGCTTCAACAGACGGCCGCCATCCATCTGAGTGCTCATCCGACAATTGCGAACGATGAAGACCACTCCACCACCGGCGAGCATGTAGTCTTCAAGCCGATCGTGGAGTGAGTTGCGTTGGCCCAGAGAGTCTCCATCCCAGTTCTCTGGGAAGAGATTATCGTAATCTTCGGCGACCAGCACGATTGCGCGATAGTATGACAGGAACGGATGCGTCAACCCGAACTCGCGTTGCGGTGCAGGGAGCTCAAAATCAAGAGACACCGTGTCGAACCCATGCCGTCTCGCCCATTCACCGTAGAATTCGCGGATCAGGTAACCGTCGACCAGGTCGAGATAGTTGTCGGCTCGCGTGTGAAGAATGACCAGCCCCGGCCGATCCATCGCCATCGTAAGCGCGGGGAGTTCGGCACTCCGATCTCCTTCAACCCCCAATGCGTTCGTCACGGACGCTGAGTAGAAGTACAGCGTGCCTGCCGCCACTGTCTTGTCGTCATATGGCGGGATCGAGACTGGAATTGGGTCGAAGATAGTTGGCCGACCGACATGCGCGGACTGAGGCGTGGAGTTCGGCGGAAGCAAGCCGTGCGCGGTGGAAATCAGTCCCGGCACTGGCGGAGAGTAAGGGAACCTGCCAATCCGAGTGGGTTGCCCTTCGTCCTCGGCTCTGCGATAAATGTTGACGTATCGGACCGGAGCCAATCCGTCGGCCAACGGCGGCACGGTCCAATTCAAACGTATGGCGGTGGCGTGAGTCTTTGCCGTGAGGACTGGTTGTACCGGGGTCTTGCCCGGGGTGATAGGTGCTGATCGCACCTTGCCAGTCTCAAGTCCCGCCCTGTACAGAGCAGATACAGCATATTCGTAGGTGTCACCGATTGTGACTGATGAGTCTTCCCAGTAGTTGAGACCCGATCCCAATTCGACCATAAGATTCCAGACCGCGCCTCCTGTTAGCCGGCGATATACCCGGTATCCGGTCGCGCCCGCAAACGGTGCTGGGGGCCAGAGGCACTGGACGATGGAATCGTTTGCAATCTTGACCATGAGACTGGCAGGCGGTGCACCGGGGAGCGTCAGTCCCGAGGCATAGGACTCGCGTGCGAGTGCCAGGTTATTCCGTAGATCGCCGAAGTCGAGGTGATTATAGAATGGTTGCGGGTCGCTGGCATTGAAGTAATTCGCGAAATCGGCGGGCTGCTCGTGGACCGAGTCCCCCGGCAGGAGAACGAATGCCGCTCGAACAGAATCGCCGGGCGCCAGGTCATAAGGGCCAAAGCTAAGCAGGATGCGTGTGTCCAAACCCTTGGCGAGATTTCGGCTCAGACTGAAATCCAGAGGAGGGCGCCAGCCTTGGCTGGTCTTATCGGTGGCGGACCACAATTGATCGTAATCAATCTCTCGATTTGACATTGCCAGGTAACGATATACATCCCCACCAAGAAGACCTGTCGTTCCGGTATCGGAGTCGATGTGTGATGGGCCCCACGCGATGAGGTTGTAATCGGTTGCAAACCAATTGAAGGCAGTGTCCGAAGGGGGCGGCTCAAGCTCGAGAAGTGCCATCGCAAAGGCGGATCGCGACGCGCTTGCCCCCCAACGCAATTCCTCGGGCGCATTCGGGCCTTCGCGATCAGTTGAGGCTAAGGTCGGGTCACCATCATTGTCGATGACGTACGCAGCGCCTACGTCGCGCAGGTACCCCGCGAGATCGTCTCTGCTGGGTTCGTGCCCTATAGGCGGATTAAGGACGTTGCCCACATCGGCATCAGCGAACACACCAACATAAGCGCGCCGAATCAACTCTGTAGAGATGTTCCTGATTGTGTATTCGACGATCACGAGGCGGTCATAGGGCGGTATGCTAAACGCATGCGAACGCTGAATTACATCTAAACCAAGCGGATGGTGTGGCATCAGAGAGAGTTCATCCTTTACCCACGGCAGCACCAGCGTGTCAGAGTAATGAGCCGTAAACGTCTGTCGGCCTGTAATGGGGTCGGAAGTTTCAATCATCTTCTCGAAACTATTAAATTCGTATCCGATGCCGCTACCAGGTCTTAATCCTGTGCTTACCAAGGTGTCCCCGCCCACTATTCCGCCAACCCAGAGAGACCCGCCGAACAGGAGTTCGTTGCGTGATTGTGCCGGGTACTCAAACTGCGCGTCGTGACCGATCACGCTGTCTTCGGGATCGTTGTACGAATCACCAACGTACCCACCAATGATGGCGTCATTCCCGAATTTTGCGAACAGACTGCCTACGTAATGGATGCGGCGATGGACGATCGGGACCGTCGTGGTTTCCACGCCCCCGTCGGGCAAACGCACGTCATTGCCAGCATTCGGAGCCGGTGCTGCCTTCGGCAGTGCCGTAAACACAACCGAACCAACAAGAAGACAGGCAGCGAATGCAAGACTCCGCTTCATCCATCCCATGACTTGGCCTCCTGACGCCAGTATAGGCACTTGGCAGAATTGCATGAGCCGGATTCTCGCACAAACCCGTGAGAAAGCCACCCTCGCAAGTGGATTTTGACAATTTCAAGGTGGTGCCGCTCAGCGTTCTTGTTTCGGATGGCCAGTCGACTCCACCACATCCCGCACATCGATTACCCCGTCGTGGTTGAGATCCCACTCGGGCCGCGGCGCACCCGAATTCGAATGGTACAGCCAGCGGATGATCGCGGCGGTGGTGGTGATTGGTGGCAGCGATTCGACATGGCTGGTGTCGATACCAAGATCGGCCACGGCCAAAGTCAAGGCGCGCCAGGCAGCATCGTGTTTCATCAGCGAGAGCGGGAAGTTGAAGAGAATTGCGCCGCTCGAATCGGTGATGCGCCTGAGACCTACCGGCTTTCCCTGGAAGACAGACGTGTCGTACGCGGATTCGTAGGTGTAGATGACATCCGTCCCGGGGTCAATTGAGTCGGCAGCGCCCACGGAGATCACGTACCCTGCCCCGAACAGCAGTGAATCCGGCACGAGGTGAGCCAAGACCAACTGGACCCCACCGGCAGACCAAGCTTCCAGACTGTCACCCTCGACTGGTGGATATTTGGGGTCTTGGGGATTCGCACCGATAAACCGCGCGGCGAAGTAGTAGGGGCCGCGGGAACTCCGGGGTTCGATTCTGTCGTAGTAGATTTCGTCCAAGACTCTCTCAATACCGAGGAGTCGTCCGATATAGGGCTCTGGGTATACGGTCGGACCCCCTCCATCAATGTTGCTCGGCCTACCGTGATCTCGTGCCACGAGTACACCACGGCCGCCGCTCGAAAAATACGTCTCAACTCTATCATAATCGACATATGCCGGAAGCCCTGCGAACTGAGTTTCCACCACCAGTATGGCGCATTGGTAGTGTGAGAGCAGTGTCAATGGAAGGCGCGATTCCAGCATGGTGGAAGGGACATTGCGAATGTCAAGCGTGTCGAAGCCGTAAGTGTCCGCCCACGCTGCATAGAAGGACCACACGGAATCGAAATCGACCCAGTAGCCAGAATTATCCGTGTTAAACAACACAATGCCCCGTCGATCCATCAGCATCGGAGTCGCCTTGACCTCAGGCGACATTGCACCCTCCAAGCCAAGGGCATTGGTCAGCGAAGCGCGATAGTAGTAGGTGTGGCCCGAAGCGACTCTCTCGTCAAAGAACCGAACGCTGTCTGGACTGATGTCCAAGACCGGAATGATCGTGCGCAATGTCAGACTAGAATCTGACTCAGTGCGGCGATAGATAGTCAGAACCTGATACGGAGAGAAGGCCGCACCCGCACTAGGGAATGCCCAATCCAGGCGGACGGCCGTCCGTTCGCTTGTTGCTTTCAGCTTAGGGGTGACGAGAGGAAGTCCGACTTGGACAGTCTGCGGTCGTGAGCGCGACCCCTCACGCCCGAGCAAATCGAAGGACGAAACTGCGTATTCATAGATTTGCCCGGGCACGAGGCCGGAATCGGTGTAGGTTCTATGATTGCGACCGAGGGCGGCGACAGAAGTCCAGGCGGTATCCCCTTGTTCGCGCCGGTAGAGCCGGTAGCCGATCACGTACCGAAACGGCGCTGCCGGCCAGTCGCAGCGTACTGTCCCGTCGGCAATCGGAGTCAGCGTCAGTGTCGCCGGCGCCGCGCGATTCAAATCAAAACGGTTTGCCCACGCCGATCGGGCCAACTGGACATTGCGAATCAAATCGGAGAAATCGAGCCGGTTGCGATAGGCCTCGGGGTGCGCCGGATCGAAGTAGCGCGCGAAGTCGGTGGGTTCGCGGTGGACTGAATCCCCGGCCGCCAAGACCATCACCAAGCGGAGGGAGTCGCCGGGCGCCAAGTCGCCGAAGCAATAGGCAAGCACGAAGCGCGTATCGAGACCGTTGGCAACATCTTGCCCGACCGACCCGAACAGCGGCGGACGCCATCCATCAGCGGACATGTCGACTGCACTGTACATCTGGTCGTAGTCGATTTCCTCGTCCCCCATAACGGCGTACATGTCGGCATCCGACCGAGGTGGGTCATGGCTTGGGACAAAATCTCGCGGGATCGCCCGTGTGGGACCCCAGTTGATACTCGCGTAGTTTGTCGCCCAGCAATTGAAGGTGGTGCAGGCAGCGGGCGGGTCGAAGAACACAGGCGCAATCCCGATGGCGCCCCGGCACGACCATCGATCCCATATCGTATCGGTCCGCGGCGTGCGCGAATAGACAGGTGCACGAACTACCGAATCGCCCTGCGGGTCGCCATTATTGTCCGTGGTGTAGGCCGCACCGATTTCGCCAAGAAACCCGGAGAGGTCATCCGACGGCAATGATTCGCCACCTGAGCGATCCTCGTTTCCCACGTCGCCATCGAGAAAGAAGCCGACACGTGGAGCATGGATTGTCGAGGTCGTGATGTTATGGATCACATAATCGACGATGACAAATCGATCGTACGGGCGGCTGGCAAATGCGTACGAGTGTTGGTCGATTCGCAACCCCAAGTGCGGCTCTGGTGGGATGTCAGGGTTTGTGGGGGCGGTGTTCGTATCGTAATAGCTGCACGAGAATACCTGCCGACCGATCGAGGAATCGGTTGAGACGGCCATGGGCTCGGTGGGCCGGAACTGGGTACGCTCGGCGCTATTGGGTTTGCAGGCGGCGCTGACCAGCGTGTCATCGTCAATGACCCCACCGATCCAAAGGCTACCGATGTAGCTGTAGAGGCAATGCGAGCGGGTCGGAAATTCGAACGGGGGGTCGTAGCCTCCCCACAATTTGATCCAGTCCCCCTGATATCCCGCCCCCGTCGCTGCGAAGGTGCCGTCGTTGCCGATCTTAACACGCACGTCACCCAGATTGTGGAGTCGCCGGATCCAATCGGACGGCGCTTGAACCGCGGCGTCATTAGGCACAGTTGCGTCAGGCGGTGCCGCGCCGAGAGCCGCGGCAAATGTGACGTAGGTCAGTGCCAAGCAAGCGAGACCACACACGAGAGTCATTCGCAGCTGCACTCTTGACCTCCTCCTAACGTCGAACAATGTGAAGCCATCTGTTGGCCTCGATCACATCCCGCACATCGATTACACCGTCGCGATTCAGGTCCCACTCGGGCCTCGGCTGGCCCGAATTCGAGTGATAGAGCCAGCGGATGATCGCGGCGGTGGTGGTGATTGGTTTCGGCGATTCGACATGGCTGGTGTCGATGCCGAGATCGGCCACGGCCAGGGTTAGGGCGCGCCAGGCCGCTTCGTGTTTCATGAGCGAGAGTGGGAAATTGAACAGAACCGCGCCGGAAGAATCAGTGATGCGTCTCAGCCCCACGGGCTTTCCTTGGAAGACCGACGTGTCGTACGCGGATTCGTAGGTGTAGATGACATCCGTTCCCGGATCGATTGAATCGGCAGCGCCAACCGAAATCACGTAGCCAGCCGCGAAGCGTAGCGAGTCCGGCACTGTGTACTTAATCCACTTCACCACATTCGTGGACCAGGCTTCTAGGCTGTCGCCATCGATTGCGGGATATTTCGGGTCCTCTGCGCGCGCTCCGGTGAATCGGGCGGCGAAGTAATGCGGGGTCGTCAGGCCGATTGGTCCGTAATAGTCGTAGGAAGGCTCGTAGAGGACTCTCGTGATTCCAAGGAGTCGCCCGATGAAGGGCTCGGGGTAATCGGTGTGACCTCCCAGGCTGCTCGGCGCGTCATGATTCCTCGCAATGAAAACGCCTCTGCCGCCGCCGGACAGGTAGGTCTCGAAACGGTCGTAGTTGTTATAGGTTCGCAATCCTGCGTAATTATTTTCGACTACAAGGACGATGCACTGGTACCGAGAGAGCAGGGTCATCGAAAGGCGAGCGTCCATTATGCTGTATGGGGGATTCCAGATATCCAGCGTGTCAAAGCCGTATGTGCTGACCCAAGTCGAATAGAAGGCCCAAACCGAATCGAAATTGACGAAGTCGTTCTGATTGGTTGTGTTGAACAACACGATGCCCCGTCGATCCATCAGCATCGGCGTCGCCTTGACCTCATCCGACTTCTCGCCCTCCAAGCCGAGCGCATTGGTCAACGACGCCCTGTAGTAATAGGTCACACCTGAGGTGACGCTGTCGTCGATGAGCGCGTATGGTGAGATACCGTAGCGATCGCGGCGCGGCGCGCCCGCTGCCAACCCTCCATCCGCTTCATTCGAATTGCTCACCGTCGATGGTGGAAGAGGGATGCGCCGGTACGGAGTTTCGGAAGT
>Ga0326726_10001369_pt1 | contig 22657 bp, 26 predicted proteins | sample MHFenrmetagenome_2_FD_207603 | JGI IMG/M metagenome (GOLD analysis project Ga0326726, IMG submission 207603) | Lab enriched peat soil microbial communities from Michigan Hollow, Ithaca, NY, United States - MHF15MN | ecosystem: Environmental > Terrestrial > Soil > Wetlands > Peat | place: USA... | reverse complement strand
ACATCTTTTTGCGATTCGTTGATCATTCTCGCAATTATCTTTGAGTTCTTCAAGTAATTCTTGCTGGGTTTTAGATTCAAAATTGTGTAAAGAAAACTCTTTTGCCTCGAAGGATAAGCGTAATCAACATCAAGTCTTAATTTAATCATTTTTTCCTCAGTTGCTTTTTGTTAATTTAGAAGGACAATTCGATTATAAATCATATGCTCGTCAAACTTCTAAAAGTCAATTTCAATCTATTTTAATTGATGCTTCTGATTTATCGAAATACAATATGGAAACTTCACTGGTTAGGTCTCGAGGCTGTTGATTCATTTTAAAGCCTGCTTCAGCGAATTTCTCAATTATTGCTTTTCGAATTTTTGGTGTATGAGTCTCGATTATGTAGTAGTTTATCTTTCGGAGGATTTCGTTCGGTACTTCTGTTAGACATTCCTCAGCACCTTCACAGTCAAATTTACCTATGTCAGCTTTGCTTTCAATTATGAGTTTTGTTGCATTTTTTAGTTTTACACTTATCTCATTTATTCCAAAGTTAGATCGTCCGAAATCTACATTTGTATTTTCGTAATGGATTTGTTTGGTGCCATCTGCGGTTCCTAAGCCTTCTGCGTGCAGTTCAGCTTCTACGTTGTTAACTTCGATGTTTTTTTCTATGAGTCTGTGATGACTCAAAACTGGTTCGTAAATAATTACTCTCTTAGCTCCTTGATTTGAGAAAAATACTGCGGTCTCGCCGCAATAACCACCTACATCCAAAACAGTTTTGTCCTTGCAGTTGCACTCGTAATATTTGCTCTCAAAAAAGAAAAAGCTAATTGAATCGATGGGGCCAGTCATTATTACATTCTTTGACGTCATCTCCAACAAGTTATCTTCGAGTTTCCGAATAGTGAAACTTGCATTGTATTTCTTGATGCTTAGCTCTGATTCGTTTATGAACACAAGAGTACAATTATCAGATTCCAGTTGCATAATAAATTCAAAAAAGTTTTGCGCGCCAACAAAAGAGTTTGAGAAGTAACCGAAATTATCTTCTTTTCTTTTTACATTATATCTATCGACAATTTTTTCAATCTTAAACGATTTCTTACTTAGTTTATCGAACCAGTCCCGTGTCTTGCAATATTCTTTCCAATTTAGTTCTTCTCTCATCCCGTTTCTGAAAACGATTAAAGTTCTTCTGCCAGAAACCTTTAGGAAAATGGCAGCTCCGAAATTGGAGGTAGTTGAAACAGTTCGAAAAAGCCCTCCTAGAGAAACCATGAGTCAATTTCAACTCCAAGATTATTGTTCAGTACTCTTAATGTGACTCGGTTTAGTAATTAAAACTCATCGAAACGCTGTCTAATATGTGAATAGTAAATGGTCCAGAAGTTGATGACTAATAATCTCTTGAATCTTCAAGTGCTTTCCTCACCTAATTGTCTTAGGTTTAACATAAAATATAGAATGAGTTTTAATTACTTTCTAATCCTGCTGAGGTTCTTGGTAGCATTTCAAAGACTTGTTTTTGAACGTCCGATTACTGTTTCGAAAACGTTTTCGACTCTTTGAGCATACTTTTCCCAGGACAAATTTTCTTTAACATATTCATAAGCGTTTTTTCCAATATCTTTACGTAGCTGCGAATCGTTCATCAATATTTCAACTTGCTTCGCAATCTCATCAGGAGTTGCTTTGTCGACTATTATTCCGTTTTTGCGGTTTTGTATAATCTCTGATGCCCCGATTTGTTTGGACACTATTACAGGTTTGCCTGCCGCCATAGCTTCGATCACAACGAGTCCCCACGTGCTCGCTGCTGATGGATAGGCGAAAACGTCGCAGGCTGCGTAGACTTCTGACAGTTCTTGATCATTGCGGCTGTTGAAAAGCAATAATTTGTCTTTTACGCCTAATTCTTCGCTAAGGCTGGTCAGCATTTCCCGTTCTCTGTAAGTGTCAATGATTAATCGGATATTGTCGTATTTCTTAGATAATATGGCGAGTGTCTTTATAGTATCTGATCGCCGTGCGTAGTTACTTCCTCCAACGATTAGCATTACGAAGCAGTTTTCGATGTTGTACTTCTTTCTCAGATTTTCTCCGCTACTGTAATGAATTAATTCTGTGTCTACGCCTGTTCTCACAATAAGCGATGATCGACCGTAAGCTTTTGCTACATATGTCTCAGCAACATGAGAAAGCACCATAATCTCATCAATGTATTCTACAGTTGTTCTATCTAAAATTTCGTAAATTGGCCAATAAATTTTACGAAAGCGCGAATTGTCTCTTGCGAAAAACCAGTAGGGTGGTTCGTTACACATCCAGACCAATGGTACTTTTAGTCTATTTTTTGCGACAAAACCAGCCCATTCTGTCATGAAATTGTGGTTGTTAATGATATCAAATCCTTTGGGTATTTTTTTCCCCAATGACACCATGTAAGGAAGGTGGTTGGTATAATAAAATCCTAGCCAAAATCTTTGCACTCTCTCTGTCCATTTTTTGATTAAAGCATTGTTCCCAACTTCTGTTTGTGTTGCGAAATAGTTTTTGGATGGAATTATGTGTGGAACCCATGAAGGAGGAAGTTTTCCGTCTAAAGGATGCGGAATTACATTAATTTTTACTTTATCGAAAAATTCTGGAAAAGTGTTTCTGTCTATGTCGCTTGTGAAAATTTCGACTTCGTGACCCATTTTTTGCAGCTCGATCGTCAGCTTTAGAATTTGTCGTTCTCCGCCTGAACGTGCCATAAAAGGAGAATGGATCATCGCTATTCGCATAAAGACTTTTCACTTAATTCTTCAAAAGACCACATTTCAAGGTTTAAGTATTTAGGTCACCCGCTTCATTAATTCAATCGTTGAGATCAAAATATGAGGAACAAAATTAAAACTGCCGTCATATTGGTTGGAGGAGCTGGTCTCAGGATGCGCCCTCTAACTGAAGATTTACCCAAATGTATGATACCCTTGCATGGAAAGCCACTCATTTATTGGACTTTGACTTGGCTGAAAGAAAATGGTTTTGAACATGTTGTACTGGGAGTGTCTTACCTTAAAGAAACGGTCATAAATTACATTAAGAAAAATCCTTTTGGTATTAGAATAGATTTTAGTGAGCATTCACAAGAGGGAGAAACAGGTGAAGGTTTTAGGCTTGCTATCCAGAGATATGTGAATGACGAGAATTTTTTAGCAATGAATGGAGATGAATTAACAAATCTCAACCTGGAGAAATTTTTCGATTTGCATTTCAATGAGAAGGCGATTGCAACGGTCGCGGTTTCCCCGATGCACTCGCCTTTTGCAGTAATTGAGGTCAGCGGATCTGAGGTTATCAGGTTTAACGAGAAGCCCATTCTCGAGGATAAGCTTGTTAGCGCGGGCATATATGTGTTCAATCATGAAATCACGAAGTATCTTCCCAAAATAGGTTCCGTTGAAAAAACGACATTTCCATCTCTTGTGAAAGAGAGATTGCTCAAGGCTTACAGGTTGAATGCAAATGAAAGGTGGATAACCATCAATAGCACTAAAGATTTATCTATCGCCGAAATGGAGTTTGAATTGTTAAGGGGTTCATAAATATTGAAAGTACTAATAACAGGAATACTCGGTTTCATAGGAAGTAACCTAGCTGAAAAACTGGTTTCCGATGGATACGAAGTTTATGGATTTGTTCGCCGAGTTGCAAGCAGAAACATGGACGCAATCGGAAGTATCGCAAGAGACATAACAATTGTTACTGGTGACATAACGGACTATGTGTCAATACGCAATGCGTTAAAAGCTGTGACTCCGGATATTGTCGTTCATTTGGCAGCGCTCAGCCCAGTTCGGGATTCTTTTGAGAGACCTTTTGAGTACCAACAGGCAAACTTAACGGGCACGATGAATGTTGCACATGGCTTGCTTGAGTTGCCTGACCCTCAGACTAGGAGACTGATTGCTGCTTCGACTGCAGAAGTATATGGCTTGCAGCAGATGATGCCGCTCAAAGAAAATCTCAGCCTAAAGCCAACCAGTCCTTACGCTGTCACTAAAGCCGCAGCGGATCTTTATCTGCAAATGATGTTTTACACTTATGGTTTACATGGAACTGTGATGAGACCTGCTAACTCATATGGGCGAAAACATGACAATAGCTTCATGGCAGAGTACCTCGTCACTCAAATGCTAAAAGGCGAGAAAATATACATTGGAGCACCCGATTCTGTCAGAGATTACATGTATGTTGATGACCACGTGAACGCTTACTTGCTCAGCATAAAAAATACAGCAGCTAACGGTCAAACTTACAATGTTGGAACAGGAATTGGCGTAACCAACAAAGAATTAACTGAACTAATTGCCACCAGAATTGGATTTGACCAAAAGAAAATAAAGTTTGGATCATACCCGCCCGGATATCCATTTCGACCATTCATTTCAGATCAACCATACATCGTGCTTGACTCGACAAAAATCAAGAAAGAACTTGCATGGACACCAAAAGTCAAACTAAAAGAAGGAATCGACAAAACAATCACATACTTCAAAAAATCAAACAACTAATAGTATTTCACAGATAGCTTTCCAAAAGACATCGACTCTAAAACTACCTATCAAAAAGATATTTTCAAATTACGATATTTAAGTTTAATTTTTTGATTATCCTTAGTATAAGGAAATTTTAACTTGTCCGTTGACGTTCTTAATTAATAAGCAAGCAGATACAATAGCTAAAATTGTCACCTAAGTTTGGACGCAAAGAAATGAGCTATTGATATAAGTGGTAAATGCTAATGCCTAAAAGCAATAACCGTAATTTCAAGAAAATCAGTGAAGAACGCCATAACAGAACCAAATTCTTCTTTTCGATAGACTTTCTTCACAGCGGTCTATACCTTCAAACAAAGAGTGACTTCTCTCGAGAACTTGATCTTAACGAGCTTAAGAAAAAAGAAAACTCGTTTTTGGTAGGGGATGCCGAGCATTTTCCGTTTAAAGATGAGTCTTTCAAGGTTGTTTTTTCAGGCTATGGGTTGGGATTTTCAAAGAAACCATTCTTAATCCTACGCGAAATGTATCGAGTGGCAAAGGGAAAAATCGTAGTTCGTTGTCCTCACAGGAAAAGCAACCCCGTAAGGTTTTCTTTCCGCCTCAGCCCATTCAACGAAGAATGGTTCAATAAAGCTGCTGAAGTTTTGGGCTGCAAAGGAAATCCATTCGTCACGGCCTACGAATATCCAATAATTTCTAGGCTTGAACGATTACTCCTACCGAACGCTCAAATGTCTCTTCTTTATAGAGCCCTCAAACACCTTGAACATGGAAAGATTGTGAAGAGACTCAGAATTCCTTATGAGATTGAAGCTTGGTTTAGAAAACTTCAGCTCCCTGTCATAAATAACGATGTTAGATATGTTGTTGTTTACAATAATCCAGAGATTTTCAAGAACTGTTTCGCCAATAGTATGTTTGTTAATGCTAAGAATGTAACAGCATTTCACAACTTAAGTAACGAATCGCTTCCAAGTTTTTACAACCGTGCCACTCAGCAACACTTGCAAGAGGACGTGTGGTTTGCTTTCTGTCATCAAGATTTTGTTATTGAAGAAGATTTATCAGAAAAATTAAGACGCGCTGATCGTGAAGCAATATATGGTCCAATAGGAGGACGATTGGCGGCAGACACTCTTATTGGACAAATAGTCCAAAAAGACAAAACCACCATAGGCAGTAGGATAGTTCAAAACACTCCGGTACAGACCCTTGACGAAATGTGCCTCATAATCCACTCAGACATCTTCAAGCAAGGGCTATCGTTTGACCCAACATTCCGTTTTCATTTCTATGGTGCCGATATTTGCATGCAAGCATATGTATCAGGCTTTGACGTTTTTGCAATCTCATTAAAATGCCAACACAAAAGCCGAACAATCCACGGCGACGTACAATCCCCAGAATATTTGTCGTCAAATCAATTGTTCAAAAAGAAATGGAAGAATTGTCTGCCTGTACGAACGACAATCAAACTAGTTACAAGGGAATAAATTCTACAAAAACCGATTTTATCGGTTAACAATCAAATAATAAGCATACCTTTAGATTCTATTTTCTGAAAATCGATGATCGTCTCTCAGGGCTGTATTATTCTTAGTAAGGAGATTTCGCTGTAAATTACTTCTAGAGTTGTCGAACAGGTTGAAATCGATACATGAAAAGGCTTTAAGACAAACCTACACATTTCTTGGATAGTGATAAAATGGAAGAGGCTTTCAAGATCCAGGCGTTGAAGTTAGTGCGGAAATTGAGAGATATCTTCTTGGGAATTGCGCGGCTTGACCGAGAAGCTTTCGCATCGGTTTACCTAAAAGGATCAGGAATCGAAATTGGTGCTTTGTGGGATCCACTTAAAGTGCCGAGATCCACAAAAGTCCAATATGTTGACCGCATGACTATACCAGACTTGCGCAGACATTATCCAGAGTTGAAAAATCGCAAGTTGGTTAACGTAGATATTCTGGATAACGGTGAGACGCTTGGCACTATTGCAGATGCTTCACAATATTTTGTAATTGCCAACCACTTTCTTGAACATTGCGAAGATCCAATTCGCGCTATGATCAATTTTACTCGTGTGCTTCGCGACAGTGGCATACTTTTCCTTACCGTTCCAGACAAGCGATTCACTTTCGACAAATACCGTCAGATCACTCCTTTTGACCATCTTGTCATCGATTATGCCAATGGACCGGTTTTTTCACGGAATGAACATTTTAGAGACTGGGTAGTTAATGTCGAAGGACAAAAAGATGAGGCGATAATTCAGCAGCGAGTTAATGAGCTTGTTTCGACTAGTTATAGCATTCATTTTCATTGTTGGACTCAAGAAGAAATGTTCGAATTCTTCTCTAAATTGAATGAGCAGTACAACCTACATTTGGAAATACAACTGTTCATGAAACATGATGGAGAAGCTATTTTCATTATTAAGAAATATGTCTGACTTATTGTTGAAATCGCTGTGGTGGTACTCCATTTCTGCAAAAAGTTTATTTTGATAAGGGATCCAAACAAAACATTCTTAAATACATTGAGTTTGAATGGAGAAGTAGAATGCTGGACTGGCCTCTCGTATCTGTCATAATTCTTAATTACAATGGAAGAAAAAACTTAGGGCTTATCTTGAAAAACTGTATTGCATCTGTGCTTGACATCAATTATCCGAATTTTGAAGTACTCTTTGTCGATAATGCTTCAACAGATGGTAGCGCCGATTTCATTGAGAAAGTGTTCGGTCAAAATCCAAGGTTGCGTTTAATCCGGAACGAAAAGAATTTTGGGTTTGCTGAAGGAAACAATGTGGGCATAAGAAATGCAAAGGCAGAATACATTGCCTTGCTGAACAGTGATACGAAAGTAGATCCTAAGTGGCTAAACGAACTTGTAACTAGTGCTCAGCATGATTGCGTAGGTGCTGTCCAAAGTAAGATTTTACAAATGAATTCTCCAGGTAAAATTGATTGTGCTGGAGGATTTGTGGACTATTACGGTTACCATTTCGAAAGAGGAAGAGGAGAAAAAGCCTCAAGTTATAATCGGCAGGACGAGATTTTTTATGCAAAAGGCGCCGGCGTCATGTTTAAGCGCGAGATCTTGAAAAAAACTGGTTTATTTGATTCAGATATTTTCATATATTTTGATGAAACGGATCTGTGTTGGAGAATTTGGCTAAGTGGCTACAAAGTCCTTTTCGCTCCAAAATCAATAGTTTATCATGCTTCTGGCTCAACCACTTCAGCGTTGCAAACTCAGAAGCGCTCGTACTTCTACATGAAGAATCATCTCTTGGTTTTAATAAAAAACTTTGGTCTGGAAAATCTGTTTACTTCTGGTTTGGCGACGCTTCTCTACGACACTAGAACAGCGAGTTTGTTTTTGGCTAGGCGAAAACCTCTCGTAAGTTATGCCATGTTGAGTGCTCTTGTTTGGAACTTGCTCCATCTGAAGCCCATATGGAAAAAAAGGCAACTTGTTCAAGCACTTAGAGAAGTATCCGATGATTTTATCAAGAAGAAAATGTTGCCTCCGTGCCCTCCTTTTCCTCTGTATCTGGTGTTTTCAAGATCAAGGTATTTGAAACATCAAATCCTATCTGAAAAGGAGTAGTGTATAAGTTGCTGGTGGGGGATTGGTTGTGTTCAGGGACAAGATGAAAATCGATGTGGTTCTTCTAACGAAGAATAGTTTGGAGCCGTGTTTGGAGAAGTGCGTGGCTTCGATTCATAAGAATGTTCCAGTTAACAGGCTTATTGTTGTTGATGGAGGGAGCACAGACGGGACTTTGGAGTTGTTAAAAAAGGATCCTACTGCTCTTATTATTGATGATTCAAGTGGAACTAGAGCTTCGGCGAGGCAAATAGGAATCAAAGCTGTAAAAACGGATTGGCATATCATGGTAGACTCGGATGTGATCCTAAGCAACGACTGGTTCAACAAAGCGTGGGAACATGTTGACGATAGTGTAGGAGCGATATGGGGTGCAGCAGTACCAGTAGAAGAACATTTTTTTAACATTACTTATGCAATGTCAAAATTTTACCGAACCGGCATAAGAGAATTATTGGTAAAACAAATGAGAAGCGAGCGTTGCATGATGCATGACACTCTTATCCGGACTGAAACTGTCAAAGATATAAAAATTCCTCGGAACCTGCACATCTGGGAAGATGAGTACATCGGGCGCCACATAATTGACAAGGGCTACCGGTTTCTAAAAGTTGCGGAACCATACTGCTTGCATAATCTAACTCAGTACGAACGTTACAAAGGCTTCATTGTAACAGGGCAACTTCTAAGAAAATATAAACTTTCAACGCTCAAACAACTTCTCAGACACGTAGTTGTTGCCTTTCCAAAGTCAGCATGGATATTCATTGCAACAAGAGATTTCCAGGCGGCCAGATTACATATGTTTAATCAAGTTCTAGTCTTAAAAGGGTGGCTTGCAAATTAAGTTAACACAAGTTTGTGCAAAAGGGGACTCGAGATAATGGATAAAGTTGATCTGGTGATGTGGGCTAAGAACGGTGCCAAAACTCTCGGTCCAGTCTTAAAAAGGGTCAGCTTAGTGATTCCTGAAGAATTTGTTAACCACAAAGTCTTAATTGACGATAGAAGCACGGATGACACCATACAGATTGCCGAAAAATACGGGTGGACCGTGTTTTCTAACAAGGGACAGGGTATTAGTGACGGAGCAAATACAGCGCTTGGTCACGTGACAACTGAGTATTTTCTGAGTTTCGAGCAAGACCTTTTGTTGACGCCTGATTGGTGGACAAAAATTCCAGCATACTTGAGAGATGAGAGAATTGCGGTTGCTTCAGGGATACGTTTTGCCAATCAACCATCTGGGGTGAGAAACCTCCAGCAGTACGTCACCCGAAAATACCGCGGCGAAGCTGAGTTAGCGTCCTGGCTCAAGACAAGACAGATGTCAGCTTTTACTATGGGCAAAACCATAGATAATACGATCTACAAGACAAGCTTAGTAAGAAAAGTTGGGGGCTTTCCGAAATTACGTGTAAACGCCGGAACAGATACAATGCTTGCTTATCGTTTAGAGAAAGCTGGATACCATTGGGCTGTAGATTATAAGGTACAATCAATCCATCTTCGTCAAGGACTTCAACAGGAGCTTCAGCACCAGTACTTTTATGGAACACAGCTTGTTGAGATTTGGAGAAAAATTCGCGAAGAAACAAATCAGGCTCCCCCGATAACCCGATCTGGAATTATGTACCGGTTTTTCACATCACCTTTTACGGGTCTTTTCATGTCCACTAAAACAAGAGACCCTTCGATAGCGTATATTCACCCACTGATCAGGTTCTATTATCTAAAGGGCTTTCTAGAAACCAACAAACCTAGAAAGGAAAGGTTACATTAGCAACTTTCAGGCGGGGGGGTGCCAGACTTCATAAGTTCTTCTTGAACATCTTCGACTCTCTTTTTTACCTTTTCCACCTCGGCGACAATTTGCTTGTCTTTCATTTCTTCTTTCCGTTTTTGGTTCGAAGATAGAATTAGACACAGAAAATCTGAATCATAGACGCCGAGAAGAAGCTCAGTGTTGGGTATCAGACAATGTCCACCTATGGGTCCTGGAAACATGATAGGCCGATCAAATCTGATTCGGTGCGTATCTTCTAGAAAATCTACAGTTTCGTCAAAGTCAGCGCCGAATTTTCTTGAGATTCGGTGCATTTCTTGGAAACAAGCTACCATCCATGCTCTGTAAGTTGTCTCGAAAAGTTTGGCCAACTCTGTCTCTTTGCAACTTTTAAGAGTCTTTACTTTAAGATTCATTTTTTCAAAATGTTTACTTGTGGCAATAGCTGATTTTCGATCTGCCCCGCCTACATATTTTGTCCAACGTTTCATTTCCCACTTCATGTACTCGGGGCTTCTGTGAACTCCCCGCGAGGGTGAGTGCGCGACATGGCATTTGCTTTGGGAGAACACTTCCATTGTAGTCCCAGGCGGAACTGTACTGTTAATTATTATTAATTTTGGCTTGAACTGTTTAGCGTAATTAATTGTTGCTTTTGTGAAAACATCTCTGTTGCTACATGGAAGACACACATGTATTGTGTCTACTCTTTTGGGTAATTTGCTATCGGTCAGTCCCAGTGCACTCATCTTAGCTGGGTCCAAATCCAAACCGTAAACCGTAAATTTATCTTCATTTTCTTTCAGAAGCTCGAAAATCGTTCTTCCAATTTCTCCTAAACCTATCACCAGAACTGTCTCTTTGGTCAAATGCTTGCCTCCATCTTTGGGACTCCATGTTTAAGTTAAACTATTTAAATCTGGAGCCCAACAGGACAGTTTATGGTGAATCCAAAGAGAGGCACAGGGATAGTTACAGGAGCGAATGTGGAAATAGGGGATAACGTGGCTATCTGGAATTACGTTGTAATAGGTGACAACACAAAAATCGGCGACGGAACCCTCATAGGTAGCTTCTGTGACATCGGCAAAGACGTGGTTTTAGGCAAAAAATGTAATATACAAGCACACGTGACGATATCAAATGGTTGTGCGCTTGGCGACAATGTTTTTATCGCTCCAAATAGTTCACTTTTAAATGACAAGTACCCGAAGAGCCCTTTTTTGACGCCGCCCATCATTAAGGAAGGCGCTGCAATCGGCGGAGGCGTCACCATACTGCCTGACGTAACCGTTGGCGAGAAAGCCGTGATTGGAGGCGGAAGTGTGGTAACTAAAAATGTACCCCCCAGAACGGTTTCAACCGGTTGCCCAGCAAAAGTCATAATGACTCTTGAAGAGTATGAGGCCAAACGCGACACTTTTATTGCAGCAAGATCTAAGGTGAAGAAATGAGAATATGGTATGATGCCTGCACAGGTAAGCACGTCAGGTACGGTGCAGCCATTGGACAACGCCTAAGAAAAGCTGGGCATGAGTTTGTTTTTACTACCCGTGAGCACCCAGATACGTTACCTTTGGCCAAAATTCTCGGTGAGAACCCCTTAGTCATCGGCAGGTATGACCCATCGACACTGTATTCAAGATTGGAAGAAAGCGCAGAACGCGTCCTACAGTTTTCAAAGCTCTTTAAGAATAAACCGCCAGACCTTGCCATCGCACATCAATCCGTGGAGCTTTGCCGCACCGCTTTCGGCTTAGGAATTCCAATAATCTTGACAGCCGACACCCCTTATGCGTTAGCAACCAACAGACTAACGATTCCATTTGCACACACACTTGTAGTGTCGGAGGCTTTGCCAAAGCGTTTCACAGCGAATTGCTATGTCAAAAACGTTATTTCATTCAAAGGTGTGGACGAGGTGGCATGGATTAAAGGGTTCGAACCTCAAAAAATTGATAAGTTAAAGAAACCTTTGATTGTGGTTAGGCAAATTGAAGCGAAAGCAGCATACGCAGGTGGAAAGAAAGACAGCGCACAAGTTATGACGGAGAAGCTTGCTGTTTTGGCAAACGTGTATTTTATTAAAAGATATAATGAAGGCAAAACCTTCGGTTTTAAGGAAAACTTTGTGGACTCAGCGAATCTAGTGGCGAACGCCGATCTTGTAGTTAGCTACGGCGGAACCATTGCCAGGGAAGCGGCTCTTCAAGGCGTTCCCAGTATTGCCATTTCTGACATGGCAAAAACAAATGTTAATCAATACTTGAAAAAGAATGGGTTCCCCTTGTTTGACACAACAGAGCGCAACGTGATCGCCCTCGCGCAGAAGAATCTTGGAAGAAGACTTGATATGAAGAAAAAGCTTGCCGAACTAGAGAACCCTGTTGATGTAATCGAAAAAGTGGTTGGAAGTTTCAAGAAGTCTTAACTGTGATTTTATCTCCCAAGTTAACTTTGAACTTGTCAGCTGCACTGCCCTGATTTATTGCTATTTCCACAAACCCGTGACTGCCGACTAAAATAATAGGTTCCTTAGGCGCTACTTCAGCATAGGTCTTTCCAAATTTAAGTTTCAACGCAACATGAGACAATTTCACATTAAAGATCAAAGAATTTGGCAAGCTTTTTTCTGTTATATTTGTTACAATATTGCCAAAACTGTCGATGTGTAACACTTCGCATGCCAAAACTCCGTTGATTTGCTCGACTATTGAAAATTGGGGTAGAATTGGGTTTTTTATTTCTGGTCCAAACTCGTGTGGTTTAACTCCCTTATCTAAGTAGGCTGCTGCCGGCGCAAAAATGTCGCGTCCATGAAAAGTGTCAGATGTTTGAGGCACCATTAAGTTGGGATTTAGAAGTTCGTGCACATGTTCTATGCCTTGGCTTTGGGCTGCTACCATTAGAACTCCGTTATCAGGTCCAACAAAAAAGCCTTTGGAAGTCTGCACAAGAATAGGGCGTCTTTCTGTGCCTACTCCAGGGTCTACCACTGCTAAGTGAACAGTTCCTTTGGGAAAGTAGGGTGCCGCTGAAGCTAACATGAAAGACGCCAGTCTAATATTGAACTTTTCGACATTGTGTGTAATGTCGATAAGCGTGGCTTTTGGGTTGATATTTAAAATTACTCCTTTCATTTCTGCCACGTAAGGATCTTTCAGCCCAAAGTCGCTAGTAAGGGTTATCATTAAATGCTAACCGCCGTGAACAACTGGGATAAAAACAATTTCGTCACCATCATTCAATATTGTTTCTAAACCTTTCAAAACACTAATTTCCTTGCAATTAACAAGTATTAACGTATTCGACCTCGATTCACTGAAATTTTGGTCGTTAAAGGTTTTTTCAAGCTTTGGCATTTCTTGGCTGAGTTTTGATAACAATTCCTTTAGTGACATTTCTTTCTGGAAGCTAAAAGTTAATTGTGTTTTACCTGAGCCATGGCGTAATGCACCTATGAATTTAATGCTAAGAGTCATTTATTTTCTTCACTTACAACCTATGAAAGAGCAATGTTAAATTACTTTTGCAACTTTTCAGAGTTACTTAAAAATTCTGGAAATGCTCTTCTGTCAAAGTCTCAACAATTTCTGTTGCAATGCCAACGATTGAATCTGCCTGTTTCATCATTGCATCACTATTTACCTCTTCCAATTGTGAAATTTGCTGAATAATACTTTCAACTTCAATTAGAAAACGCAGAATGGAATCATTTGTGTTTTGATTCTTAGTGACCTCTTCTCGAATGAGTATTTCTATGAAGGCAGGTTCACCTAAGCTGTAATATATTGCGTTTCTAGCTTTCCTAATTGCTTCCAAAACTAAACCGGGAGCCATGTAAGGTATTTTTCGGGCTGCCTCCAATTCAGCTTTTGCTTCACGAAGGTATCTGAGCGCCCACCCTTTCCTGTACTCATCCATCATGGAGGTTCGTTTCCTAAAACTACTTTTTAGTCAGACTCTTCTTCGTCGTCTCCAACGTCAGAATCCATTTCAGAACCAGCAAGAGCTAATGCTTTCTTCCGCGTAATATACCCAGCAATTTGATTTCTCACTCGCGTTGTAGTTCCTTTCGTCAAAGAGTCAACTAGAACCTTGTTCTCATCAAATTTAGTTGTAAATTTCTCTGGAAAACGTTCTAGTAATGTTTTGCCAACTCGCTTAATCTGTTCGGTCTTAACTTTTCCCAAACTTTAATTCCTCAAGTCAATAATGGTTTTAATGTCCGACGCTTGAAAGCGCAAGAGCAATTCCAAATAGATAATAGGCTTAATTTAAGTTTACGCTTAGAAAATTTAATTATAGAAAAAAATAAAGCGAATTTAGCAACTTGCGCCGGTAGCATCAGAGCAGCCACCCAGAGAAGATTTTTTAACAAATAGACCTCGTCTTATGAAACCACGTTTAAAAATGTTGACTTAGAAACACGTAGGCATTATTACCGATTCTTCCCAAAGTTCTTTTACTAAATTAGTTTGATATTAAAGAAAACTTCAAAGTTTTTGGCTATTTGATCTGCAACATCTTCCATCTGCATCTTCTTAATTTTAGCAACCGCTTCAACCACATTGTGAATGAAAGAAGGCTTAGTTAATTGCCCGTTGTAAGGGTGCTTCCAATAGGTTACTGGACCATCGGTTTCCGTTAAAAAATTTGTTAGCGGCACTTTCCCTACGACTTCACGAATGCCATTAGAATAAACCACTGGCGGACCCTCTGTGATAAAATATCCATTGTCCACAACTATGCGCAATGCACGCAATGGATGGCTGAACCAATGCAACAAAACTCGTTTCAAACGATATGAGGGAAGTATCTCAACAATCTTATCTATTGTACCTCTTGAATGAATAATTACCGGAAGTTCAAGCATTTCTGCAAGCTTAAGCATTTTATCAAAAACCATAATTTGTTTTTCCCAAATGGTCTCATATTTGTAATCTAACCCGATTTCACCAATTGCTTTAACATTGTTCTTTTGATTCTGGATATAATTAATTGCATCATCAAGCTCCCCTTCTTTAAGAACATTAACATTCCATGGATGAATACCCAAAGCTGGATAAACAAAGTTCGGGTACTTCTCTGCAAGTTCAATGTCATTCTGACAGGTCTTGAGATCCATAGAATTTGTCATCAAAGCTGCAATGCCAGCATTTCTTGCGTCCGCTATTAACTCATCAATATGACCGGTGTACTCCGAATCTGAAAGATGAACATGCGCATCTATTAGCCTCATTTTTTTCCCAGCGCTAATATAAATTTAGCATTTTTATAATTTTCTTTTTTCATCATCAATTTTTGTCTTAACGGTAATTTAAAGTAAAAAACAATAACAAAGGTTAAATATTGCTTTAAAAAGAAAAAGAAGCAACGGAGTAGTCGATATGACCGATTTAGAAATAGCTGTAGCTCCCATGCACAGATTATGTAAGAAAGCCGGCGCTGACAGAGTAAGTGAAGCAGCTGCAAAAGAACTTGCAAAAGCACTTGAAGATATTGGTGTCAAAATTGCCAAAGAAGCACTTGATTATGCGATGCATGCCGGGAGAAAAACCATTAAAGCGGAAGATATAGAAATCGCCGCTAGAAAAGTCATGGGAAAATAGTAATTTAACAATTAATTCTCTCCTTTTCTTCTTTTTTGTAAGTTACTTTACGGTTTAGTGATTGGAAAGAAGTGTTCTTTTAGCTTTAGTTACTAATTTTTTTCATTTAGAAAGAGCGAAAAAACAATCAGGATGTCATGCTGCGGCAGATGAGTCCCAGAGGAACTGAAAATATTCCCTGGCGAATCCAACTAAGCCCACATGATTGCTCCAAATGACTAGAGTCGGTTTGTCTTCTCCTAAGAAAAGCATAGCTTCTTTGCCATCAGCTATTATGCCGCCGCCAAACATATGATCCCTTATTCGCAAATCATTCAAACCAGCGTATTTTTTAATGAATAGCCAATCTTCTTTTTTCCCAGCTGCCATAAGTTTAATGCTAACAGTCTTTCTTAATCCATTAGCAAACAGCGGTTCAGCCATTGCTATTACAGGTTTTGCAAATTCTGGAGCTGCAATCACAATTTCTTTTGTAGCTTTTTTCAGCACTTCTTCAATTTTGCTTAATACGGCTTGCTGCCCTCGTAAAATAAGCATATCTGGTCGCTCGATAAGCTCACGTTTTTCATACAGAGGCTGAAGGTTTTCAGTAACAGTATTTTCCCAGATCAGATATTTGTCTTCTAATCGTAATTTAGTTGAACGAGTTGCTTCAAGGGGAGGCACCGGGTAGTATTTGAAAGGTCGACTTTCGTTACTCTTAATCCAACCTTTCTCTTTAAGCGAGTTAAGCACTTCATACATTTTGCTGTACGGCACTTTAGCTTCTTGACTTATCTCCATAGCCGTCATTTGCCCAACGTCAACCAACACCAGATAAGAATCAATTTCGTAGGCATTCAAACCCATTTCACGCAGCGCATTACGAGTATTCTCGTTAATTGACATTTTTTTCCCCTCAATCACCGTAGTAAACGTTTGGAAACATTATTATCATAACTTTGCTCTTAAGCACTTCGAAATCGCACAGATGTTAGAAGGCAAGAAAATGAAAGATATCAAACCTACAAGAAGCATCTGCCCTGAATGCCTAAAGGCTGTAGATGCTACGATTTACGAAGACGACGGTAAAGTCTTCATCAAAAAAGATTGCTCTGAACACGGGCATTTCCAAGAACTTTACTGGTCAGACTATGACCAATATGTACGTGCTGAAAAATTCCGTTTTGACGGTGATGGGATAAGTAATCCTCGAACTGAAAGAAAAAACGGTTGCCCAAATGACTGTGGTATATGTCCAGAACATAAGTCGCATACTGCACTAGCAATAATTGATGTCACAAACAGGTGCAACCTTACCTGTCCAGTTTGTTTTGCGAATGCTGCAGCTGCAGGATATGTTTACGAACCAACTAAAGAGCAAATTATTGGAATGTTAGAGAACCTTCGAGCAAATAAGCCAGTACCAGCTACGGCTCTTCAGTTTTCTGGTGGGGAGCCAACAATACGCAAAGAGCTCCCTGAGTTTGTTCGAAAAGCAAAAGAGCTAGGATTCAGTCATGTGGAAATCAATACAAACGGCCTTCGGCTTTCGCAAAGCGTAGAATACTGCAAGCAACTAAAAGAGGCTGGCGTAAGCACTATTTATCTTCAATTTGATGGATTAACCTCAGATGTTTTCAAGTTTATCCGCGGAATTGACTTACTTGACATCAAAATGAAGGCAATTGAGAATCTTCGCGCGGCAGGGTTCAATAGCGTTGTATTAGTTGTCACATTGGTAAAGGGTGTAAACGACCATCAACTTGGAGATATCGTAAACTTCGCAGTCAAAAACTTTGATGTTGTAAGATGCATTAATGTTCAACCTGTAAGCTTGTGTGGGCGTTTGCCGCAAAAAGATAGGGAAAAGATGCGCATCACAATTCCAGACTTTATGAAAGAAGTTGAAGCGCAAACTAATGGCATGATCAAAACCTCTGACTTTTATCCCGTGCCTTCAGTGGCTATAGTGTCTAAGGCTGTTGGTGCACTAAAAAACAGAAGTTACCTTGAGTTCACAGCACACCCACATTGCGGTATGGCTACTTACTTAATGATTGACAATGGCAAAGTGAAAACAATCGGTGATATGGCAAATGTTGATGCATTCTTCGCTGGAATGAGAGATGTTTATGAAAAAGCATCCAAAGGACATAAAACTAGAGCATATCTATCTTTGCTTGGTACAGTTCGACATCTAAAGTTTAGCACCTTACGAAAAGTGTTTCCGATAGTTACAAAAGGTGATTACAAATCCCTTGGCGACCTGCAGAGACAATCAATTCTGCTTTCAGCCATGCATTTCATGGATCCATACAATTTCGATCTTGAAAGAGTTCAACGTTGCCTAATTCATTATGCCGTTCCAGATGGACGCATCATCCCTTTCTGCACTATGAACTCCATTCATAGAACTGAAGTTGAAAAGAAACTTGGCGTTCCAATCAAAGAATGGAAGCAACAACATAAAGTTGAAATAAGCCAACCATTCTAGATGTTGAGAACACAAAATTTCAAGGTGAAAACTAATGGGTGGAAAAAAGAAGCTAGGCATAAAGCAGATGGAGAAACAGCAGGTTAAAGAAGACGAAACAAAAGAAGCTAAGAAAAAGGAAAAAGCTGGGCCGCCAAAAGAAAGAAAAAGCATCGGTATTGTGCCTCCAGATGCAAAAGATGGCAAAATAATTGCTGAAGTAAAGAAAATGGGTGTTTTAACACCTTATGCTGTTTCAACAAGGTATGGCATACGAATAAGCGCAGCCAAAGACTTTTTAGAACAATTAGAAGCGAGTGGGGCTGTGCAGCTCGTTTCGGGAAGCCACAACATAAAAATCTATAAGGCTATTGCAAGCTAGCTATCTCAGACTTTTACCTTTTATATTATTGAAATTTTTGTTAAATGGAGTTAAGTTTTCATTGCGAGATTTTCCAGAAAGAGTCTATACTTCAGAAGAAGTAAAAACTGCTAAAGAACTTATTGATGAAGGCTACAAGCACAAACTAACGGTAGAGGGCTCACTGGATTTCAAACTAAAAGTCAACAATGCCCTTGAACTAATTAAAACAGCAGGCTATTTTGAGTTTTTAAGTGCTAACATAAGGAAAATAATGGAAATTGACGGAATAACTCAATTGCGCGAAACAGAAGTGGCAATTTGGGCAAACAAGTTCGCTGTGGAAAACCCTGTAGATTCAGCTAGCCTACTTATTCAAAAAGCTTACCAAATGAAAGAATACTTAGAGGGTGTAGTTTACTATGGTGGTAATGCCGAAAAGCGTTCAGTTGGAAAGCGAATTGAGTTTCTGCAAACGCTTTGGGATAGGACCGTTGACAGAAATGTAAAAGAAGAATGTGAACGACTACTTCAATTGTGGAAAGAGAGTTCACTAGCTTTCTAAGATGCCAGAAGCTCAACCTTAATTGTTGTTCCGCTTTTGACTTGCTTAAAAATTTCCAAATTATTTGTTATTTTGCCAAGTATACTGACGGGGCTATATGGCTGAGACTTACCGTAGAATATGCATAAGGCTCCGCCCATCGGCCAAAATGCAATCGTACCTGTTTCAACTGTCGGTTTTGCTTTTTCTTCACCCATTTTTATCGGGATCTCAAAATAAACTTCTTCTTTCCATAATGCAGCTCTGCCTTCCAATGGAAGCTTTCGAACGATATAGTCTATAGTTCTGGGCGCCAAGAACCTCACTAATTCACCTTCAGCTTCGCCTAAGCTTTCGATAACAAACTTGACTTTGATGTGGGAAACGTCTGCTTCATCACTCAACTGTTTCATTCTCCTTTAAAGAAAATCCAACAAATCTCCAAGAGATAGGCATACTCATAGGGCAACGTTCGATTTAACTCTTACAGTCAATCATCAAAATTTGAGATCTTAAACTAATTATTAACATGACTTTAACAAACTAAGAACAGTTTTTCCAATGAAATCAATCTGTTCAATGGTGACTCCAGGATGAATTGGTAGAGAGAAGACTTGCTTTGATGCTAGATCTGTTTCAGGCAGTTTTACGCTTTTGAAGTTCTCCCTGTAAAACGGCATCCGATGAACTGGATTAACATAGTAAGCTTCAGAACAAATCCCTTTCTTCCTCAGTTCTTCCATAAGGCTATTTCTTTCTATTTCTGTAGCATCCTTTAATCGTGCTGTAAACAAATACCAGCTATGCTGTCGGTCTTTTGATTCTTGAGGCAAAACAAGCCGTTCACTTTCGCTCAAGATATTTGTTAACTGTCGTGCGTTTTGTCGGCGTTTAGACAAAAAAGATGGCAACTTTTCCATTTGCACATTACCTATTGCAGCCTGGATTTCGGACATGCGATAATTAGTTCCAAGCATAAGCGATGAGTACTTTGCTTTTTCTCCATGTGTTCTAATCATCCTTAGGGTTTCGCCAATTTGATCTACATTTGTTGTTACTATTCCACCTTCGCCTGTGGTTACATTTTTACTTGCGTATAAGCTCCAACAGGCGGCATCTGCAAATGTTCCCGCAGGTTTACCAGCGTATGTCGTTCCATGAGCTTGAGCAGCATCTTCAACCAACGCTAACACATTTTTCTTAGCAATTTCGCGCAAAGGTTTCATGTCAGCTGAAAAACCATACAGATCGACTGGGAGAATAGCCTTCGTATTTTTTGTTACCGCTTTTTCAACTGCACTAGGTGATAAGTTGTAAGTTTCAGCATCAATATCAGCGAAAACGGGTTTCCCACCAGCTAACACAATTGCTTCCGCAGTAGCTACAAACGTAAAACTGGGCAAAATAACCTCATCTCCATGCCTTACACCGCAAGCCATCACGGCAGAGTGCAAAGCGGCAGTTCCAGTGTTTACTGCAATGGCATGTTTTGCACCAGCAAATTTAGCAAATTCTTTCTCAAACTGAGTCACAATTGGACCAGCGCCAAGTCCACTCGTCAATATGCCACTTCTTAAAACTTTTACTACTGCTTGGACCTCTTCTTCACCTATGTTTGGCAGGTTTATCGGTATCATGCCTCAAATTAGAACGACCTGCCTCAAAAACATTATCCAGAGAAGAAGAAGCCATACAACACACAGTAAATACAATGAAATGCAACAATCTATTAAAAAACCCAAGAGATGAAGTAAACATCAAAGGCAAACTCAGAAACATCGCAAAACACTGTAACATATTCGATCCAATAGAAGCCAAAACATACATCATCAATTATAAGAAACGCAACGGAGAAAATGCATCAGACGCCCTAAAGATAACACTGCAAGAAGCCTATGTACACTTCACAAGAAGCAACAGCATACCATACGACAGATTTAAAATCAAATACGAAGCACCAATACCGCTAATCCCATCAAAAGAAAACATAGAAGTAATAATCAACAACGCGCCAGAAAAATATTACACACCATACAAGATTATGGAGGAAACTGCAATCGAATGCGAAGAACTCTATAACGTAACCTTAAGCCGAATCGACAGCAAGAATGGAGTTATCAGCGTTACGGGAACAAAGCAACACATGAACGGAATATACAAACTAAGCGATGAAACGGCAAACAACTTAAGAATATACTTAGCAAAACACACCAACACATTACATCCATTTCCTAAAGCAAGAGACTTAGGGCAAGAATGGACACGAATTAGAAAAAGACGAGCAAGAGAATTAAGCAAGCCTGACTTAATGAAAGTACAACTTAAAGCCCTTAGAAACTACGCAGGTGCAGTCTTTTATCTAACAATGGGAAAAGACCCAATTCAAACAAAAAACTTCATGAGACATAAACGCTTAGAAATGACAATGTACTATCTAAGAGGAATCGTAGAATTCACAGCGCACGCAAAGAAAATAACAAAGTTAGTCAATACACCAGAAGAAGCAATGGAACTAATAAATCAAGGATTCAAAGAAGAAACCGTATTTTATCATGGAACACCCAACGAAAAACACATACTATCCAAAATTAATTGCTAATCCTAACTTGAAAAAAGCAACCAAAATTTAGACTATAACGGATTGGAAATACCCAAAAAATGCAAGTAATAAACTAAACATCAGCCTTCGCTAAGTTAGTCAAGAAACCTTAACTAAAATCAGTCAACAATCCTTGACGAATAACCTTTTAACACAAAGAAGTTCTAACACTAAGTATGGGCACTGTAGGCAAGAGTTTCTCGTTCCTTCTAATTATTATCTTAGCAGGCTCAATTCTGTTAACGGTTAAACCTGCAAGTGCTCAAACAACAACGCCTTCCTCTAAACCTATACCTAAACCATCTGCTCCAGAATTCACTGTTAAGTACATCAATTCATCTTATGAAGTTCCAGCCAGTTCTTCCATTAACCCCTACACAGGACAAAAAGTGACTAATCCAAGCCATTACGTAGATAACGAAAGTACAGTAATAACAATAACAAACCAACCCTTTGTTTCATATATTGATAACATAAACGGACATCCAACGAACATTTCACTATTTTACAATGTTCAAATGAAAGGACATTATGCCGCCAACTGGACTGACCTTTACTCTCTCGACTTAGGGTATCTAACTCAATCAAACTCTAAATACACAATAACATCATACACATTAGGAAACACCTCTGTATTTGGCTACCTTCCGCCCAATACACAAATTGATTTTCAAGTGGAGGCATTGATAGGCTATGTAACCCGTGAAAACTTTACACAATCACTTGTATATGCACCCTATGTGTTTAATGGTCAAACAAGTGGATGGAGCAACACACAAACCATAACCATACCTACAAGTACAACTTCACCAACTTCAACACCTACCATTCCAGAGTTTCCGTCAACAATAATTTCGTCAATATTCATAGCTTCATTAGTAGCAGTCATTGTTTTATTCGCCCGCAAACGAATGCCATTTTCACATTAACTTCTCTTTTTCTATATTCAATGCTCCGCTCACTCGCTTCGCAGAAAAAAAAAGAGGAAATAAGAAATCTTGAAGAAACCAAGCAACCATGAGGAACAATCCGACAGTATTATCAAGATAAGTAACCGCCAAGACTCCGCTCCGCTACGCTCCGCTACGTCACGCCTTTTCAAATTAAAACTAATTTGAAAATTAACATTCCTACAAAAGATAAACAATCTTTT
>Ga0326726_10001368_pt1 | contig 22658 bp, 13 predicted proteins | sample MHFenrmetagenome_2_FD_207603 | JGI IMG/M metagenome (GOLD analysis project Ga0326726, IMG submission 207603) | Lab enriched peat soil microbial communities from Michigan Hollow, Ithaca, NY, United States - MHF15MN | ecosystem: Environmental > Terrestrial > Soil > Wetlands > Peat | place: USA... | reverse complement strand
GAACCGACATTGACCTGGCCGGGCAGCGCGTAGGTTTCAAGCATGACCGAGTGGCAGATCCCCTCGGAGCCTTTGCGGTCGGTGAGTTCTCCGTGCAGCTTGATTCCCTGCTGCTGCGCGAAGTCGGCTTGCTTGAACTTGAGTTGAGTGGCGAGGTCGAGGAGGCCGATCTTTTTCTTTTCCTCGGAAATGACTTCATCGAGAAACGTGAGGTGGTCACGGAAGAAGCGAATGCTGGCGGCGTCGTTGACCGGGACATCCTTGCCGACACTTTGTTCGTAGAAGATGGCCGCCATCGGGGTGACGTATTCGTGGCTGAAGCGGAGGTCCACGCGCGTGAAGCCGGTGTCGCCGGGCTTCACGGCTTCGACACCGACCGTGCCCTCCGGCGTCGTCATGTGGCGCGCAAAGATCTTCTCGGCCAGAGTCATCCCTCGTGTGGGCCGGACACTCTTATCCGCCGCTTTGATCGACGGCAGAAATACTTTCTTCTGCATCCGCGCAACGTTGAACGGGAACAGCCCCCCGTATTCGATCACTTGCCTGGTGATTTCGTCCTCGCCGGTGGTGAATTCGCGAAGGGGGATTTCCTCGCTTGCCCGGATGCGGTCGATGAGCGAAAAATTCGCCGAGGTCAGCAGCCCCAGATTCTGGCAGTTTTGCTTGTAAATGCGCTCGATGTTTTCAGCGATGACGACCTGGATGCCGGCACACATCTCGGCATAGGGAGACTGCTCGCGGCTGGAGCCTTTGCCGCGGCGTTTCCCGCTGACCGAGCAAACGAAGCCGCCTTTCTTCACGTCGGAGCGGGCGATGGGCAGCACGCCGCCGCATTTCAGGCCGAGGTAAGGAATCTCACCCAGGGTCTGATCGAAGTAGAAACAGTAGTGGGCGGGCGTGATCTCGTCGGTCGAGATGTCGTCGCGGAGCTTGGGGTTCTTGACGGGATTCTTCGTGTCCCAGGGCAAGTCCCAGCCGGTGAGCTGCTTCTTGATCAGTTCGGGATCTTCGGTCAGAAAGAGGATGCGGCCCTGAAGGCGAACTCTGTCGGGGCGCTTCTGGATCGGGCGTTCTAGAAGTGAATTGCTCACGTCAATTTCGCTGTCCAAAAAAAACCTTTAACCACGGGGAACACGGGGGATCACGGGGGAAATCCTTCGCCCACATCTTTATCTATTGTACCGCTTAGGTTATTCGTTGTTTCGCGTACTCAACGGGGCTGGCCAGCTCTTCCAAACCGCGGCCGGCGAAGACTTCCTGGAATTCAAGGACAAGCGCGTCGTGTACCAGTCCATTTGAGGCCAGGGTCTCGCGGCTGTCGATCTGGAACGGGCCACCGGAGAAGTTGGTCACGCGGCCTCCGGCTTCTTCGACGATCAGGACGCCGGCCGCGGTGTCCCAGGGATTGAGGTTGAACTCCCAGAAACCATCGAATCGTCCGCAGGCCACGTTGCACAGGTCGAGCGCGGCTGATCCGGCGCGGCGCACCCCGTGGGTGCGGAGCGTGAGATGGTGATAGAAGTAAATGTTCGGATTTTTGTGGCGTTTTTGGCTGGGAAATCCGGTACCGACCAGGCACTCGGCTAAGCGGGAAGTCGCCGAGACGTGGATCGGCTGGCCGTTCAGCGTCGCGCCCTTACTGGTCTCAGCGGCGAACATCTCATCGCGGGTCGGATCATAGATGACACCGGCGGCGCGGCGTCCAAGGTATTCCACGGCGAGTGAAACGCAGAATACGGGAAAACCGTGGGCGAAGTTGGTCGTGCCGTCGAGTGGATCGATATACCACTTGTAGTCGCTGCCGGAATCGATCCGGGTGCCCTCTTCGCCCATCACATCGTGGGTGGGAAATTGCTGACGGACTCGCTCCAGGATTAATGCCTCTGATTTGCGATCGGCTACCGTCACCAGGTCGGCGGCGCCCTTGTATTCGATCTTGACCTTCTGATGGAAAAAATCCATGAGCAGGGCGCCTGCCTCGCGCGCAATCGATTGCATGGCAGGGACGAGATTGGTGGGTTGCGAAGAGGTCATTGCTTGGGCTTCAGCCTACGATGGGAGCCAGCTTCCTACAGGCCCTCACTTTTTCTTTCCGTCCTCAGCGATATACACAATTTCGTGTTTGAAAATGAAGAGGTTGGGTCCATCTCCGCGGGTGAGACGCACCATGTTCTTGTCGTAGTACTCGATCCATCCCCGGACAACTTCGCCGTCGGCCAGCTTCAAGCTGACTGTCTTCTGCTTTTCCCCGAGTGCCTTGAGGTAGTTGGCTTCCTCGAAAGTCTCGTCCGGGGGCGGAGGGCGCTTCTTGCCAAAATTGGGATTTCCGGACTGGAAAGACATAGTGGCATTCTACACGGCGAATGCAGCGGCAGTAAGAGGTCGGTCGGGCGAGCGGTGCTCTTTTTGGGTCGCCGGATCCTGAGGCGCTGGTCCAGCGCCCGCGGCCGGCATTGAGCTTGCGTGAAGGCGGTACCATATTCCAAGCACCGGGCGACAACGCGCTCACCCGCCGGGCTTCGAGGCCACACTCCCCGACGGGTCTGCGTGTCTGCTATGGATGATGCAACCAGAGGCGAAGATCTCATGACGCAAGAAGAAATACGGCTGGCAGAATCCGGAGCACGAAAGAAACACTGGAAGCGCTGGGGGCCATACCTGAGCGAGCGTGCCTGGGGCACAGTGCGGGAAGACTACAGTCCTCACGGCACTGCATGGGAGTTTTTCCCGCATGACCACGCCCGTTCCCGAGTCTATCGCTGGAATGAAGACGGTCTGGCGGGGATCTGCGACCGGCATCAATTTATCTGCTTTGCGCTGGCTCTATGGAACGAACGCGATCCCATTTTGAAAGAACGGATGTTCGGGCTCAATGGCAACGAGGGGAATCACGGCGAGGATGTGAAGGAATACTACTTTTACCTCGACAGCACGCCCACCCATTCGTACATGAAGTATCTCTACAAGTATCCCCAGGCAGAGTTCCCTTATAGCCAGCTACTCGAAAGAAGCCGCCGGCGCGGGAGGAATCAGCCGGAGTTTGAGCTGCTCGATACCGGAGTGTTCAACGACGATCGCTACTTTGACGTGTTTGTGGAATATGCCAAGGCGGACGTGGAAGACTTTCTGATCAGGATTACGGTCGCGAATCGCGGTGCTGAGGCCGCCAACCTTCGCCTGCTTCCGACTGTGTGGTTTCGCAATATCTGGTCCTGGGGAGGCTGCGATCCGCGGCCCGAACTACACCAGGCACGTTCCGCCCCGAACCCTGTCGTAGAGCTCAACCATACCCAGGCGGGCAACCGCTGGCTGCACTGCGAAGGCTCTCCCGAGCTGCTGTTTACGGAGAACGAGACCAACACGCAACGGCTGTTTGGATCCCCGAATCGCTCTCCCTACGTTAAAGACGGCATTAACAACTACATCGTTCATGGCGCGCAGGACGCGGTCAACCCGCAGCATGCCGGGACCAAGGCGGCGGCTCACTACCAGCTCACCGTGGGCGCCCGCGAGACGGTCGTCGTCCGGATGCGCCTCGCCAACTCCGACTTCCAAGGCAACAACGCATTTGAGGGCTTCGACAAGACGTTCGCGCTCCGCCAGCGGGAAGCCGACCAATTCTATGCCACGGTGATTCCGCAGGACCTGTCTTCGGACGCGCAGAACGTAATGCGCCAGGGCCTGGCGGGCATGCTGTGGTCCAAGCAGTTCTATCACTACGTGGTCAAGGACTGGCTGCAAGGCGATCCGGGCAATCCGCCCCCGCCCCCGGAGCGCTGGAAAGGCCGCAACCACGAGTGGATGCACTTGTATAACGCGGACGTCATTTCCATGCCTGACAAGTGGGAATACCCGTGGTATGCGGCCTGGGACCTGGCTTTTCACTGCGTTCCCCTCGCGCTGGTGGATTCCGACTTTGCCAAAGAACAACTCATCCTGATGCTGCGCGAATGGTACATGCATCCCAACGGGCAGATTCCCGCGTATGAGTGGCGATTCGGAGACGTCAATCCTCCCGTGCATGCCTGGGCGGCGTGGCGCGTGTACAAGATTGACAAGAAGCGCCACGGCAAAGGCGATTGCGGCTTTCTGGAACGCGTGTTTCATAAGCTGATGCTCAATTTCACCTGGTGGGTGAATCGCAAGGACGCCGAGGGCATGAACATTTTTCAGGGCGGCTTTCTCGGTCTGGACAACATCGGCGTCTTCGACCGCAGCGCGCCCTTGCCGACCGGTGGGTACATCGAACAGTCGGACGGCACCAGCTGGATGGCCATGTACACCCTCAACCTGCTGGCCATCGCGATGGAACTGGCTATGGAGGATCCCGCTTACGAGGACGTGGCCAGTAAATTCTGGGAGCACTTTATCTATATTGCCCACGCCATGAGCCATCGCGGCCACGACAGCATGGGGCTATGGAACGAGGAAGACGGTTTCTTCTACGACGTTTTGAAGCTGCCCGACGGCAACCAGTTCCCGATGAAGATTCGCTCCATGGTGGGGCTGATTCCGTTGTTTGCGGTGCAGACGCTGGATTCGCATGTGCTCGATCGTCTGCCGGACTTTAAGCGGCGGATGGAATGGTTCATCGACAACCGTCCCGACCTGACGGCGGACATCGCCTGCATGAGAACGCACGGCATGGGAGAGCGCCGGCTGCTCTCCATCGCCAATGAAAAGCAGCTTCGCAGCATTCTCCGCTACATGCTGGACGAGCGCGAGTTTCTCTCCCCGCACGGGATTCGTGCCCTGTCTCAGTTCCACCGCGACCATCCCTACAGCCTCTCCGTTGACGACATGGAGCACCGCGTGGACTATGAGCCGGGCGAATCCTCGACCGGCCTGTTCGGCGGCAATTCGAACTGGCGCGGACCCATCTGGTTTCCGGTGAACTTCCTGCTTGTCGAGTCGCTGCAGAAGTTTCACCACTATTTCGGGGACCACTTCACGGTTGAATTCCCAACCGGGTCGGGAAAGATGATGACCCTGTGGGAGGTGGCTGGAGAATTATCGCGCCGCATGAGCAGCATCTTTCTCCAGGACGAAAAGGGCCGTCGGCCGGTGTTCGGAAACCACGATAAGTTCCAAACCGACCCGCACTGGCGCGATCTCATCCTTTTCCACGAGTACTTCCACGGAGACTCGGGCGCGGGAATCGGCGCCAGTCACCAGACCGGATGGACCGGCATCGTCACCAAGCTCATGCAGCAGAGCGGCGAATCCCGCAAACGCAAGAAACAACCCGCAGCAGTGAAGATAGCCGCGGACTGAGTTCATGAGGTGGCGGAACTGTCGACAACATTTTGAAACTGTCATCCTGAGCGCAATCTGATCTTCGCGGAACGCGAAGATCAGATGGAGTCGAAGGACCCCTGCCCTGTTTTGTGCATCTGGCTGCGTCAAGGCATTCTCCCAGCACTGTGGGTCCGCGGGCATGGGGAGAACTCCCCGAGGCAGTGTTCACACAGTTGAGGTGCGAGGGGTCCTTCGACTACGCCGGTTCGCGAACGAGCCGGCTCCGCTCAGAATGACAGTGTGGAGAGAAGGATGCGGATAGGGTCATGATTGAGTTTAACGAGGAAACCTGCGGCGACCTGGGCGCAGCACTCCGCCGCGAATGGCTGGAAACCAACGGGCTCGGCGGATTTGCTTCATCCACGATCATCGGCTTGAACACGCGCCGCTACCACGGCCTGCTGGTGGCCGCGACCAAGCCGCCGGTGGGCCGGGCGGTATTGCTCTCCAAGCTGGAAGAAACGCTTCTCATTGATGGGAAGGCGTTCGATCTTTCTGCCAATCGCTATCCCGGCGTAGTGCATCCGCAGGGCTTTCGCTATCTCAAGCAGTTTCGGCTCGATCCGTTTCCAACCTTCGGTTATGAGGTCGCGGGGGTTGAGATTGAGAAAACAGTGTTCATGATTCAGGGCGAGAACAGCACCGTGATCCAGTACCAGTTGAGGAACAACCACCATCCCGGATCGCCGAAGAACCTGCGGCTGGAGATTCGGCCTCTGATCGCGTTCCGCGACTACCACAGCACCACACACGAAAACGGAGCTTTGAATGCAGAAGTGGAAGAGGATCGCGGACTGGCTGCGATCACCCCCTACTCGGGATTGCCCACGCTGTATCTGGCGCACAACGCCTTTCAGCTTCAAAAAACCGGCGACTGGTACCGTAATTTCGAGTACGACGCGGAGCGAGAGCGCGGTCTGGATTTTGTGGAAGATCTGTTTAACCCGTTCGTGCTCCGCTTTGATTTACGTTCTCACCGCCATGCAACGGTGATTGCCTCGACCGAACCGCGCGATGTCACTCGTGTGCCCGAATACTGGCAAGCCGAGATCACGCGTCACCGCAATGCCACGCTGTCGTCGCCGGTTGAGGACAACTTCGCACAGACGCTGGCCGCGGCTGCCCATCAGTACATCGTGTCCCGCGGTGAGCAGAAAACGGTGATCGCGGGTTACCACTGGTTCAGCGACTGGGGCCGCGACACCATGATCGCCTTGCCCGGCTTGACTCTGCCCGCTGGCAAGCATGACGTCGCGCGCAGCATCCTGCGTACGTTCGCCAAATACGTCGATCAGGGGATGGTGCCAAACCGTTTCCCGGATGCGGGCGAAACACCCGAATACAACACGGTCGATGCCACGCTCTGGTTTTTCGAAGCGGCGCGCGCTTTTCTGGCTTACACCGGCGATCTGGAATTCGTACGCACCGAGCTCTACCCGGTATTCGCCGACATTATTTCCTGGCACGTCCGGGGCACACGTTTCGGAATCAAAGTTGATCCGAGCGGCTTGCTGACCTCCGGAGAACCGGGCGTGCAGCTCACCTGGATGGACGCCAAAGTTGGCGATTGGGTCGTTACGCCGCGCCGGGGCAAGCCGGTTGAGATTCAAGCGCTCTGGTTCAACGCGCTCTGCATCATGGAAGACCTGGCCAGCCGGCTTGGGGATGAAACCAGCCAGAAACTTTATCGCAGCATGGCCACGGCGGCCAACTGTAGTTTCAATCGCCTCTTCTGGAATGAGAAGGACGGCTGCCTGTATGACGTGGTCAACGGACGCCTGCCCGATGTTTCGCTCCGCCCCAACCAGATCTTCGCGGTGAGCCTGCCCCACAGCATGTTGTCGCCGGAGAGGGCGAAGAGCGTAGTCGAAAAGATTCAACAACACCTGCTCACGCCGTACGGGTTGCGCAGTCTGGCGGCCAGTGACCCGCAATATCGTGGACGCTACACGGGCGGCCCCGCTGAGCGCGATGCCGCCTACCACCAGGGCACAGTCTGGCCGTGGTTGCTGGGTCCGTTTATCACGGCCTATATAAGGGTCCATGGCGGAAGCGACGCGGCGCGGGCACAGGCCGCCCAGTGGCTAAGACCGATGCAAGATCACTTGTCCGATGGAGGGTTGGGGCACATCTCTGAAATTTTCGAAGGCGACCCGCCCCACCATCCCTGCGGGTGCATCGCGCAGGCCTGGAGTGTAGGCGAGGTGCTGCGCACTTATGTGGAAGACGTGAAGGGACTCACGGGCGCTGCCACCAAGAGAAACGCAGATTCGTTACGCCCTGGCAAGTCTCAAGCATCTTGGCCGTAAACCGGGATCGCAGCCCCGGTCACATCTATTCCAGCATCGCCAGCGAGCCACAGAACCAGGCTCGCTACATTGGCCGGCTGCACCCATTTGCTGAAGTCCGCGTTCGGCATCGCCTTGCGGTTGGCAGGTGTGTCCATGGTGCCGGGCAAGATCACGTTGGCGGTGATCCCGACGTCTTTGTTCTCCAGAGCCACGGTTTTGATCAACGAAACCAGCGCTGCCTTGGACGCGCTATACGCGCCGACACTTGCCCCGGGTTCCAGGGCAGCTCGGCTGCCGATAGCGATGATGCGTCCGTTGCCCGTCTTCCGCATCGCGGGCAGCGCAGCCCGCAGGAGGTAAAACGCGCTGTTCAGGTTGAGGTCGAACATGCGCTGAAAGGTGGCGTCGTCGGTTTCCGCAACCGACTGACCACCAGCAAAACCGCCCACCGTATGCGCCAGGACGTCGATCTTCCCGAAACGCGCGACGGTTTGATCCACCAGCACCTTGGCGCCTTCGCGAGTGGAAATTTCCGCCGGCATGGCGGTAAAGGCAGGGTGCTTGAAGTCCGACTGCTGAATTTTGTGCGAGCTGCCGAGGACTGTGGAGCCGGCGTCCAGAAAAGCCTGCGTGACATTGACTCCTAAGCCACCGGTGGCCCCGGTTACGAGTACGACCTTGCCCTTCATTGCGAACACTCCGATCTCTAGCCATCAGATTCCCAGGCCCATGAAAGGTTACCGCAAAAGCCATCGGTCGAAGGCGCTCGTTCGACCTTACTTGGTGAAAGAAGGCGGTGAGGGTTACTTCCGTCATTTTGTGGTGATTCCCGCCGCACGTAAGCTCACACCAAGGGGGCATTGGCCATGTCACGGTCCAACGTTCTGATCGGTTTTGTTTTGTGCACGGTGATGTTTCTTCCTGCCCTTGTAGTGGCCCAAGACTCCTCCGAAAGCACCCGCAAAGTGACTAGCCGCGTGGTTCCCGCCTATCCGGAATGGGCCCGCACCATGCATGTACAAGGCAATGTCCGGCTTGAAGTCTTGGTCGCACCCAACGGCACCGTAAAGTCTGTCAAGGTGATTGGTGGACACCCTGTGCTCGCACAAGCCGCCGAGCGGGCCGTGCAGAAATGGAGATGGCAGCCAGCCGCCCATGAGAGCAGCGAATCGGTAGAACTAAGATTCAATCCAGAGTGAGTTCCCGTTCGCCTAGCAGGTCTTACGCGGCCCTGAAGGGCCGCTCTTCCACCGTGGTGCCATACATTCGTGAGTTTTTCCACAGCCTGCTAGGCGTTCACGGCCGTCTCAAGTCCAGCGTGTCGTACAGCGGTTGCGCTGGACGAGTCTCTCCAGCGTTGTCCGTCACGGTTGCCGCCAGAATATGGACGTCGCCGTTATTCGGCAGGGTCAATTTCTTTGCACGCGGTGAGAGATCAATCGCATACGCATACAAATAGGAATAGGAGTAAGGCTCGTTGCTCCCGTCCTCCGCATGACGATGGGAGGCGAACCATGCCACATCCGCGCGCTTGATGAATCCCGGAGTGATCTTGCCGGTGAACTCGGCCACTCGCCGCATCCTGGGCGGCGTTCCGGGTGGCGGAACTGGAGAGCCCGGGTCCGGCGGTACGGGCTCCAGGTGACTCTCCCATGTGCGGTGGTCCCACTGCCCGATGGCTCCGGTCCACTCCTGGATATTCAACCTGACGGACTGGTCGTCTACCAGGAAGGTGGCGTCCTGGTCACCGTGCGCCGCCGCTGCCAGCAGATAAATTCGTTTGAAATTGCCAGGTGGCAGATCGACCACCTGTCCACGCGCTGTAACCGCGTTGGGCTTGCCATTGCCCACCGGAGCCAGGCTGAAACGGATCCCGCCAAAGTCGACCGAGGCAGGGAGCATCTCTGCCGGCAAGGCACTTCCCTGCGGCGCGGTTGGATTGTCGAAGGAACAATCGAAGCAACCCTGCGCCGGCCGGCCGTTCAGCGTAGCGACCGAGGTGTCATAGTGAAGCTGAACCGGCTTCGAATGAGGCGGGGACAGCTTCTGGAGCGGCGGCGCCAGCTTTACCGCAAAGGTGTGGAGCTGAAATGGAGTGAAATCTGCTACCAGCTTCCCGTTTGAAATGATGGCTGGCCCCAGCGGCATCTCCTGACCGTTCAGTTCGCGCGCCGCAAGAACCTCAGTTGCAAATGAAAGGTGGGCCTTCGCAGGTTTGCGGTCCAGTTCCACCAGCCGGACGACCACTTCATCGCTCTGCTCGGCTTTCTTAAGAGCCAGCACCCGCACCCGGCGGTTATCGATTGTGAGCAAAGAAAATTCTTTGCCGAGGGCGCCGGGGTGTTTGGCAGCTTGAAATGCGATGAGCGGCTGATTCAGACGATATCCCTGCCAGTCCGTTTGGCCGTCGCGCCAGTCACCAGCGTGACTGGTCAACCCGTGCACGAACTCGTGATGGCCCCAATCCTGCGTAGTCTGGTCGGGGTAAGCAACGCCTCCACCTAGCCCGGGGGTGTAGAGCAGCGTCAGACGGAGAGTGTGGTCGTCAGGTTTGTCGGAACCATACTTGCAGTCCGAAAGCACCGTCACGCCGTACGCGCCACTTTGATCGGTGAGATCGAACCACTGGTGCGAGGCCACCTCGAACTTCTCGGGCGTGTTGCTCCCTCGCTCAATCGTGCCCACATCCCAGTTGTAAGTCGCAAGAGCATTCCGGGCAGAGAGGGAAAACGTTGCCTTGAGCGCCGCTTCCTTCGTTTTCCAATCCACCAGATTGTCGAACTCAACACGATTACCCGCGTCGCCAGCCGACAGTCGAATGGTCTGAACAAATCTCGACCCTTCGGTCTCGCGCTCGATCTTCACAGCCACGCGCACTGGCCCATGCTCGACTACCCGGACTCTGGCCGGTCCTTGCACGTAGCCACGGGGCGGCTTCTGCTGGTCAGCCCAATCCATGTTCCAGGCCGGCCAATCGTGGGGTTTTTCCGTTTGGAACGCGAGACGGGCAGGCGCGGAAAGTAATTCTCTATTGATGCTCTTATCAAACAAACTGCTGACATCGCCGTTTTCGTCGAGTTGGATCCGGTAGCGTGCATTCTCGAGGCTTGATTCCGACACCTTGAGATCGGCACCAGACGGTGGATTGTCTGTCGGCTGGACATCGTAAGCGACCCATCCGACGGAAGGCGCTTTCGCCAGGAACAGCACCTTGGCAATGCCATCGTGTTCGCCTTTTAGCTGAGCGGGTACTTCCTTGCCGTCGGGGTCGAACACGCGAACGGCTTTTGGTGTCCCTTCCGGAAAATCGATTTCTGCCTCCACGACATCTTCCCGAGGAATGTTGAGCGGGTTGTACACGATGATCGCTGTGCCCTTGGCTTCGGTATCCATGCCCGACACGACTCCGGCGGTCGCACTCTTGAGCACGCCGGCGAACTGATTCATGGCGAGGACCTCGTCGTTCCATGAATATGTGTAGGACTCGGGCGTGGCAGTTCCAGCCATGATGTCGTGGAACTGGCCACCCATGACCAGGGTCCAGGCGTCGTTAAGGCGCGCTAGCGGATAGGGCCGGACGCCCAGCCATGCGGCCGCTACGGAAGCCTTCTCGGCGGCATCGGCCAGCAATTCATTCTTTCTGTTCCAGCGTTTCTGATAGGCCTCTGAAGTCAACGATCCGGCGGAGTGATTGGTCAGCTCCAGTTCGCCCTTGAAATGTGGCAACCGGGCAAACTGGCTGGGCTTTATGTCGAGGAACATCTGATCGGCTGTGGAAGAAACGACTCTGACCGGGCCCTCGCCAACCACTGTCTTCGCCGGAGACTGCCCTGGGTTCGCGGATTCACTCTGCGGCAGCGAGGCTTCGCGTTTTGCGATCGTGGCCTCCAGCAGTTTCACGGACGCTTCGGTCGGAGCGCCGCCGACGTCGCCGGTTCCGTAGTAGTGGTAATCGGTGAAAAGGCCGCTGACTTCTCCGTTGCGCTGCACTCTTGCCGCCCAGTCGTCCTGGTATCGCCGGAAACTGTCGTCCTGTGAGTGCTTCACGTCCGGGGAAGCGCTCGCGGCCGGTAGCGGTTTGCTGAGGTCGGTGGTGATGTCGGCGCTGTAGTCGCCTGGGTTGAACGCTGCCAGAACCGCCTTGCCATCCGGCCCTTCCCACAGCCCGACGTTGAAAGGTGTGCCGCGCGGGGTACGCTGCGGTGAGTCGGGCCCGCCTACGGGAGCCGACGACCCCCAGGTCAGTTTTTGGGTCGAGAAACCTTTGATTCCGGAGTGAGCCAGAATGCTCGGCAAGGAAGCGGGAAATCCGAAGCAGTCGGGAAGCATGTATTCCGCGCTGGCTTTTCCGAAGTCTCGCCGAAAGTATTCATTGCCATAGAGGATCTGCCGAAAGATCGACTCCGCGGAAGGCGAATTGACGTCACTCTCCTCCATCGACGAACCGGCCGGAAACCAGCGCCCGGCGGCGACGTAGCGCTTCAAGGCCGCGTAGTCGGAGGGATAGTATTCCTTCATCAAGCGGTAGCGGTTGGCTCCGCTGAAATTAAAGATGTAGTGCGGGTACTTCTCGAACAAAGCAAAGTTGTTCCGCATGGTCTTCGACAGATATTCCCGAATCACCTGCGGATACTCCCAACGCCATTCGGTGTCGAGGTGGGCGTAGCCCACCACATAAAGGGTTGGCTGCTTTGTCAGATCGGGTGCCTGCGCCACTGCCGTCGGTGTTTGGCCTTGCGCGGCCGCAATCAAGAGGCACAGACATGACAGTATCCGGAGACATTCGCCGACTCCTCTTATCGCGCCTCTAGGCAGGACGATCGCCGCCGGAGGGAAGCGCTCATTGGTGCGCGCTTCTGCGTTCGGCGACTCAGGAGGGAGACACATGGGAGTGCTTCGGCATTATGCCTGCGGCCGGGCGTGATATCAAACCGTTCCCGGCGAGAGATGCGCCACGCAATTCTGAGCCGGCTGCGTCCTCGTGTTTTCCGAGGTACCTCGGTAATTTTCCGGTGGTTGCCGTGGCCTTCGTTTGTGGTCAACTGGTGCAGACATATGAAGGTGCAGGCCGAGCCTTTCATCGACACGCTCGCGCACGTCCGCATGACGCGGGAGGAACGCAACACGCGCGTGGAACAGTTGCTTAACCTCTTTGGCTTTGATCAGCCCAAACGGGTCTATGGCGAATATCCGCACCAGTTGAGCGGAGGACAGCGGCAGCGCGTTGTCATTGCGCAGGCAATGGCCTGCCGTCCCGCTTTGGTGAACCATCGCCGAGCAGGAAGCTGACGAAGTCTTCGCCGCGGCCGGAACCAGCACCGCCGCCGTTCTATAGTTTTCACGCGTCGCCGGTCACGATCCCCAATTGACAACTCCGATACTTTTTCAAGGCTACGAATCCATACTCTGTTGCCCTACAATGCTGGCCACAGGTTTGCGGTAGAGTTCGAGAAACCGGGAAACCAATATCCCATGGCCACTGCGGAGACAGCGAATTTCAGAAACGAATCCGACCAGGCCGGCAGGGCCGCGGGCGCTTGCGTGATGGTGCTCTTCGGCGCGGCCGGCGACCTGACGAAACGCAAGCTGATTCCCGCGCTCTTCAACCTGGTGAAAGCCAAGCTCCTGCCCAGGGACTTCGCCGTCCTGGGCGTTTCCGTGGATGACTTGACTCTCGAACAGTTTCAGACCCAGGTCACTGGCTTTCTGCCGGCTGCCGATCGCGGAACGGAAGCCTGGCAGTGGTTCACAGAGCGGCTCTACTACCAACGCGGGGAGTTTACCGATCCCAACACCTACTCCACCCTCGCCAGCCGGCTCGGGGATCTGGATCGGGAGCGCCAAACCGCGGGCAATTACATGTTTTATCTGGCGACCTCGCCAAAGTTTTTTGGGCAGATTGTGCGTCAGTTGGGAACGGCCGGTCTGTCGCGCCAGGAGAATCGGCAGTTCCGGCGCGTGGTGATCGAGAAGCCTTTTGGACACGATCTGGATTCTGCCAAGGCTTTGAACCGCGAGATCAAGAGTGTGCTGCACGAAAACCAGATTTACCGCATCGATCACTACCTGGGAAAAGAAACCGTACAGAACATCATGGTGTTCCGGTTCGACAATGCCATTTTCGAGCCTATCTGGAACCGGCGCTACATCGATCATGTGCAGATCACGAATGCGGAGACGGTCGGCGTGGAACAGCGTGGCGGATACTTTGATACCGCCGGCACGTTGCGGGATATGGTTCCCAACCACATCATGCAGCTTCTCAGTCTGACCGCCATGGAGTCCCCAGCATCGTTTCAGGCCGACGCCGTGCGCAATGAGCAAGCCAAAGTTCTGCACGCGATTCAGCCTCTGGATTCTGACGATGTCCTGACTCGGACCGTGCGCGGCCAATACGGCGAGGGCATCCTGGGAGCGGAGAAAGTGGCGGGCTATCGTACGGAGCCGGGAGTCTCTCCCGACTCGAGGACCGAGACGTATGTGGCCATGAAGTTGACTGTAGATAACTGGCGGTGGGCAGGCGTGCCGTTTTATTTGCGTACCGCCAAGCGTCTGGCCAAACGTCACACCGAGATCACTATTCAGTTCAAGCGGACTCCCTTCGATTTGTTCCGGCACTCGGCGTTTCGCAAACTGCACACCAATACCCTGGTCATGCAGATCCAACCGGTGGAAGGAATTTCGCTGAGCTTTGGCGCCAAGATTCCGGGCGCTGTATTGCGAGTGGGATCGGTGGACATGAGTTTCGAGTACTCCAAGTATTTTGGAGCGGATGCTCACACCGGATACGAAGTTCTGCTCTATGACTGCATGATCGGCGACGCGACCCTGTTTCAGCGCGCCGACATGGTGGAAGCAGGCTGGAGCGTCGTGGATCCCGTACTGGACGTCTGGACGGCTCTGCCGCCGCGCAAATTCCCAAACTACGCGGCCGGCACGTGGGGGCCGAAGGATGCCGACGAGCTGTTGGAGCGCGACGAACGCCAATGGAGGAAAATAGAGGCATGATTCTCGCAGGAGAGATTGGTGCAACTCGTACCCGCCTCGCCGCATTCGAGACGGAGGGCAGCCGGCTCCAGCTGGTGGTCGAAAAGACCTACATGAGCCAGGAGCACAGCGGCTTATCGGAGATCATCGCCGCCTTCATCAAGACGGAAGGGATCGCGGTGCACCGGGCCTGCTTCGGCGTCGCCGGGCCCGTGAGACGCGGCCGGAGCAAGATTTCCAATCTGCCCTGGATCATTGATTCTCGCGACCTGGCCAAGCAGCTGCTGCTCAACTCTGTGGGCATGCTGAATGATCTCGAAGCCTACGCCTACGGAATCGATGGGCTCGACTCCAAAGACTTCGTTACGCTCAATGAAGGTTCCGAAGATGCGGAGGGTAATCGAGCGGTCATCTCCGCCCGCACCGGGCTGGGCGTGGCGGGCCTTTATTGGGATGGCTTCCGGCATCATCCCTTCGGTTGCGAGGGCGGCCACTCTGATTTTGCACCGCGGAACGCGCTGGAAATGGAGGTGTTGAGCTATCTCCAGAAGAAGTACGGCCGCATCAGCTGCGAGCGCCTTCTATCCGGGCCTGGGATCAAGAACATCTACGACTTTCTTAGCGATACAAAGAAAGCGGACGAGCCGCCATGGCTGAAAGATCAGATGGCAGCGGCACCGGATCCTCCCGCTCTGATTTCGCAACTTGCGGCGGAAGGCAAAGCCGCGATCTGCGACCAGACGATGACCATCTTCGTCAGCATTTACGGGGCTGAGACAGGGAACGTTGCGTTAAATTTCTTGTCGACTGGGGGCATCTATATCGGAGGCAGCGTGGCCGCCAAGAACGTGTCCAAAATGAAAGATCCGATCTTCATGCAGTCGTTCCTGGACAAAGGGCGGATGGCGTCCCTGCTCAAAGAAATGCCGGTCACCATCGTACTGAATGACGATTCGGGAATTATCGGAGCCGCCCGCTATACGCTCATTGAGAAAGCATTCAAGATGCAGAAGCGCGCGTCGAGTTGAGCCGCTCACCGCCGCCATTCGTCGATCAGATTGGCGACCAATCCTGTCCACCCGGTCTGGTGGCTGGCGCCCAGCCCCATGCCCGTGTCGCCGTGGTAGTACTCGTTAAAGAGCAGACACTCCCGCCAGTGCGGATCTTCCTGGAATTTCCGGTAGCCGCCGAAGCATGGCCGCTTGCCATCGCGATTACGTTTGAAAATTGAAATCATGCGGTTCGCGGTTTCTTCCGCGACTGCAGCGGGCGTGACGGGCTTTCCGCCGCTTCCGGGAATCGGCACCGAGAATTGCGACCCGAGCGCATCGCTGAATCGCAGGAAGGAGTGGATCAGCAAGTACGAGGTCGGAAACCACACCGGACCGCGCCAGTTAGAGTTACCTCCTTTAAGTTTTACTTCAGCTTCGCCGGGCTCGTACCCAAGCGTGCGGTCTCCGAACTGAAAGGGATGGCTCTGGTGATATTTCGAAAGGCTGCGGATGCCGTACGGCGAGAGAAATTCTCCCGGATCCCAGATGCGCTCCAGCAAGCGTTTGAACTGGTTCGGGTCTGCAATGGAGAGTACGTAGCGTTTACCGCCATCGTCCACCGCATAGCAGGCATCACCGACCAGGTCGGGCCGGTTCTGGATGAACCATTCCACATCCCGCAAGAAGCTGGGGTAAGCCTTGAGCTCTTCACGGTCGAGTACTTCGATCCCATACAAGGGAATCAGGCCGACCAGCGAACGCAGCCGGAATTTATGAAATTCCCCGTTGGGATAGCGCAGGACGTCATAAAAGAAGCCTTCTTTCTCGTCCCACAACCCGTACTGGCGTCCGCCCATCTTCTTCATGGCCGCGCCGATGTAGATGAAGTGTTCGAAGAACTTCGTGGCCACACCCTCGTACACGGGATTGTGCTTGGCTAGCTCCAGTGCGATGCGCATCAGGTACAGACAGAAGAAGCCCATCCAGCCGGTCGCGTCGGCCTGTTCCAGGATCGCGCCTCCCGGAAATCGTTCGCCGCGGTCCACGACCGCAATGTTATCCAAGCCCAGAAATCCGCCCTCGAAGACGTTATTGCCCTGGCTGTCTACGCGATTCACCCACCAGGCAAAGTTCATCAGGAGTTTGTGCAGACATTTTTCCAGAAACTCGGTATCCCCTTTGCCGGTGCGCTGTTTCTCGGTCTGATACACGCGCCAGCAGGCCCAGGCGTGCATCGGGGGATTCAAATCGGAGAACTCCCACTCGTAAGCGGGAATTTGTCCGTTGGGATGCTGGAACTGCTCAAACAGCAAGACCCACAAATTTTCCTTGGCAAAATCCGGATCGACCAGCGCCAGGCTGATGCACTGAAACGCCAGGTCCCAGGCCGCGAACCACGGGAACTCCCACTTGTCGGGCATGGAGAGAATGCGCATCGAGTTCACATGCCGCCAGTGAACATTGCGCATCCGCTTCCGCGATTCGGGCGGCGGCAATTTGGGATTGTCGCCCTCCAGCCACAAGTCGACGTCCCACAAGTAAATCTGCTTACTCCACAGCATTCCCGCCAGCGCCTGCCGCTGAATTTCTTTTTCTTCCGCGGTCGCCTTGGGAGGGTGCAAGGCAGCGTAGAACTGGTCGGCTTCCTTCTTTCTCTGCGTGACGACCTTATCCACATCGACTAAAGGCCGATCCAGCTTCTCCGGCGTCAATCGCAGGCGAAGAACCACGGACTCTCCAGCTGGGACAGAATATTTGTATTGAACACACGCCTTGGTCCCTGACTGCGACGGGTTGACGCAGTTCTCTCCGTTCACGATGTGGCGATGGAATGCGTCCTTCACGTGCGGCGTGCGATTGCCGGCACACTGGTAGAGCCGCACGGCGTTATTTTCGTTGTCGGTGAACAGGGGCTTTCCGTCTGCCGGAGCATAGAGGTAGCGTCGGCCCAGTGAATATGGAAATTGCAAGTTGCGGAGCGCGACCGCCTGGAAATCGTCCGCAGCCAGCGTGATGTGGCTGGCAGTGCGCTCAAGGCCAATCAAAGGCTCGCTGCCCGCCGGATCAGTCCAGGCCCACGTATTGCGGAACCACAGATGGGGCAGCAAATGCAGTTCGGCAGCTTCCGGGCCGCGGTTGAAGGCCTCGAAACGAATACAGATGTCCTCCGGCCCCGCCTTCGCATACTCGACGCAGACGTCGAAGTAGCGGTTATCGTCGAAGATCCCGGTGTCCAACAATTCGTATTCCGCTGCTCCAACCTGTCCCCAGCGCCGGCGGTTCTCCTCTAACAACTGCGCGTACGGGAACTCGCGTTGCGGATACTTGTAGAGCATCCGCATGTAGCTGTGGGTGGGCGTGTTATCGAGATAGAACCAGTACTCCTTGACGTCTTCGCCGTGGTTGCCCTCGTTGCCGGACAGTCCGAACATGCGCTCTTTGAGGATCGGGTCGCGGCCATTCCAGAGCGCCAGCGCGAATACCAGCAGTTGGTAGCGGTCGCAAATCCCGGCGATGCCGTCTTCGCCCCAGCGATAGGCCTTGCTGCGCGCCATGTCATGCGTGAGGAATTCCCACGCACATCCATCCGGACTGTAGTCCTCGCGCACGCTCCCCCAAGAACGCTCGCAGACATAGGGTCCCCACTTCCGCCAGGGCGCAAGCAGTTCTTTGCTGGGCTCGGCCAGTCGCTGGTGTTCCGCGGTTAGCAAAGGACTGCCGGGTTTGGCGCTTGGTATGTCGGGCATGGGCTAGCGGCTTCCCTTTTCCGCGGACAAGACCGCGCTCACCTTCTGCATCTGCGCCGCAAACCGGGGTGCGTTGTAGGCCGATGGATCGTCGAGCTGCTGAAAGAGGCCGCTGATCGCAACCTTGATTTGCGTTTCGTCGAGGTCCTTCGCATTCTGCTTGTACACCGCGAACAGCGAGTCGAGCGACATGGCAGCCTGCCCGGCGGCGCGCTGTCCTTGTTGAGAAATGGCGCCCGCGTCGCCCGTGATTTTTCGCATGACTCGCAACGTGAAGGCCTGATCGTAGTTGCGGCTGTTCAGCGCACCGGCCAAAGAATGGGCGAGTTCGGCGGCGCGGTCCGCGGAGGCCGCGATTTGTTCGCGGTCGCCGCTGAGTTGCCCCATCAGACCGCTGAGTATTGCCATCTCGGATTCCAGCTTGCCCGCGGTGGCGGAGTCGGTTTCCGCGGCCGCATAACGGAATACCACGAATCGAGCGGCATTCCATGCTGGAACGCCCGGCGTGCGGCCGGCATACCCAACCTCCTGGCGCCAGCTGTCTTTCGGGGCGGTCAGGCTGTGGTGGCAGGCGAAGCAATCGAGTTCGGAGTACTCGGGCCACATAGAGCTGCGGGCCCGGCGGGCGAGACGCTGCAGACTGTCGCGCAACTGCATGCCCTGGCCCACCGCCCACTCTTTGGTTCCGAACCACGGAGTTTCGGGGGAGTCTTTCCAGTGGCGCGGCATCACGGCGCTGAAGAGATTGAGTTCGAACGTCAAGTCAGGATGCCCAGCCGCGATCATCTGGTGGTCAACGGATTGTTCCTCAGTTCCAACGTGGCAATGAAGGCAAGTGTGGCTGCGAACAGCCAGGTCGCGCAGATCGCGCATGCCGAGCTGAGCCTTCTGGTCGGCAGGTCGCGACTCCCAGTCTTTGACGGTGTGCGGCCCCAGCCAGCCGGCTGCCGGGCCGTGGCAATGCTCGCAGCTGACGCCGTCGCTGATGTCGAAGCTCTGGGCCCGCATTTCGGGAGCGACCGAGAGGGCATGGCAGGCAAGGCATTTCTGATTCTGATTGGGAGGTGACTTCAGGTTGAGAATTTTGCCGATACGAACGGAAACATCTTTCGAAAGCACTTGGTAGGCGCGGGCGTGTTTATCCTGCCCCGCCCAGATGCTGTACTCGTTCTGCCCAACGCGGGTGATCTGTTTCGGCTGGATGCTTCCATGACAACTGCTGGAGGCGCATCCGCCCGGGCCGTTGTACTTGCCCACCACCGGGTTCTGGGCTGAGGCTGAAGCGAGGCAGGCGAGTGTGAAACCCGCCGCCCATCGCCACGCCACTCGTCCCTGGTCCACCATTCGCATTCTTAGGGCAATGGTTTTGCTTATACCCACTCTGCTCCACGAAATCAATTGACGGCATGGTACGTCCACGAAACTGACGGACAGCAACTGTGGTGAGCCTTCATGCCCCAAGTTCGCCATTCCCCGCGGCGAACGTTTGAAGTTAACATTTCTCGCAACCTTGTCATTATGCGGAACCAAGGGGACCCCGGCGCTTGATCGACGAACTCAGGTCCATTCAGCATCAGTTCGGCTATTTGCCGGCCGATCGGCTGCAGGAGCTCGCCGCCAAGATCCAGGTTCCGCTCAGCCAGATCCATGCGGTCGCCAGTTTTTATCCCCACTTTCATCTCGCGCCGCCAGCTCAGGCGGAAGTGCGGGTCTGCGCCGATATGTCATGCCATCTCCGTGGCGCTGCCGGCTTGAAGCGCGGGCTGGAACAGGCTTTTGGTGGGAGCGGCCCGGAGACGGTGGCGGTGCGCAATGTCTCCTGTCTCGGCCGTTGCGACCAGGCGCCCGCCCTTTCCATCAACGACCAGATCTACAGCAACCTCGACGAACAGCACGCCGTGGCGCTGGTGCGGGACGTGCTTTCCGGGCGCGAACTTCCGGCCGAACGGCACGATCATCATCGGGCCCCAGTCGCTTCCGATCCCTACCGTGGTGATCCCAAATATTCCCTGGTCCGGAAGTTTGTCGAGACGCCGGACTGGGCGGGCACAATCGCCACCCTGAAGGCGAGCGGCCTGCGCGGCATGGGCGGCGCCGGTTTCCCGACCGGCAGCAAGTGGGAAATCGTGCGCAACGCTCCGGGCAAAGAAAAATACGTCGTCTGCAACGCCGATGAAAGCGAGCCGGGCACGATCAAGGACCGCTTCATCATGGAAAACGTCCCGTACCTGGTGATCGAAGGCATGATCATGGCTGGCCTGGTCACGGGCGCCCGCCGCGGAATTCTCTACATTCGGCACGAGTACGAACGGCCCAGAGAAATCCTGCAGGAGGAAATCGATCGCTGTTATCGCGAAGGCCTTCTCGGTTCGCGGATTCTAGGCAGCAATCTGGCCTTCGACCTCGAAATCTTCGTGAGCCCCGGAGGCTACATCTGCGGCGAAGAGAGCGCATTGCTCGAAGCCATTGAGGGCAAACGCGCCGAACCCCGCAACAAGCCACCTTTTCCCGGCACGAACGGCCTCTGGAACCAGCCGACCGCCATCAACAACGTTGAAACCTTCACCTTCGCCACCGCGATCCTGCTCCGTGGAACAGAGTGGTTCAAGGCGCAGGGGACGAACGGCGCATTCGGCATGAAGTTTGTCGGCATCAGCGGCGATGTGAATCTTCCCGGAATTTTCGAAGTCCCGATGGGCACGAAATATTCTCAGCTCATTTACGAATACGCCGGGGGCATTCTCGGAGATCGCCCGTTGCTCGCCTACGCACCTTCCGGCCCTTCTTCCGGATATCTCCCCGCGTCCATGGCTGACCTTCCGCTCGACTGGAACGCCGTGGCAGCGGCCGGTTCCATGGTCGGCTCCGGAGCCATTGTGGTCTGCGCCGAGGGCCGCTGCATGCTCGACATGGCGCTCAACGCCGTCCGCTTCTACCGCAACGAATCCTGCGGCAAGTGCGTTCCCTGCCGGGTGGGATCGCAGAAGCTGGTCGAAATGCTGTCGGGATGGACCGAAGGCCGCGCCTCGAGCACCGATCTGCCATTGCTCGATGAACTCTCCCATGCCCTCAAGCTGACTTCGATCTGCGGACTCGGTCAGGTCGTACCCGTACCCATCCTTTCTGTGCTGAAACATTTCCGTGCGGTCGTTGACGAACATCTGACCCATCGCCGCTGTCCGGCCGGTGTCTGCTTCCCACAACGAGGGGCAGCATGAGCTCCAAGCCCGCCGCCGAGGTTCAGCTCACCATTGACGGCGTGCCAGTTTCCGTCCCGGCGGGCACGACGATCTTCGACGCCGCCCGCGTCAACGGGATACCCATCCCAACGCTTTGTCACCAGCAGAACGAAAACCCGGTGGGAGTATGCCGTGTCTGCGTAGTGGACGTCGGCCAGCGGGTCTACGCCGCTTCCTGCGTCCGTCAGTGTGAACCCGGCATGACGGTGAAGACCTCGACCGATCAGGTGCAAGCAGCGCGCCGCACCCTGGTCGAACTGCTAATGTCGGACCATCCGGCTCCCTGCGCCCGTCAGCAACAGTCGGGAGACTGCGAGCTAGAGCGTCTCGCCGGCGCCGCCGGAATCAAGGAACCTCGCTTTCCGCATCGCATCACTCCGCGCGGCAAGGACGACTCCTCCGCCGTCATCGCCGTTGATCATGAAGCCTGCATCCTGTGTGATCGCTGCATTCGCGGCTGCGACGACATCCGGCACAACTGGGTGCTGGCGCGCCGCGGCAAGGGATACCAGGCCGGCATCGCCTTCGATAACAACCTTCCGATGAGCGAGTCGTCCTGCGTTTCGTGCGGCGAGTGCATGGTTTCCTGCCCCACTGGCGCGCTCACCAACAAGCGTGTCGTGGGAACGCAACTGGGCGAAGGAGACGTTCTCGATCCGGCCGAACTGCTGCAACTCCCGATTTTCCAGAATGTCTCCGGAACGTTCCTGGAACTGAATCAGAAGGCGGTTCTGAAACGGCATTTCAAGGCCGGGGAGATTGTCTGCCGCGAAGGCGAGTTCGGATCGACGGCGTTCTACATCCTCGAAGGCAAGGCGGAAGTGTTTCTCTCCAGCCCCATCGCACACGTCAAGACCGAAGGCAGCAGCAAAGGATTCTTCAGCAAGCTGCAAAGTTTCCTGGCTCCACGCCAGGGGGATCGCCGCAGCGAAGAATCCGACCGGCCATTCATTCCTATCGACGCCTCGGTTGACTTGCCTTACGACAATCCCATCGCCGAACTAAATCCCGGCGACATGTTTGGCGAGATGACGTGCATGAGCTATTACCCGCGCTCCGCGACGGTGCGCGCCAGAACCGACTGCGTCATGCTGGAAATGCTGC
>Ga0326726_10001367_pt1 | contig 22666 bp, 19 predicted proteins | sample MHFenrmetagenome_2_FD_207603 | JGI IMG/M metagenome (GOLD analysis project Ga0326726, IMG submission 207603) | Lab enriched peat soil microbial communities from Michigan Hollow, Ithaca, NY, United States - MHF15MN | ecosystem: Environmental > Terrestrial > Soil > Wetlands > Peat | place: USA... | reverse complement strand
GTGTTTTATTTTTTGATTTACTTTCGCCACCCTTCGAAAGCAAGCTTTCTATTGTGTCTCAGTAAAATAAAAAAACCGTGCTCAGCACGGTTTTCTCTGGCTTTGGCGGAGAAAGAGAGGGCCGAGCGTTAAAAAATCCCGCAGTGCGGGATTTTAACGAAGGAGCCAGGTTTGTGCGTAGGAGAACCCCCGGTCCAGGGATTACCTCCTCATTTCATTCGTCGGTGATCCCTCAGAGGGGAGGCTTCAAAGCCAGAGAAAAAACACGCTTGAGGCGTGTTTTATTTTTTGTTTTACTTTCGCCTCCCTTCGAAAGCAAGCTTTCTATTGTGTCTCAGTAAAATAAAAAAACCGTGCTAAGCACGGTTTTCTCTGGCTTTGGCGGAGAAAGAGGGATTCGAACCCCCGGTCCACCGATAGGCGGACAACGGTTTTCAAGACCGCCGCATTCGACCGCTCTGCCATTTCTCCATTTCTCCCTTCGTCCGCCGAAGTTTTAGCGAAGGCGGATAATTTCACCGCCGCAAAGATAATATTTTTTTGATTTTTTAGAATTTTCAGGTTAAATAAACTAATTATCATATAATCAGGTAGATGAACTATTTATGAACAGGATTTTAACATAATTAAATTGTTTTAATGAGTAAATATTGAATTGATGAGGGTTTGCGACGTTTGTACCGGAGAGACCGATTCTCGAAAAAAATGTCGTTTTTTGTACTAAAAGTGCCACTATTTGCGCAAAATAGACAAAAATTATTTGCACATCATATAAAATGAAATATATTTGTACCTAATTAGAACCATTGGTCTAACCTTTAAATCTTTCATTATGACAAAAAAAGAATTAGTTAATGCAATTGCTGGCGATGCAGGTCTTTCAATTAAAGATTCAGGCAAAGCTCTAAACGCATTCGTTACAGCTTTTGGAAAAGCAATGAAAAAAGGCCAGAGAATCCAGCTCCCGGGCATGGGTACCTTTAAAGTTGCTAAAAGAAGTGCAAGAGTTGTACGCAACCCCCGTACTAATGCAAAATTGAACGTTCCGGCCAAGAAAGTTGTTAAATTCAAACCAGCTCCGGCACTTAACAAAGGTCTTTAATCTTAATCGATTGAGATTGCTTGGGGGGTGTTATTCCAACACCCCTTTTTTTTTCAAATCAGCTTACTACCTGTTATTTAAGCCGGTAGAGTAAATAATGAAAAAAATTTAGGTTTTTGAAAAACTTTAAAAGGAATTAAATATGATTCATCAATTTGTTTTCAATTTTTTTACTATTTTTGATCTGATAATCCCGGTTCAAAAAAGAAAGTAATGAACTGCATAATAGTCGATGATGATAAGCTGAGCTGCAAGATCCTGGAAGGGTATGTAAATAAATATGCCTCGCTTAACCTAGTTGGCGTATTTAATGACCCTGTTTCTGCCAGAAATGAAATTTCCAAACAAAAAGACGTCGACCTTATACTGCTTGATGTAAAAATGCCGGAGATGGACGGCTTCGATCTTATCGGAAGCCTTGACCACCCGCCTAATATTATAATAGTATCGGGAGGCGGGGAATTTGCCCTGAAAGCTTTTGATTTCAATGTCGTCGATTTTCTCCTGAAACCAATATCGTACGCCAGGTTCTGCAAGGCAATAGATAAGGTTGTAAGATATTTTGCTCCCAAAGAAATCAGCAAATCAGGTGATGAAGAAATATTCATCAAAAAAGGCTCTTCGCTTGTTAAACTGAAACTCAGGGAAATTGTATTTGTGGAAGCTCTTGAAAACTATGTCACCCTGAACACCAATACCGACAAGTTTACGATTCATTTTACGATGAAAGCCATTGAGAGTCAGCTTCCCTCGGGAGTCTTTATAAGGGTTCACAGATCATTTATCATAAACAAGAGCATGATCCAGACTATCAAGGAGAGCTCACTTGATATTATGGTAGGACATACAGTTAAGAATATTCCGGTAGGGAAATCATTCAGGGATTCTCTCCTGAACGATATTAACGTGATGGCCAGATAATTTCCGCACTGTCACATGTTAACAAACCGACAGCTTTTCCTGAAACATCTCGGACAAACTTCTTCTTCTCCATTAATGCTTGAAATTGAAAGAGCTGAAGGTGTTTTTATGTATGGCCCTTCCGGAGAGAAGTATCTCGATCTTATTTCAGGAGTTTCGGTAAGTAATACAGGGCACCATCATCCCCGTGTGGTACAGGCTGTTAAGGATCAGGTTGATTCTTATATGCACCTGATGGTATATGGCGAAATAATCCAGAGTCCCCAGGTGAAATATGCTGAATACCTTACCCGATTTCTTCCGGCTTCTCTGAACTCTGTTTATTTTGTTAACTCGGGAAGCGAAGCCGTGGAAGGTGCATTAAAGCTCGCCAAGAGATTTACAGGCCGCAGTAAGATAATTTCATTTGAGAATTCATACCATGGGAGCACTCACGGGGCATTGAGCATTCAGGGCAGTGAAGAGTATCGCAATGCTTTCAGACCTCTGCTCCCTGATATATTCATGGCCAGGTTCAATGATGTTGAATCACTGAGTATTATTGATAATAAAACTGCCTGTGTTATAATAGAACCTGTGCAGGGAGAAGGAGGGATTATTTTTCCCGAAAAGGGATTCCTTGAACAGGTCCGGCGGATATGCACCGAAACAAATTCCCTCCTGATATTTGATGAGATCCAGACCGGATTCGGCAGGACCGGCTATATGTTTGCCATTGACAGATTCAACGTTGTCCCCGACATACTTCTCCTTGCAAAAGCTCTGGGCGGAGGTATGCCCCTTGGTGCATTTATTTCATCGGGCGAGATCATGTCATCCCTGATGTCAAAACCGCCCCTCGGACATATTACAACATTCGGGGGCCATCCGGTATGCTGTGCAGCCGGACTCGCTTCAATGAGAGTGCTGACGGAGGAAAATCTTATCGAATCATGTGCTGGTAAATCAAAGCTCTTCAGGGATCTTCTTAAACATGAACTCATAACTGGAGTAAGAGGGGAGGGGCTGCTCCTTGCAGTTCGGATTGCTCGTAATGAATACGTGAAGTATGCAATTGCCAATGCCCCGAAATTCGGCCTGATTCTTGATTATTTCCTTTTCTGTGAAGATGCATTAAGGATAGCACCTCCCCTGACGATCAGTGAAGAAGAGATTTCACTGGCTTGCAATCTGATCTGTAATCTTCTTGATGATGCACAAAAAAATGCAATAATTAAATGAGACGGATTTTTTTAGTATTTATACTTGCATTGTCAGTAATTTTCTCAGTAGCTGAAGGGCAGGCCCGAGCGCAGAATACTTCATTGATCCTGGAGAAGCTTTTCAACAGGCTTGTTTCCAGTACTGAGGACGCTGACAGGTTAAGAATAAATGATTCGATCAGATTCATTATTGACAGTTACGCTGAGTCCGATACTGTTTTTACGCATAAGTTCACAAACCTGAAATACCTTGGGCAGGTTACTTCAAAAAAATCACAGCTTAAAATTATTACCTGGAACCTGCTCCTTAAAGATTCGGAAAGCAGGTATTATTGTTATTTTATTAACAATGAGGGAAAGAAGAACCTGGTTCACAGCCTTGAGGGGAAATACAGTGAAGCACCGGTCAGAAGCGATACAATATACTCTGAAAAAGACTGGTATGGAGCTCTTTATTATGATCTTAGGCTTTATGGGAAAGGTAACCAGGCTTATTGGGTGCTTTTAGGTATTGATTTTGGCAATCCGGCAATCACCCGCAAGATTATCGATGTACTGAGCTTTACACCCGATGGCAGGATTATTTTTGGAAAAAAATTGTTTGTATCAGGTGACGTGATAAAACTCAGGGAGATTCTTGAATACAGTTCCGAAGCTGTAATCTCTCTGAAATTCCTTACAGACAAGTCAATTATTTTTGATCATCTTGTTCCTGTCTCCCCGTCTCTGAAAGGTAAAAAGGAGTACTATGGTCCTGATTTCTCTTATGATGCCTATAACCTTGAAAAAGGGATCTGGAGGCTTAAATCAGAAGTGGACGCCAGGAATAAAAAGTGACTATTTGTCAGTATGCGATGAACGGCATATCTTTTGAGAGAGAACCGGCGTTGATCATGTTTAACCAATAAATTTACCGATATGCAGACAGGAAAAATAGGAGTAACCACTGAGAACATATTTCCGATAATAAAAAAATTCCTCTATTCTGATCATGAGATTTTTCTCCGCGAACTTATCTCAAACGCCGTTGATGCCACTCAGAAGCTTAAAACTATGACTTCTGCAGGGGATTTCAAAGGTGATCTGGGTGACCTGACAATAAGGGTTTCTGTTGATAAAAAAAAGAAAACTATAAAAGTTTCTGATTCTGGTGTAGGGATGACATCAGAAGAGCTTGACAAATACCTAAACCAGATAGCATTTTCGAGTGCAAACGATTTTCTGGAAAAATACAAGGAACAGGTTAATACAATGATCGGACATTTTGGTCTTGGATTCTATTCCTCTTTCATGGTTTCCGATAAAGTTGAAGTGATATCAAAATCATGGGATGAAACTGAACCAGCAGTCAAATGGACCTGTGACGGCAGTCCCGAATATCAGATTGAAGAGACGACCAGGGAAGGCAGGGGAACCGATGTGATCCTTTATATCGATAAGGAATCGAAGGATTTTCTTGAAGAAAATAAGGTTGAGGAGCTCCTGAAGAAATACTGCAAATTCCTTCCAGTTGAGATAGCTTTTGGAAAGGAGAAAGAATGGAAAGACGGGAAATATGTGGAGACCGGGAAAGATAAAATAATAAACAATACAAAACCGGCATGGACCCTTAAGCCTGCTGATCTGAAAGAGGAAGATTACCTTAAATTTTATAAGGAGCTTTATCCTATAGGTGATGAACCATTATTTAACATTCACCTTAATGTTGACTACCCTTTTAAGCTTACAGGTATCCTTTACTTCCCAAAAATCAAATCGAACATAGAGATCCAGAAGAACAAGATCCAGCTCTATTGCAGCCAGGTATTCGTTACTGATTCTGTTGAAGGGATTGTACCGGAATTTCTTACCCTTCTGCACGGAGTTCTTGATTCACCCGATATACCGCTCAATGTTTCAAGAAGTTACTTGCAGAGCGATTCAAACGTGAAAAAGATATCGGCCCATATAACCAAGAAGGTCGCTGACAGACTTAATGATATATTCAAGAATAATCGTGAGGAGTTTGAGAAGAAATGGGATAACCTGAAACTCTTCATTGAATACGGGATGATAACCGAAGAAAAATTCTATGAAAAAGCATCGAAATTTGCCCTTCTGAAGAATACTGACGACAAGTATTTTACATTTGATGAGTACGAAAAACTGATAAAAGAAAACCAGACTGACAAGAGTAAAACACTGGTTTATTTGTATTCGACAAATAAAACTGATCAGTATACATATATCGAAAAGGCAAAAAATAAAGGTTATGATGTACTTAATCTGGACGGTCAGCTTGACATTCACCTTATCAATCATCTTGAGACAAAACTGAAGGATTCAAGATTTGTCAGAGTCGATTCTGATGTAATAGATAAGCTTATTCATAAGGAAGATCCAAAGGCATCTAAGCTTTCGCAGGTTCAGCAGGACGATCTTAAGAGTGTGTTCAATGTAAGGGTGAAATCGAAGGAAATATATAACGCTGTGCCTGAAACACTTGATGAAAATGATGCACCGGTCATCATTACTCAGTCAGAATTTATGCGCAGGATGAAAGAGATGTCACAGCTTGGCGGCGGGATGAATTTCTACGGTGAGTTACCCGACAGCTTTAACCTGGTGGTCAATGTGAACCATCCGCTGGTAATGAAAATATCGGAGGACCTCCAGACTAAGGAAGGCACGAAACTCCAGGAAAACAATACCGAGAGGGAAAGACTTAAGGAAGAGATCTCATTCATGGAAAAAGAGTATAATAAGAAGAAGTCTGAAGAGGTAAGCCAGTTTGAAAAGGATGATCTTGAAAAACTTCGCAAAGAGCTCGAAACTATTGAATCAGTAAGGAAGGATATCCTGGAAAACTTCGGATCAGATAATAAAATAGTCAAACAACTGATCGACCTGGCGTTGCTTGCAAACAATATGCTGAGGGGAGAAGATCTTAGTACTTTCGTCAAACGAAGTATCGAATTGCTTTAAAATCAAACGGTCCGGGGTTCGGGGTATGATGTAATCTCTTTGCGAAACTTGGCGCCTTAGTGTCTTAGTGGCAAAAAGAAATGCTGCAAAGGCACAAAGACGCTAAGAATCACTAAATCATTCTTCCAACCTCACCTTTTATATAATCAATTGCAGCCCTTGTAGGCTCCTGATCCAGTTCCATTACTCTGGAGAGTACCTGTTTGCTCAATTCAATTCCGGGAGCATCGCCTTTAATCTTTTCGGCTTCGCTGTTGATTATTTTGATGGTGTTTGAACGTGCATTTCTGACCACCTCCCAGGCCTGCGGGCTCATATATATCTGCTGTGAAAGGTTGTGTTCAAATTCACTTCTGATAGTTGTCAGCAATGCAGACTGAAGCTGTGCAACTGTCATATCCGGGGTACTGACCCTGACCAACAATGATTCAAGAGAAATTCTTTCCAGGAAAAGGACTATCCTTTCGTATGCCTGGAGCTTAATAGGTGTAACTGTCCTGGCCCCCTGAAGAACTATTTCCTGCCGTCTTTTCTCCTGATCATTCCTTATCATACTCCTTAATAGGATCCAGGCAGTTAGAAATACCAATAGTGCAGGCACAACGATTTTAATTATATCAAGAAGATATTCCATAGTAATTCAGATTATTAATACAAACGTATGATATTTTACAATAATTATTTAATCATGATAATTGGTTTGGGTCGATAAAGAAGAAAAAGGACTTTTTCGATATTCCAGTTGGTGTGAGGTCTTAATATTCATTAAACGACACAGTTACCTCTTTCGGCTTCCTCTTTTTCTCCCTGTATTCGCTTAGGGAGTATCCAAGAGTTATTATCAGCTCAATTCTTTTGGATACCGGAATACTTAGGATCTTCCGGATCATACTCTCATCAAACCATCCGATTATGCACGATCCGATACCCTCGGCCGCAGCCTGCAGGCAAATATTTGCAGAAGCAATGCCAATATCAATATGAGAATAGTCTTTATTTTTTATTTTTCCGCCGATCTTTGAAGAGAAATTTGGTTTTTCCCTGACAATTATGATTAGTAACGGGGACTGGTTGACAAAACTATTCATTCCAGTTAACTTTTCTGTTACAGCCTGAGATAACTTTTGTATTAAAGAAGTATCTGTCACTACAATAAATTTCCACGGCTGGGCATTGCATGCTGATGGGGCCATTCTGCCTGCTTCAATAATTCTTGCAAGCTTTTCGTCTTCAACTGGCTTATCGCTGTACTTTCTGTCGCTCTGCCGCCTGAGTATAAGTTCAAGCATCTCTTTTCCCTCGATCATCGACTAATAATTTTCAGCATTAATCTGGAAGTAACTCATTGGGTGCAGGCAGGCAGGACAGTTCTTAAGAGGTTTCGTGCCGAAATGTATGTAACCGCATTTTCTGCAGTACCAGAATACTTTTCCTTCGCGTTCAAAAACCCGATCTTTCATTACATTCTCCAAAAGTTTCCTGTATCTGTCCTCATGCCCTTTTTCAGCTGAAGCTATAGCTTTGAATGCTGCTGAGATACTGCTGAAACCCTCATCTGCAGCGATTTGAGCAAATTCAGGATAAAGTATATTCCACTCTTCATGTTCTCCGTCAGCTGCAGCACTGAGGTTCTCTTTTGTTGTCCCGGTTTTTCCGGCAGGATAGCTGGCGGTTATTTCAACCATTCCCCCCTCGAGAAAATTAAAAAACCTTTTTGCGTGCTGCTGTTCCTGCGTCGCTGTTTCCAGGAATATTGCGGCAATCTGTTCATACCCCTCTTCCTTAGCCACTTTGGCAGCAAATTCATACCTGTTCTTTGCCTGTGATTCTCCGGCAAAAGCTTTCAACAGGTTCTTTTCTGTCTTGGTTCCTTTCAAACTCTTTTCCATATCATCTGTTTTTCGTGTAATAATATTAAAGAAACTTTAAATAGTTATCCTACGGAATTTAAATTTAGCAAAAATACCTATCTTTAGTTTCAATTTTATTTTATTGATGAAATTTATTAACCTTAATACATAAGAAAATGGCAGCATTACTAGTAATTTTTGCAATCATTGTCCTCCTGGTCCTTTTTGCTATCTCCCTTTATAACAGGCTTGTAAAGCTTAGAAACAACAGGGAACAAGCATTTGCCGATGTTGATGTCCAGCTTAAGCAGAGGCATGATATGATCCCACAGCTTGTTGAAGCTGTAAAGGGCTATATGGTTCATGAGAGAGGTGTTCTTACTGAAGTGACAGAAGCACGTGCCAATGCAATGAAGGCAACCACTATCAATGAAAAAATAGTCGCTGAAACAAGGCTTTCCAGTGCCCTTGATGGATTGAAGGTATCTGTCGAGGCTTATCCTGATCTTAAAGCAAGCCAGAACTTCCTTGATCTTCAGAATGAAATCGCTGACATTGAGAACAAGATTGCTGCTGCCCGTAGATTCTTCAACTCAGCAACCAAAGAACTCAACGTTGCTACAGAATTGTTCCCTTCGAACCTTATTGCAACCCTTTTCAACTTCAGACGCGAGCCTATGTTCGAGCTTGGAGATAAACGTGCAGAGGTAGAGGAACCACCTCAGATCAAGTTCCAGTAATATGAAGTACTTCGGACTACAGAGCCAGATAAGAAAGAACAATGTAAACTCAGTTTTGATTTTGCTTATGTTCCCATTGGTATTTTTAGGTCTTACCTGGCTTTTCTTTTTTTTCATGTCAATAGGAAAGGAAAACGAGCAGTTTAACCTGATTAACGTAAACCGCTCTTTCATTTCTACAATACCCTGGATAACTATTGGAGTAATCATTTGGTTTGTTATCGCATATTTTTCGCATACTTCGATAATAGACTCCGCTACCAACTCAAGACCCCTTGAAAGAAAAGATAACAAACGTATCTATAATCTTGTTGAAAACCTCTGTATCTCGACAGGGATGGCAATGCCCAAGGTCAACATTATTGACGATGACTCCCTGAATGCTTTTGCAAGCGGAATTAATTCAAAGACTTATTCAGTGTCTCTTTCCAGGGGAATAATAGACAAGCTTGAAGACGATGAGCTTGAAGCTGTTATTGCCCATGAACTTACTCATATTAAAAACCGTGACGTCAGACTCCTGATAATCTCAATAGTTTTTGTCGGGATATTTGGATTTATTACTGAGATGCTTTTCAGATCGCTGAGATTTGGAAGCCTTGGTCGGGGTAAAAAACAGGGCGGGGGTATTTTGGTAGCACTTCTACTGGCATTAGTGGGGTATCTTCTGGCTTCACTTTTCAGATTTGCTCTTTCAAGGAAACGGGAGTATCTGGCCGATGCCGGTTCTGCTGAGCTTACCAGGAGACCTCTGGCACTTGCCTCGGCGCTGAGGAAAGTATCAGTTGATCCGACCATTGAGGCAGTGAAGAGGAAGGATGTGGCGCAGATGTTTATCGAGAATCCTCAGGAGAGGGAAGAAGAAAGTAAGTTTTCATTTGCCCACCTGTTTGCAACTCACCCTCCGATACAGAAGAGGATTCAGCTGCTGGAACAGTATTGATATTATTTCTTTATACTTTTCTTAAAGAGTTTTGATTCTTCTCCTTTTAAAAGCCGGGAAATATTTTTTCTATGAGTAAATATCAATGCGATCGCAACTATTATTGAGAATATTTTGAAAAAAACTGAGGGGGTGTCAAAGAACAGGAACAATAAGATCGGGAAAGCCACTCCTGCGCTCATTGATGAAATTGAAACATATCCTGTGATCAGCATCACACACAAAAAGACTCCAAAGCAGGAAATTGTAAGAAGGGGATGTATTGCCAGAAGAACCCCGAAAATTGTCGCTACTCCTTTGCCACCGCGGAAACCGGCAAATATTGGAAATATGTGGCCGGTTATTGCAGCCAGACCAGCAAGTATCTGGTAATTGGTCAGAAGAGCAGTGCCTTCTCCTGCCAGGTTGAAAAATACCGGGAGCATTGCTGCTGCCCATCCTTTAAGAACATCGATCAATAATACCGGTATACCGGTTTTCCATCCAAGTACTCTTATGACATTAGTAGCACCGGCATTGCCGCTTCCATGTTCGCGGACATCAACACCATGGAATATTTTTCCGGTCCATACCGCAGTAGCGATAGATCCGAGCAGGTATGACAATACTAAAGTCAGCAGAAGGTAAATAATGTTCATTTTATGATCTGATTTCAGATTATTGGTCCGAATTCAGCAAGTGCCGCTGTTTCTTCGTTTGAGACAAATTTACTGAAGTTATTTATAAATTTCAATGCCAGATCAGTTGCTGCAATATGCCATTTAAAAGGCGAATCCCAAGCTTCTGCCGGATCGAGGAGATTGCACCTTACTCCCTCAATTTTGTCAGGGATGCTCAAATTGAAAACAGGCAGAGTGATGAATTCATGGGTTTTTATGGAATCATCGAGTATAGAATTGATTATCAGTCTTGTAGTTGGAAGATCAATTCTTGTTCCCGTATTATAAGGTCCTCCGATCCATCCTGTATTCACAAGCCATGCTTCAGTGTTGTGCAGTTTCATTTTTCTGGTAAGCTCATTTGCATAGATTATCGGATCGAGCATCAGGAATGCCGCTCCAAAACATGCTGAAAAAGAAGGAACAGGTTCCATAATTCCTCTTTCAGTGCCTGATACCTTGGCAGTATACCCACTGAGAAAATAATACCTGGTCTGTTCTTCGGTCAGACGGCTGACAGGCGGCAGAACTCCGAAAGTGTCAGCGGAAAGAAATATAACCTTTTTTGCATGTCCGGCTTTGGATACAGGTTTGACAATATTATTTATATGATAAATGGGATAAGAGACTCTTGTATTTTCCGTTTTCGAATCGTCGTTGAAATCAATCGTCCCGTCTGAAAGAACCACAAGGTTTTCGAGCAGAGCATCCCGCCTGATAGCATTGTAGATATCAGGTTCATTCTTCCTGCTAAGCTTTATGCATTTTGCATAGCACCCTCCTTCAAAATTGAATATACCCTCATCGTCCCAACCATGCTCATCATCACCTACAAGCGCTCTGTCAGGATCGGTTGATAGAGTTGTTTTGCCGGTGCCTGAGAGACCGAAGAATATAGCAACATCTCCTTTCTTGCCGACATTTGCGGAGCAGTGCATGGAGGCAATCCCTTTTAGTGGAAGGTAGTAATTCATGACCGAGAAAATGCCTTTTTTCATTTCCCCACCATACCATGTTCCTCCTATCACAGCCATGCCGGCCTTGAGGTTGAAAAAGACAAAATTCTCAGAATTAAGTCCCTGCTTCTTCCAGTCGGGGTTTGTTGTTTTTGATGCGTTGAGAACTACAAACTGTGGTGTAAACTCTTCAAGTTCTGCAGGGTCCGGTCTGATGAACATGTTCTTTACAAAATGAGCCTGCCAGGCAACCTCAAGTACAAATCTGACGGCCAGGCGGGAATTATTGTTTGCTCCACTGAAACAATCCACAACAAAAAGCCTCTTACCTGAAAGCTGTTTTGCAGCAAGATTTTTACAATGTTCCCAGATCTCGTTTGTTATCGGTTTGTTATCGGAAACTTTTGCCTTTTCCGATTTCCACCAGACGGTATCCTTTGTGGTTTCATCAAGTACAACGTACTTATCATTGGGAGATCGGCCTGTAAACACTCCTGTATCGATTGAAATGGCACCTGACCTGGTTATTATGCCTTTTTCATAACTGGTTAATCCCGGTTTTGTTTCTTCAGCAAAGAGAGTGTTAAAGGAAGGATTAAAAAGTATTTCAGTTACGTTGTCAATTCCGTATTTTTTAAGATCATCAACAGTAACCATATCAGGCTTTCTTGAATTATTGATTGAATTTTCAAATGTATCAAATATTATTTATTTTGTTTTAATAGGGTAACCTGATTCTCAGGGGTCTTTATGCTGGTTAGACTCATAAACATAGTTTAGGGGCAGGTATGAAAAGTAAAAGGGCACCGTTAAGATGCCCTTTATATGTTTACAGAAAAAACTGAATTATTTTCCGTATTTGACAGATGCCTGTGCTGCTGCAAGCCTGGCAATTGGTACCCTGAAAGGAGAACAACTTACATAGGTCAGACCTGTCTTGAAACAGAACTCTACTGAAGCCGGATCTCCACCTTGCTCCCCGCAGATACCCACTTTAAGATTTGGCCTGGTAGCACGGCCTTTTTCAACTGACATCTTAATCAGTTGTCCGACACCAGCCTGATCAATTGTTTGAAAAGGATCAGCTGCCAGCATTTTCTTATCCAGATAGTCATTCAGGAATCCACCGATATCATCACGGCTGAATCCAAAAGTCATCTGAGTAAGGTCATTCGTTCCAAACGAGAAGAACTCAGCGGTTTTTGCCATTTGATCGGAGAGGAGAGTTGCCCGCGGTATTTCAATCATGGTACCATATTTATAATCGATCTTTTTAAGGCCTGATTTTTTGCAGACCTCTGCATAAATTTCGTCAACTACTTTTTTGGTAACATCAAGTTCAGAAACATCGCAGGTTACAGGGACCATCAATTCAGGTTTCGGATTCTTTTTCTCTTTTAGAAGTTCGACCGTTGCTTCGAACATGGCACGAACCTGCATTTCAGTGATTTCCGGGTAAGTAATTCCAAGGCGAACGCCACGATGACCCATCATCGGATTACTTTCATGAAGAGCTTCACCGCGTTTGGCAACATCTGATTTTTTAATGCCAAGTGCTTTGGCCAGTTCAGCCTGTTTTTCAGCTCCCTGAGGAACAAACTCATGAAGAGGAGGATCCATCAGACGGAATGTTACAGGTAATCCATCCATGGCTTCCAGGGTGGCTTTCATATCTTTTTTTACATATTTGAACAATTCACTGAGTGCTTTACGGCGTTCAGTCTCATTTGCACTGAGGATCATTTTACGAAGAAGGAATAAAGGTTGTTCCGATCCTTTTCCGTAAAACATATGTTCGATGCGGAAGAGACCTATACCTTCAGCTCCGAAATCGCGTGCAATTTTTGCATCTTCTGCAGTATCGGCATTGGTGCGGACTCCCATCGTGCGGTATTTATCAATGATCTTCATAAATGCCTTGAAACGTGGATTTTCTGAAGCATCCATAAGTGCTATTGCACCTGAGTAAACATTCCCTTTTGTCCCGTTAATTGTGATTATATCACCCTCTTTCAGCACTATGCCGGATCCGGTAACTTTTATTTTTTTTGTTGATGCATCAACATGGAGACCACCTGCACCGACAATACAACACTTACCCCAGCCGCGGGCAACGAGGGCAGCATGAGATGTCATACCACCACGTGCAGTCAATATACCGACTGCAGCGCGCATACCCTCAACATCCTCGGGGTTGGTTTCTTCACGGACCATGATGACTTTCTGTCCTTTACGGTTCCATGCAACTGCATCTTCAGCAGTGAATACGATTTTCCCGACTGCCGCGCCGGGTCCGGCAGGTAAACCTTTAGCTATTGGTTTGACCTTCTTCTCGGCATCAGGATCGCATATAGGGTGAAGCAGCTCATCAAGCTGTGCCGGTTCAACACGGCTAACAACAGTTTTTTCGTCGATGAGTTTTTCTTTCAGCATATCCATTGCCATATTGAGTGCGGCTGTACCAGTCCTCTTTCCAACACGGCATTGCAGCATGAAGAGTTTGTTTTCCTGAATTGTAAATTCTATATCAAGCATGTCGTGGAAATTTTTCTCAAGGATCTGACGGATCTCAACAAGCTCCTTATATGTCTTTGGCATAGCTTCCTGCATGCTCTTCAGGTGCTTGTTCTGTTCATTCTTCGTTTCATTGTTCAGAGGACTTGGTGTACGGATACCAGCAACAACATCTTCTCCCTGTGCATTTACAAGCCATTCACCATAGAAAAGATTTTCGCCGGTAGCAGGGTTACGTGTAAAAGCGACGCCCGTAGCTGATGAATCGCCCATGTTGCCAAATACCATTGCCTGAACGTTTACTGCTGTGCCCCAGGTGTCGGGAATACCTTCAATACGACGGTAGGAAACAGCCTTTTTGCCATTCCAGCTCTTAAACACCGCCTTGATACTGCCTTCAAGTTGTTCTTTTGCGTCATCAGGAAAAGGTTTGCCAAGTACCTGTTTTACTTTTTTCTTGAATTTTTCCGAAAGATCCTTAAGCTCATCAGCAGATATTTCGGTGTCAGATTTATAACCTTTCTTTTTCTTAAATTCATTAAGCATTTCGTCGAGTTGCTTGCGGATACTTTTGCCCTCGCCAAGTTCAATACCTTCAGCTTTTTCCATTACAACGTCGGCATACATCATTATCAGACGGCGGTAAGAGTCCCATACGAAACGAGGATTGTTTGTTTTCTTAAGGAAACCAGGAATTGTAGCTGTGCAAAGTCCGATATTCAACACAGTGTCCATCATACCAGGCATGGATTTCCGAGCACCTGAACGGCACGAAACAAGCAATGCGTTTTTTGGATCTCCATACTTCATGCCCATAGTCTCTTCAGTGAGTTTCATGGCTGCCCAGACTTCAGGCATAAGTTCTTCGGGAAGAGTGCAATTGTTAGTATAGTATTCATTACAGGCATCGGTTGTTATAGTAAAACCGGCGGGTACAGGAAGCCCAAGGAGACACATTTCAGCAAGATTGGCTCCTTTTCCTCCAAGAAGATTCTTCATATCTGCTTTACCCTCTGCAGTCTTCCTGCCAAAGGAATAAACTCTTTTTACTTTCGACATACTTTTATGAATTTATAATAAACTTAAATTATGGATTTCAAAAAATAAGGTGCAAAGTTAATACATAAAATTGAATTTCTTAATAGTGTTTAAAATTCATGATCTGGGATGGAACATAATCAGTGTGTCGCGCAGAAAACTCCTGTCGATATGGGTATAAATCTCTGTTGTAATTATCGACTCATGCCCAAGCATCTCCTGCACTGCCCTGAGGTCGGCTCCTGCTTCTATCATATGAGTTGCAAATGAGTGGCGAAAGGTATGCGGACTGATCTTTTTCATGATGCCTGCCTTGCCGGCAAGATCCCTGATAATAGTGAATATCATTGCTCTTGTAAGTTTTCTGCCTCTCCGGTTCAGAAACACCACATTTCCATCATAAATTACCGGCAATCTGCTCCTGTCGATCCTGTACAGATCAATCTCCTTCAGAGCTTTACTGCTTATCGGGACAAGTCTTTGCTTATTGCCTTTCCCTGTAACGCTCACAAATCCCTCGCCATAATGAATATCTGTAAGCCGGAGGTTAACGAGCTCAGAAACCCTTAATCCGCACCCGTAAAGAGTCTCAATAATTGCCTTGTTCCTGTGTCCCTCCGGTTTGCTGAGATCGATGACCTCAACTATCCTGTCTATTTCAGCAACTGACAGAACCTCAGGGAGCTTCAACCCGATTTTAGGAGATTCAATCAGTGAAGCAGGGTTCTCATTTATCTCACCATCAATTAACAGGAATTTATAAAATGCCCTTACACCCGAAATAACCCTTGATTGTGTTCTGGCGTTCTGATTGCCTGATCCAAACCAGTTTATGAACTCTTTAAGGTCTGAATAAGTTACCGGGGAAGGCCCTGAATCCTTTCCCGATTCTGTCATAAATTCTTCAAGCTTCCGGATATCATTCAGATATGCTTCAATACTGTTCTCCGATAATGATTTTTCGAGCCTCATAAAGTTTTCGAAGTTCTTAAATGATGCTTTCCAGGAGAGACTCATCGAATTTAATTGATTGATTCTGCAATGCAAAGTAATACAAAGTAATGCAACACAACCCTTCTCATCCTTCAATATTTTAGTTATTTTTACAGTTTATTAACAGCTGAAACCAGCAGGATGAAAATTCAAATTATTAACGGCCCTAACCTGAATCTGCTAGGCAGGCGGGAGCCTGAAAAATACGGCAGTGAGACTTTTGAAGACCGGCTCGGCACTCTCAGAAATATCTTTCCGGCAATTACATTTGATTATTTTCAATCGAATATTGAAGGTGAGATAATCAGCAAGATCCATGAGACAGGATTTTCGTACGATGGCATTGTACTTAATCCTGGCGGATATACGCACACTTCGGTTTCTATTGCTGATGCAGTGGCTTCGGTAAAGACTCCTGTAATTGAGGTTCATATAACAAATATTGCCGCCCGGGAGGAGTTCCGGCATAACAGTCTGGTGGGAAGGTATTGTACAGGAAGTATTATCGGACTCGGGCTCGATGGCTACAGACTTGCAGTTGAAGCCTTAATTGAAATCAGGAAAAAACCGGGAAAGGAATAATGATAAAGAAAAGGACAAAGATCGTAGCAACAATCTCTGATAAAAGATGCGATCCTGAATTTATAAGAGAACTCTACCAGGAGGGAATGGATATTATCAGGATTAACTCAGCTCATTTGAACATCGAAGGCGCCCTTAATATTATAAGAAATGCCCGGGAAGTATCGGATAAGATCGCGATTCTGCTTGATACTAAAGGCCCTGAGATAAGGACCACTGTCTGTGATGCCCCGATACAGCTCAAAAAGGGATCAATGATTTTAATTGGCGGGAACCCGGGAGAAAAAAGCTCTGATAAGATTATCAATGTATCTTACACATCATTTGTTTCTGAAGTTCCTGCCGGAACTGCTATTCTTATAGACGACGGTGACCTGGAACTCAGAGTGGTCAAGAGGAATGGCGATCTCCTTGAGTGCCTGATAGAAAATGATGGTGTCCTGGAATCAAGAAAAAGTGTAAATCTTCCAGGTGTAAAGATCTGCCTCCCTTCATTAACGGAAAAAGACAGGACTTTTATTAAAATGGCTGTTGATAACGGTGTTGATTTCATTGCTCATTCTTTTGTAAGATCAAAACAGGATGTTCTTGATGTTCAGGCTGTTCTTGATAAATATAAAAGCAATATCAAAATAATTGCGAAAATTGAAAACGAAGAGGGGGTAAAAAACATCGATGAAATACTTGAAAATGTTTATGGCATAATGGTTGCAAGAGGCGATCTGGGAATTGAGATACCTTATGAAAAGATCCCCGGCATCCAGAAAATGATGATTTCAAAATGCATAAACAGCAGGAAGCCGGTAATCGTAGCTACCCAGATGCTTCATTCAATGATAACGAATCCCCGACCTACACGGGCTGAAGTGAGCGATGTTGCAAATGCAATCTATTCTCAGACAGATGCAGTAATGCTGAGCGGTGAGACTGCCAATGGAAAATATCCTGTGGAAGCTGTGAAAACTATGACTAAAGTTGCTATTGAAGTTGAAGATAATAAAGAAAAATTCCTCGATCTTCCCTCAACGAATACTACAGGCGAGATATCAGCCTACCTGGCAAAAGTTGCGGTTAAAACATCCGTAAGGATAGGGGCAAAGGCAATTATTGCCGATACAACAGGCGGCAGAACTATCAGGGATATGGCAGCTTACAGAGGTTATAACCTGGTTCTTGCACAATGCTACCTGACGAGTACGATGAGAGAGATGGCTCTTTCATACGGAGTTTATGCAAGCTACCAAGAAAGGAGGAAATCGGTTGACGATTTTCTGAAAATTGCCCTGACTGACCTGACAACACGGCATGACCTTAGAAATGACGATATTATTGTCGTGCTTGCAGGTAATTTCTCCCGTCGGTCTGGTTTTTCATTTATTGAAGTTGGAACGGTTGAGTACCTGAAGGACCGGGTCGATATTGTAGATTGATTTTTATTAATTATTAATGGTCTGATTTTTGCGGATAATTATAATGCCATAAACCGAACTCTTAATGGTTAGATTGCTGTTTATTTCATTATGGCTGGCAACCCATCCGGTTCATGTTTCTCTTATGAGCATTGATTATGTACCGGATGAGAAATTATTTAATGTATTCTTAAGGATTTATTTTGATGATTTCCTTCTTGATTCCGGAATTAATACTGCTGATCAGAAAAACCTTGATTTTTCCGTGAATAACTCTTATACACGGGATATTATAGCAAGCTATATCAATGACAGGATCAGGATCAGTATCAATAAAAAACAGATCCCTGCAGAACTGGGAGAGATGAGTCTTTCGGATAATGAATTAAGAATGAATTTGTTTTTCAGCTCAGCCAAAAAAGTAAATTCCATCACTGTAAAAGATCTTATTATGACATCACTTTATAGCGACCAGGCAAACATGATCATTGTAAAGGTGAACGATTTTGAGGAGGGTGTCAAGCTAACGGCTGAAGAACCTGAAAAGACATTTGAAATTAACTAACTTAAAGGTTGAGAGGAGATTACGCAAGGTGAAGAGTCTGAAAATTAAGAAACTGATAGTTGTTGCACTTTTGTTTTTCTTATACTGCAATAGCTGGGCAACCCATAACCGGGCTGGCGAGATCACTTATATCCAGTTGTCGGATCTCTCATTTGAGGTAACGATTACAACATATACTTACACTCTGAGCTATGCCGACAGACCTCAGCTTGAAATAAGCTGGGGCGACAATACATCTTCAATTGCCGATCGGATAAGCATTCTTTATCTTCCGAATTATTATAAGAGGAATATTTACAAGATAACACATACTTTTCCGGGCCCGGGAGTATATCAACTTGTTGTCCAGGATCCCAACAGGAACGCAAATATCCTTAACATTCCAAATTCAGTGAACGTTGTTTTCTCGATTTCAACAATCCTTATCGTCAATCCTGCGATAGGACGAAACAACACTCCTGTTCTGCTTAACCCTCCATACGATAAGGCAGCACGGGGATATGTCTTTATTCATAATCCCGGAGCTTATGACCCTGATGGTGACAGCCTTTCCTATGCCCTTACAGTTTGTACGCGTGAGGATGGAAAACCAATTGAGAATTATACATTTCCACCTGCTTCACATTTCCTGCGGGTTGATTCAATTAGCGGAGATCTTATTTGGGATTCTCCTGTCGATACAGGAGCATATAACGTAGCCATGGAAATACGGGAGTGGCGTTACGGGAAGAAAATTGGAGTGGTTAAAAGAGATATCCAGATAAATGTTTATGATACCAAAAATAAACCTCCTGTGAACGGACCACTTCATGACAGGTGCGTGGAAGCGGGTCAGACTATAGATTTCATTGCAACTGCAACTGATCCGGATAATGATTACATTAAATTGTTCTCTACTTCAGGAATTTACAGTCCTTTTGTATGTCCGGCAACCTTTACAAAAGCAGATTCTATAAAGGGTTTTGCATCTTCAAGGTTCCGATGGACTCCATGCTATGAGGCTGTGAGGAACCAGCCCTATAATGTAATTATCAAATCGGATGACAATAGCGGTGAAAAGAAACTTTCAGATATTGATAATTTCAATATAAAGGTTCTTGGACCTTCACCCAAGCTTACAAGTGCGACTCCTGAAGGAAAGTTTATGCGTCTGGCCTGGAATAATTACGGGACTAAAGTCATATCAGGCTTTAATATTTACAGGAAAGAGGGTGCTTCGTCTTTTGTTCCTGATTCATGCACCTCAGGAATTCCATCCTCAACAGGGTTTGTAAAAGTTGGATATATTGCAGGCAGTTCCACTGTTTCTTTCCTGGATACCGATAATGGACAGGGGCTACAGTTCAGCAGGGAATACACTTACAGGATAGTTGCAGTTTTTACAAATGGTACAGAAAGCAAAGCTTCAAATGAGATCTCATCGTCACTGGTTTCCGGAGTCCCGGTTATCACCAATGTTAGTGTAAGAACTACTTCTGCCTCAAATGGCTCCATAGTTGTGAAGTGGAAAAAACCTGACAAACTTGACACTATCCCTGCTCTGGGACCTTATGAGTACCTGATCTACAGGGCCGATGGAATAACAGGTACTAATTATGCTCAGGTAAGATCGATCCAGACTGCAACTCTCAATGAAACAACTTTTGTCGATACTCTTATAAACACTCAGGCAGGTGGTTTTATCTACAAAATTGAACTTTACAATAACGCAACGGGGAACAGATTCCTTATTGGTGATCCTGGTTATGCATCGTCAGTTTTTCTTACAGCAGCTCCGGGTGACAGAAAGATCCGTTTTGTAATAACCCGCAATGTTCCATGGATAAATACGAGGTACGATTTCTTCAGACTGAATGAGGCCACAATGAAATATGATTCAATAGGTACCACAAACCTGCTGAATTTTGTCGATGAAGGGCTGGTTAATGGCAAGCAGTACTGCTACAAAGTACGATCAACAGGTGGATACACGTCTATTGATATGCCCAAAAACCTTGTAAATTTTTCGCAGGAATCCTGTGCGGCACCAGTCGACAATGAAGCCCCCTGTCAGCCTGAGATTAATGTCACAAGTCAGTGCGACAGCCTTTACAATAATGTCCGCTGGACTATAGCCGATAATAATTGCCTGCAGGATGTAGCAGGTTACAACATTTATTATAAGCTGATAACTGAGGAGACTCTTTCGCGCCTGACTGTCATAAATGATAAGAACACCTTCAGTTACAAACATTACCCTGGTGAGGTAATTGCAGGGTGCTATGCAGTTTCAGCTTTTGACCTGATTGGCAACGAGAGCCTGAAGTCCGTAATGATCTGCGTCGATTCATGCAACTTTTATGAAATACCGAATGTGTTTACGCCCAACGGAGATGATATAAATGACTGGCTTAAGGCTAAGACTTCAGGACTCGTTGAGAAAGTGGATTTCAAGCTTTTCAACCGTTATGGTGTACTTATCTTCCGGACTGACGAACCAAAGCTCAACTGGGATGGAACTTATAAAGGGAAGATTGTTTCTCCGGGAGTCTATTTCTATCAGTGCGATGTATTTGAAAGAAGAATTTCGGGGCTTGAACAGTTCCACCTTTCAGGATTTATCCATGTAATAACTGAAGCAGGGGCAACTGTAAAAAAGCCAGAGTTGTAAATTAAATGAGATTTTCAACCATGAAAAAGATAATATTGTTCATTTCATTTGTTGGTATTTCCCTGATAATGACGGGACAAAAACCGGTTGATTATCTAATGAAGGGGAAAGCACTTGTTGAAGCCGGCAAGCCTGACGATGCAGTGGTTATTCTGTCAAAGGCACTTGAAAGTTCACCTGAAAGCGCCATTTATCTTGGAAGAGCCGAAGCCTTTATGTCAAAAGGCGACTATTCCCAGGCAATTAATGATTATAATTCTGCAAATAAGATCTCTCCATCTTCGGGAGAATATGGTCTGGCCCGCATTTATGCATTGAAAGGTGATGCTGCTACTGCTGTTTATCACCTGGAATCATGCCTGAAATCCTCCTTCAGGAAAAGTGAAAAGGAGATTATGCTTGATCCATCGTTTAGTGTTATTGAAAACCGGCCTGAATGGCGTCAGTTCTGGAAGAAGGAATGGTACGGAGCTCTCGAAAAAGGCATTTCAGAAATAGAATATGATCTCTCAACCGGGAACACCGCTGAAGCCAGGATTACTTTATCTGAACTATCCGGAAATTATCCCGGAAATGATGACATCACTTATGCAGGCGTCCTGATTACCTTTGCCGAGAAAAAGTATACGGAATCGTTAAAAGCCCTTTCAGGTTTGCTGGCTGAGAAACCTGAAAATGAGAAGTATCTGAGACTCTTATCCAGGATTCAGGATGCATCGGGTAATCCAGCAGGTGCCTCTTCAACCTACAGCAAATTGCTTGATATTGGTATCCCTGATCCTGAACTTCTTATGCTCAGGGCAGAATGTTACAGGAAAACTGGCGAGACCGGAAAGGCACTGGATGATGTGGAAAGATACATGGATCTTTATCCTGGAAATAAAAAAGCACTCAGCTTTGCCGGGAAACTTGAATCAGCATCGGGAGATAATATAAAGGCGCTTGCATTTTTTTCTGAAAACCTGAAGCTTCATCCAAATGATGCAGACTGCTATGTTGACCGGGCAAACTCCTATTTTGTATCAAGATCATGGGATTTTGCCATTAAGGATTACAGCATGTCACTTGACCTGCAGCCTGAGAATTCTGACGTCTGGTTAAACAAGGGAATTGCTCTGCTGAATTCAGGAAAGAATACAGATGCATGTCATGATTTCAGGAAATCATTTAACCTGGGAAACAAAAAAGCCACTGAGTACCTGAGCCGGAACTGCATCAAATAATTTAAAACTGCAGCACGTTATTTAATATTCTTCAGAATTTTATCAAACAGATCGTGCGGTTTGAATGGTTTCAGGACATAATCGTTGATACTCAGATCCTCAATCTTATCCTGACTTTCCGACATTATTGCAGCTGTCAGAGCAACAACAGGAATACTGCTGATTCTTGGTATATCTGACTTTCTGATCACCCTGGTTGCTTCAATACCATCCATTACCGGCATGTGTAGATCCATAAGGATCAAATCAAATTCCTCTTTTTCCAGGATTTCAATAGCAAGCTTTCCGTTTTCAACGTGCGTCACTTTCGCACCCCAGCCGGTAAGAAATTTATTTGCCACAAAGAAATTGATCT
>Ga0326726_10001366_pt1 | contig 22674 bp, 30 predicted proteins | sample MHFenrmetagenome_2_FD_207603 | JGI IMG/M metagenome (GOLD analysis project Ga0326726, IMG submission 207603) | Lab enriched peat soil microbial communities from Michigan Hollow, Ithaca, NY, United States - MHF15MN | ecosystem: Environmental > Terrestrial > Soil > Wetlands > Peat | place: USA... | reverse complement strand
TCGATCCGGCTCGCGTGCATTCCGTAGAGGAGATCTGGGACGCAGCCTGCAAGGCCGCCACGGCGCAGCTGTCACACGGCGCCGATGTGCGCGGCCTCGAATGGTTCCGCGAGCACGGCTTCTATATACGGCCGGCGTCGCAGCGTCGCTGGTATCTGTACCCGACGCTCGTCGCGCAGGGTCTGCGCTTCGAACTGCCGTACCAAGAGCGGCTGACGCGGTCCGGGCGCGAGCTCGAGCGTCGATTGCACGAGCACGAAATTCATTGGTGGGACGAGCAGCTCAAGGAATATCAATTCCTGCCCGGCTGGCACGACGAGCCGGGGCGCTGGGAGCGGGCACTGCGCCACCAGAACCAGCGGCCGGAGGATTTCCCGTTCTGGCTACTCACCAGCAAGAGCATGCAGTACCACGGGAGCGGCAACGCCTCCATCCAGCTCATGGACGAGGTATCGCAGAACGTCCGCGGTCACCGCGGCGTCGTCATCAATACGCGCACCGCGCAAGGCCTCGGGATCGCCGACGGCGATCTCGTCGAAGTGCGATCGACGGTCGACAGCACCCGCGGCCCGGCGATCCTGACGCAGGGAATCCGGCCGGATACGCTCCTCATCATCGGGCAGTTCGACCAGTGGGCGACGCCTTATGCCAAGGACCTGCACGCGCCGAGCCTCAACACGGTGGCGCCGATGTCGCTCGAGCTCACCGATGCCACGGGCTCCGGCGCCGACATCGTGCGCGTCGCGCTGCGAAAGGCTGCCTGACTATCTCTCTCGTTTGCTCCAACGGGTTATTAGGCCCGCTCTTCCTCGTACTCAACATTCGCAATCCAGTTTCGCTTGCGCCGTGCGAGGCGGGCCTCCTCGCCTTCTTCGTCGAATGTCGCGGACGCTCGCCGAAGGAGTGATGGATCGACGCCTTCGAACGCGTTGACGCTGACGACAGCATAGAGGCGGCCGTCGATGCGGCTGGTGACCACCGGAGCAATGCCGCACTTGGAGCAGATGTGGAAATGAGCGGTCCTGGTACCAAAAGAGTACTTCGATACCTGTGAGGGCTCTTTGACGTTCACCTTGAGCGAGCCGGTCGGGCAGGACGTCCAGACGCCGCCATGCTTCGTACAGAACGAGCACGTGCAAGCGCGCGCGGGGATCTCCGATGGCTCTGGCTTCCAATCGAGCGCGAACGAAATGTTCCCACAGTGGCACCTTCCAGAGATCAGCATGGAGAATTCCCCGCTTCAGCGGGCCCTATACGCGGATGCCGAGTCTTCCCAGGCACCAGACAACCCCAAAATACGCGGCCGCTGTCGCAGCGCATGCGACACCAAGGCTGGACCAGAAGCCCCATCCGGAGTGCAGCAGCAACGGCAGCAGTACGAACAGCAGCAGAGACGGAATGACGAGCCAAAAGACACCTTGTGAAAGCTCAGCGACACGTTGCGTCTCACCGGTATCGAGATAGAGCCACACAAAGGCGAGCACTGATGTGAGCGGGAGTGATGCTAACGCGGCAGCCCAAAAAGTACTTCGCTTGGCGATCTCCGACACTGCCACGACCACCGCGGCCGTCAGCGCGATCTTGACGATGTACTGCCACATGGTCTCTCGGCACCCCTCACGTCATGGACTGCGCACTACAGTCGGGTTCTGCACAGAGCGGGCGTCAACGTACACCCAGGCTTGTTTTCCAGAAGCAAGCGTTACGGTTATCCGTACATACGCGGCGAGCTGCTCGTACTGGTCGGCGGCAGCAAGCTCAGCGTCGGTGATCTCAAATATTGTGCCACTCACACGGCTGTCGTTCCTGCCGTTGAAGGTGGCGTTGGCATGATGCGTCCTGCCGCTTGTAGCCATGTGTGGGTCCTCGATCCTTACTAACGACTGTTCGAACCCAACAAGCTCGTCTCTTTGCCCCTGGAGCAGCCTTCCGAAAGTAGATAGCTGCACGGTTTCTTGCTGGAGAGTGCCGTAAGAGAAGAGTAGCGGCATGGCGCAGGAAGCCTTGTGTCGTGGACAGATGCGAAAACCCCAACGATCACGAATGAGCCGGGCGCACGTTTGCCTTCTCGCACCGGGCCTTCAACCCTGCGGCCTCAAGTCCGAGATACGTGCGCGTGAGGCCACTTGCCAGCACGCCGACAACAGACGCGAGGAGGCCGCCAAAATGGACTCTTAGCGTGAGTCTACTGCCGTCGGCGGAAGCTTCGATGGCGTGCAACCCGGTAGCAACGAGACCCGGACTTCGGGAAACCCAGGTAAAGCCAACTTCTGGCTCCCATGCGGTTACTGTCCAGATAGCTGGCCGCAGCTTGGGCTGGTCAATCCTGACGCGTGATCCGACTTCTAACGGTCCAGCATCGAGGCGCTCGATTCGACGGACAGTCGGAGTCCAATCAGCCCAGCGCTCGACGTCGACAAGGACTTCCCACACGTGTAATGGAGTGGCCGCGATGGTGACGGTTGTGCTGAAGTCGCGCATGACGTTCTAACGCAGCCGACGCCCTCCACCGATGCTAGTAGGGCGTACCATCCTTGTGCACGAACTTCCACTTGCCGTCGACCAGCAGTGCTTGAAGATCGTCGTCCGGGTAGCTGCCTTCGTCCCCGGGGGTACGGTCGCCCACTTCCAGGTAGACGACCTCTTCCTGTGTTTCGTTGACGAGTCGGTGACCATTGCGCGTCCCGGCCCTGAAACCGGCGCACATGCCCGGCGCGAGCTTGGTCCGTCCTTCATCGGTATGTAGCGTGGGATGACCCTGCAGGATGTATACGAACTCGTCTTGCTTCGTGTGCGCATGACGCAGCGCTGAAGCTGCGCTTGGCGCAAGCTTCGTAAGGTTCACTCCGAAGTTGGTCAGACCGAACAGGTCACCCAGCGGGTGCTTTTGCCTTCCTGCCATTCGGGAGGCGAAAGGCTCCGGATAGTTTGAGGGCTTGGCTCTCGCGGGTGCTCGAGCAGCGACAATAGCAACCGGATATGCGTGATCTGCCATAAAGGTCTCGTGGATACGCTTGTTGCAGCGGCTGATTAGGCCGCGCCTACCTGGCTGCCGACACGAAGCGAGCCGTGCGAGTCGCTCGAATTAGCCACTTGCCGTCGCGTTTGACCATGACGTAAAACGCGTGGCCGGTCGGTTCACTTTCGCGACCGTAGACCTGCGCGTCAACGAAAGCGACGTCGGGTCTAAGAAAGCCGAGGTTCTCGATTTCGAGTCTGAATCGGCGATTTGGATCTGATGGGTGATCCAACGCGCGCTCGATTTCCACACGGCCTCTTGATAGCTTGCGCGTACTCGACAACCAAATGTCGGCGTCTTCTGTATAGAACAAGGCTTGAGCCCTTCCGTCGCCGCGCTGTCTGGCCTCAGCATAAGCGGTGAGCTGTTCTCTAATGGCAGTCTCATCGCGCGACTTGGTTACTTGCGCGTAGCTAACACTGGTAGCGGCCAGAACAAGGGTAACGACAAGATACGAACAGCGCATGGTGGCCCCCGACCTAAAGCTGATCAGTGACAAGAATCCGACCCTTCGCTCCCAAAGCGGTCCGACCGTCTTGGTTCTTGACGCGACCCCGCAGTTCAACGACGTCACCATTGAGCTTATCGTTCGGCGTCACCTTCACAACCAGCCACTCGAGCCGGATCGTCTCATCAGCATAAATCGGTTTCCGGAAACGGACCCAGAACTCAAGCCCCACCATCGCTCCCTTCTTCGAGAAGTGCGATGCCGTCAGTCCAAGCAACAGTGCGGTGGTATGCGTGCCACTCGCGATCAGGCGCCCATAGCGGGTGGACGCCGCAAACCGGGGGTCGTGGTGAACGGGATTATCGTCGCCAGCGGCGTGGGCACAGGCGCCGACGATCGCGGGTGTCAGCGTGACTTCAGAGGAAAAGCGCTCTCTCGGATAAGCTCTCATGATGCACTTGTTACCTCGCCGGAGCCGGAACTAATCCATACCTGGACATCACCCCAAGGAGCTTGGCCCGGTCGGGCGGACTACTGACATTAACAACGGCACCCACATCACGAAAGTACTGAGCACCGATGTCCGGCGCCAGGACGATGAGCGCCCGGGCAAGCTCATTGTGCGGATTGCTGAATTGGTGGACGGAACCGCGAGGGGTGCGCATCCAGTCCCCAGGTCGCAGATCGCGTGCGACTTCGTCGACCGCATACCGCAGCACACCTTCCAGAACGTATACGCATTCTTCATTCGCTGTATGGCTGTGCGGAGGCGGAACGTTCGAGTTCGGTGGAACCGTAAGCTCAAAGACGCCCATTCCCCCCGTAGCAGAGCCGTCGATGAGATAGCGAATTCCCATTTTTCCGACCATGATCGATTCTGGAGCCGATGGGGAATCACCAATGCTCATTGCGATCTCCTGCAGTCGTGCGAACCTCTTTGTCAGCCGTTGCCGAGAATCTTCTGCACGCTCACGGCAGTCCTTAACACTCTCGCGTCTTGGCCGTAATCAGCGGTCAGTTGGAGCCCCAGGGGCAACGCGTTCCCAACCGGCATCGGAATCGAAATAGCAGGATCGCCCAAAGCAGTCCAAGGTGCGTTCATCTTGGCGTTGCCGGTCGACGCCAAGCCCAGCGGTGCGGGGCCGGGCGCCGCCGGGAGGACGATGACAGGGGTAGCTTTTAGCAGCGCCGCCATGTGGAGCTTGGATTGCGCGATGTACTGCTGCGCCTCCTCGTACCGCTCCGCAGGGATCTTCAAGCCCTCTCGAACCAAGTCCGCAAGATCCTCGAGCCGCGAGCCATATTGTTCAAATCTCTCTTTGTGAAAGCGCGCGCCTTCGTAGAACATGATCATCTCGTTGAATCCGGCGATCTTATCCAGCATATCTCCCACGTTCACCTGCCGTACGGACACTCCTCCCCGTTGCAGAACAGACAACGCGGACGCAAATGCCGTCGCCATTTCCGGCTCGACTTCCTGAAGTGGGTCTGGAACACCCAGCGGGAAGGTCTCATCAGCACCAGTTCTGCGGCCGAGGGCATCCCACAGAAGAAGCATATCCGCAGCCGAATGCGTGAACAGTCCGAGAGTATCCTGCGTTGACGCCAGAGGGAGCACGCCGTCCATCGCAAACCATCCATAGCTCGGCTTGAATCCTGTCACGCCACAGAAGGAGGCCGGCCGCAGCACCGAGCCTCGCGTCTGGGTTCCAAGGGCAATCGGAATCATTCCCGCGGCGACAGCCGCGGCCGAGCCGCTGGAACTACCGCCCGGTGTGTGCGATAGGTCCTTCGGGTTGCGCGTCGGCGGCGGTGTCTTATAAGCAAAAGACGTGCACTGTGTCTTGCCCAGTAAGACACCACCACGTTGGCGCATTTCGCGCACGATGGCAGCATCCGCGCTGCCGATCCTTCCTTTATAAATCGGGGATCCATACTCTGTGGCCATCCCCTTCGTTTCAATGATGTCTTTGGCGCCAAAGGGAATCCCGCTGAGCTTGCCCGCGCCCGTTGGCTCCTCTGGAGACACTTGTACCCAGGCGTGAATGGATGGATCCATCAAACGAATCTGCTCCAAACACTTCTCTAATCCTTGCTGACGCTCTTTCAATGTGCCTTTCATCCACTCTCTGAGTGTTACAAGGCGAGGCGTGGGAGCGGATAGCGCCGGACGAAGCGTGGCTACAAGACCCGTGAGGACAAATCTCCGTCGATCCACTGTTCACCTCCGCAAGGGCTCATGACCTTGCCGGACTCCGATCACCAGATGCGCACGCGAGCGTCGGGAGACAGGTAAAGCTTCTCGCCCGCCTTCACGTCGAAGGCCTTGTACCACGCGTCGAGGTTGCGGACGGTGTCGGCGCGATACTCGCTAGGCGAGTGACCATCAGTGATGATCTGCTGACGCAGAGCGGGCTCGCGCGTTTTGTCGCGCCAGCTCTGCGCAAAGCTGATGAAGAATTGCTGGTCGCCGGTGAAGCCATCGACGACGGGCGCCGCTTTGCCGTTGAGCGAGAGCTGCCACGCGTCGTAAGCGACGGCGAGGCCCGCAAGATCGGCGATGTTTTCGCTCAGCACCTGCTGCCCATTGAGCGCAAGGTCGGGGAACGGCCGGTATTGGTCGTATTGCCTGGCAAGATTCTGAGAGGCTTCCTTGAAGTGCGCAAAGTCCTCCGATGTCCACCAGTTGTGCAGTTTTCCAGTCGAGTCGAAGAGCGCGCCCTGGTCATCGAAACTGTGGCTGATCTCGTGGCCAATGGTTGCGCCCATGGCACCATAGTCCATCACCGCCGGACGCTTGGGGTCGAAGTACGGCGGCTGGAGGATCGCGGCGGGAAAGTTCATGGCGTTCATGACCGGAAGATTCACGGCGTTGACGGTCTGCGGCGTCATGACCCATTCGGAGCGATCGACAGGCTGCCGCAGCTTGGCGAGGTTGCGGCGTGTCTCGAAGATCTCGGCACGTTGCGCGTTGCCCAGGGCGTCGTAACGGCGAATCTCGAGTCCCGAGTAGTCAATCCAATGATCCGGATAGCCGACGCCGATTTTGAGCACGGCCAGCTTGGCTTTGGCCTTGACCTTGGTTTCCGGCGTCATCCAGTCAAGCTGATCGATGCGTCGCGAGAACGCGGCAATCAGGTTGCGCACCATTTCCTCGGCGCGCGCTTTCTCGGACGGCGCGAAGTAGCGCGCCGCATAGAGTTTCCCGACGGCATCGCCGAGCGCGAAATTGGTCACGGAGATAGCGCGCTTCCAGCGATCGCGGATCTGCGGCGTACCGGTGAGTGTCTTGCCGTAGAACTCGAAGCGTTCCATGACGAATGGTCTGGGCAGATAGGGCGAGGCACGCTCGATCGCCCGAAGCGTCAGGTAATCCCTCCATGTCGGTAGTGGCTGGCTCGCGACGAGTGCCGAAAGCCCGGTGACCGTAGCCGGTTGCCACACGACAAACTCCGCCTGCTTGTCGAGTCCCGCGGCCGCGAAGTATTCCTTCCAGTTGATTCCCGGAGCCTTGGTATCGAAATCCTTGCGCGACCAGTGGTTGTTGCCCTTCACCACGTCGATGGAGTCCACACGCGTGCCGTGCACCGCGGCCATGCGCTTCTCCAGATCGAATACGCTGGCGGCCTTCGCGTCCGCGTCCGGGATCCTCGCGAGCCTCAGCACCTTGGCGAGATGCGGCACGTACTTGGCGCGGATGTCAGCCATCGATGCCGAATCGTCCAGGTAATAATCACGATCTGGCATGCCGAGGCCGCCCTGCAAGAGGAAGGCGGAATAGCGGCTCGGGTCGTCAAGATCCTGTGCCACCCAGAGGCCGAACAGATTGTCGGTGTAGACGTCCGTCGCATTGAGCACATCGACGTCGGCGCGCAGCTGCTTGCCAAGCACGCGCGACAAGTCTTTCCGATTGCGGAGGGCGGCGATCTCCTTAAGCTGCGGCTCGAGCGGCCTCAGTGCGAGCCGCTCGATCGTCGCTTCATCCATGAACGCGTAGTAGTAGTCCGCGATCTTTCGGGCATCGGCGCTTGCATCGCGGGCGCGTGCGGCCTCGATGATGTCCAGTGTCCGTTGATTGTTCTGCTCGGTCAGGGTGACGTCATCGCTGATCGAGCTGCGATCGAGTGGAATCTCCGTCGCCTTTAGCCACGCGCCGTTGACGTACTGGAAGAAGGCGTCGCCCGGACGGACGCTCGAGTCGACGGCTGGCAGATCCGTGGCAAGCGACCTGAAAACCGCGACAAACAGGATGAGAGTAAGGAGGGCGCGTCTCATGCATGTGCTCCAGCAGCAGTAGCCTAGTTGAAGCTCAGCTTTCCTTTTGGCTTGTCGCAAGGCGCGGTACGTTCTCGGACTCCCTTGGTCTCGTTCCACACCAGCCGCTTTTCATTTTGGGGCAGTGGCGCCTCCGCGACTTCGCCGGGGCGGATGCCGTGCGCCCAATCCGCTGGGCAAATGGCAGTGAAGCTGGCGAAGCCGCCGGTACCACCCTTCAAACGCGGAAAACCGATCGCAATCAGGGCTCCCGTCGCCGGCACTTGATCAAGATTGGCGACACCCTCCGCCTGCATGTAGCCGTTGTTCATCAGCCAGTCCTCGCCGATCAGGGTTGGCGTGGAATCGGTGTCCAGCGGCTCGTGACCGTGGAGCAAGATGCCGCGCTCAAGATGCAGCAGCTTGAGCGCTTCGAGCGTAACGCCGGGGAACTTGCCGTCGGCTGGCTGGACTCTTGCCGGGTCGGGCCAGCGCTTGGACCAATCCGAGCGCACCATGACGACGCTGCCGCCCGGGACCATGCCATTGGTTCGTTCCCATGCGCGCACGTCGTCGGCGGTGAGATGGTAGTTCGCGTCCGCCTGCACCTTGTCGACGATCGAAATCACTGCGAGCTTGCGCAGCGCCAGCGTCACCGGCAACTCATCGATGGCGGGAAAGCATTGATGCCAATGCGCGGGCGGGTCGAGTTGCGTACCGAATTGGTCGGTAGCGAATGCATAGGCCGAGGTTTCGAGGCCGGTCTTCTCGTAGGTGAAGGCGGCGAAGGGCGATTTGTCATCGAGCCGGCCAGTGCCTTGCTGGAATCTTGTCGTCAAGGGAAAGCCGTGCCAGACCGGAGTGTCCGGACTCAGGACATGCGACAGGGAAACGAAGCGTGCACGCGCGAAAGCATCGTCCCATACGCTCCAGAGCCCCGCGGCTGCACTTTTCTTTTGAACACAGGCGACCACCGGCAGGGCGCCGGCACTGGCGAGAGCGATACTGGTGAGTTTGAGCAGATTGCGACGATTCATGACAGTCTCCAAAGAAGTGAATGTCTCGCTGTCCCGAGAAGGCAGCACGCACGGCGGACGCAACCGCCTGTACGGGCACCGAATGCCCCGATCAGCTTTCCTTCTCGCTGACGAGAAAGAGAATCAGCATCGCAGAAGCAAAGAATCGAAATGCATCCGGCAGCACATTCAATTGCTGGCTTTGCCACATCTCGAACCATTCACCGCAAATCACGAGCCAGCCGACGAAATACAACGCCGCAGTGACCCCCAGTCCAAGTCTTGCCACACCTGCGGCACGCTGGAATGAAGCACTATCCTTTCGCGCCGCCCACATGCGAGCAGCGCCGATCCAACACACAGCCCCAGCGATCGCTTCGACCAGCACGATGCACCCGAAGATGGCGTACACCAGCACCGGACTGGTGATGGCTCTCCACATGGCCCCCGGATGCTTGAACGTGGTCTCCATACCCACCGCCGTCTTGACCGCTCCGAAGCCGAGATCTGGCATCGTGACGTTTCCGAGCACTGCTAAGGTGAGCATTAGAGCCGTGCCTGCCACCAGGATGATCTTGATCATTTTCATTGTGGTAACCCCCTGTCTTGTCGACCGCGTTCCCCTAGGTTCCAAGTATGCAGCGGGCTTGCCGTGCGTCCTAACGGATTACAGGCTGCCCGTTTGGTTGTGGTGCAAGGTCTCATGGGCTTGCGCCAGCCGCCGACGATGATTCCGTCGCGTCCGCTCGCGGCTGGGCACCCTTGATCACGAGCCACAGCATGAGCGCCAGCTCCCCGAAGAAGGCGGGCTGAGCGTAGGTAAATACCCTTTCCTGATATTGCGGCAACAGTTCGCCCGTAAGGCTCAGGATCACATAGGCGAAGCCGCCGAGAGCGAGCCAGACGCCCAGGAACCGCGGCAGGAAACGCGACCTGTACACAAGCAAGGCCAGCGGCAGCAGCCATACTCCCCAAAGGATTTCAGCGGCAGTGTTCTGATGGTCACGCAGTTTGAGGAACAGCACGGCCAACGCGTCCCGTTGAGGTTGGTCGAATGCGGAAAGGAAATCGCCCCCGCGCACGACCATCAGGGCGGCAGCGTCGCTCACGACGCCTACGAAGTTGATGAGGGCCGGCATCACGCCCCCGAAGATCACCACCAGCACCGCTAGGTTCCGGTCCACTCCCTTGAACAACCGGTAAAAGGCCAGCACCAAGAAGATCAAGATCACCCCACAGACCAGGTCGCTCACGATACCGAAACGGAAGAGCCACTCGTGAGCGGCGATGTTGTTGACCGTAGCGGCCGCGTCCCCGTGCACGAACAGTTTTGTGGGAATATAGATGAGGCGCAGTGGGCCGATGACGACAAGGAGCAGGTACCAGAATCCGGCCACTCTCCCTGGATTGTGAGTCGAGCTCATGTTCCCTCCCTCGTTGAACAGAACTACAGCCAAGGATTGGCCTCAACCAGGAGCGTGACGCGACGCGTCGCTGCACCGTCCAGCGACCAGCGCAACTACGTGCGGCCATTGAAGAGTCAATTCGGTTTCACGGTCGCTCGTTCTCGTTACGTCGCCACGCACTTCGATTAAGACCGGCGTCTGGCCGTGGTACGAGATCCTCCAATACCGCTGGACCAGGCTAAGGTATGAATTGGACGCCATCTCTCCCAAAGAAAAGATGCGTCCACTCTTGCATTCCGAGACCTTACCGGTCCCCTTGGAGTTGAACGAGAGTTCTCCTTTCACCACCACAGTATCCGCTTCGGCCACTGCTGCGAGCGTAAGCATCCAGACAATGGCTCCAAGGTGCTGCATGCGGTTGTTATGCGGTCGCGTACACTCGAGTGCTCGCCCGAAGGTCCCACTGCTGCGGCTCAGAGCCCGCAAGTCTCACCAGGCTTCTCTCAATCATGACAAGTACGATTAGTCGCTCAAATACATGCGATTGGACGAGTTCGATCGTCGACGATGTAGCACCCTGGAACTGCGCTGCCACGGCGGCTTGCGCCCTAACGGAGCCCTCGCTCCACCCTGGCGGTATCATGCCGCCAAAGGGGCCGAAAATCGTGAACTGATCCGTGTGTGCCATCGCAGCAGCGGCTGGCGCACTATCGCCCTCCATCCACGCGCCTTGAGCAACTCGCGCTTCGTTCAGGAGCTTCTGCACGATCAGATTGCTGGGTGCGGTGATCATCGGATCTGCTTCTCCCTTCGGCGGCCTCGCTCGTCTGAAGTTTATTCGGATGCCAGAAGAGCGGCCATTCCGGGAACCGTGAGACTTGCACTTCGCCGGATGATCACTTCCTCACTTCGTACTTGATGTTCGCGATTGGCTGCCAGCTATCGCCAGTACCGGCTTCGACCATCAAGGTTCGGGCACCGTGAAGTGACGGGGCGAAGGTGCCGCCTGCGATCGGCTTGAATGGTTTCGCCGGGTCGTCGCGCATCTGGCCTGCCTCGCTCCAGCTGCCGACGTAGAAACTGAGCCGCTGGAGCTCGGGCGGTCTCAACGCATTTTGTGCAGGGGCTATTGTTGGCAGAAAGCCGCTTAGCGCGGCCCAAGCGATCGCAAGTCGAATCGTGCGCATTGCTCAATCTCCAATAGAGAGGGTCCGTAGATGAAAGGTCAAGCGGTTGCCAAAGCCCAAGCAGCGGGCCGGGCTAAAAGAATCCGCGGAGGAACGCCGCCGCTTCATCCGAGATGCCGATGATCTTGTTCGTTGCCTGGCGATAGAATTTGAAATTGAGCTCGGTCCCGGGCTGGCCGTCATTCCAGTCGATAAAGTGTTTGAGTTCGCTCCGCCCCAGCGGCCGCCTCGCGAGCGCGGTGCGTCTGACGGTGAGGCTCACGCGCGGCGTTTGCCGGGCGATGCCGCGCTTCTTAGCGATCGCTTCGGCGGAGGTGACGAAGCCGCGCGCGATGAGGCCCTGTCCGCCCTCGTTCTCGCTCGCGAACACGAAAACCGTGTCACCTTCGGCGATGTGCTTGCCGCCATACATGGTCTTCTGTGCGGTGAACGCGAACGTCTTCGCCCGCGGATCGCGAACCTCGGCTTTGATCGCGAACGGCACGCTTTTCTCCTCTCGTACCCTTAGATTTCCAGTACGCCATGCAAGTACAAGCGGGCCGTTCCCGCTACCCTGACTCGGTCACCGTCGATCGTGCAGCGCAATTCGCCGCCGCGCGAACTCAGTTGCTGTACCTGCAGCACGCGCTTGCCTAGACGGCGGCTCCAATAGGGCGCCAATGCGCAGTTGATCGAGCCGGTCACGGGATCCTCGTCAATGCCTATCGACGGCGCGAAAAATCGCACGACGTAGTCCACGCTATTTCGACCGGCCGCGGTTACGACTATCCCGCTGAAGCCGATATCGAGCTTGCCCAAGGCTCGGATATCCGGTGCTAAATCGCGAACCTGTTCGGCGCGATCGAGTACGACCATATAGTCGCGGCTGGACTTCAGTACTTCGGCCGATGGCAAACCCAAGGCTGACAAGAGACCCGCGGGCGACTCGCACATCTGCAATGCCCATGCAGGGAAATCCATTTCGAATACTTCGCCATCGCGAGCAACCGTCAGCACGCCACTCCGCGTGTGAAAACGCACTGGCCAAGAATCGTGTGATCTGAGCCCAAGCACATACGCAGCTGCCAGCGTGGCGTGGCCACACAGATCGTCCTCTATCTGCGGTGTAAACCACCGTAAGTCAAAGTCGCCATCGTCGCGCTTCACGACGAAAGCGGTGTTGGAGTGCCGGTTCTCTGCGGCGATTTTCTGCATAACCGCGTCAGCTGGAAACGAGGGCAGGACACAGACGCCAGCCGGGTTCCCGACGAACAGAGCAGTCGCGAAGGAATCTACGTGGTAGTACGGGATCGCCATACCGGTTGTCGGCTAACGTCCGCTTAAGCGACGCGCTGCTGAGTACTGGACGCTGACACCTTATCCCTGCCCGCGTATATCGCCGACAGCACCAGCCACAAAGTGCTTCCGAGAATTGGGCCAAACCAGGACCACGCATTCCACTGCGATCCCGTCTCTCTTGCCATCCGGTCAATTATATGCACCTCCGCCACCCCGATGTCGGACCTGTTCAGGGGCGCATTCCCTTAGGACTTCGCTTTCTTCGAAGGTTTAGACTTGCCAGAACTGTTGAGGGCGACCGCTTGGCGAACGAGCGCCTTGAAGGCGGACTCGTCAACTTCTTCTCCTTCGTGGATGTCGATCGCGCGGCGTACGTTTCCGTCGAGACTCGAGTTGAAGAGACGGGCCGGATCCTTCAGGGACGCGCCCTTGGAGAAGGTAAGCTTCACGACATTCTTGTAGGATTCGCCAGTGCAGATGATGCCGTCGTGCGACCAAACCGGAGTGCCCATCCACTTCCACTCCTCGACGACGCCCGGGTCTGCTTCCTTGATGAGCTTGCGCATTCTGCTGAGGGTTTTCCCGCGCCAGTCCCCGAGTTCGGCGATTCTTTTCAAGATGAGCTCCGATGCCGACTGGCCTTGGCTCGCGCCCGACTTTTTCATGTTTTCATCCTAGAAGTTCCAGAAGAAGAGTTACATCAAATTCCGCCGCGCTGGGGTAGCGTTTGGACGTGGCCCGAGTCCACCATTGCCACGCGTAGCACGTTGGCCACGTGGCGAACCGCCCATAACGTCAGTCACGATCCGGCGCGCCAGGCGGAAAATAACTGCGGTAAGGCCGCGCCTCGTCCACGGCACGGACGATGGATGGGTGAGTCAGCAGGCGGGCGCGGTAGGCCCGGAGATTGGTGTGAGTGGGCGGAATTTCATGGGCCCAATCGGCATAGAAAAGTGACGGGGCTGCGGCACAATCAGCCAAAGTGAAGGCTTCACCGGCAGCCCAGGCGCGACCGGCGAGGTGCTCGTCGAGCCACGCGTAGATCCTGTCGAGGAAACCACGCGCCTCCGTCACGCCATAGGAATCGCGATCAGGCTCTGGACGAAGCTGGTTCAGGACGACCTTCTGCATTGGCGTCATGACGTAGTTGTCGAAGATACGATCGAGCATCCGAACCTCGATGCCAGCGTCGCCTTCCGGGATCAGACGAACGCGGCCGGGATAGTGAATCTGGAGATACTCGATGATCGTGCTGGTCTCGAGGATTGTGCGACCCTGATCCACGAGTATGGGAAAGCGTTTTAGTGGCCACAGGGATGCGAACTCAGCGTTTGCTGAGGGATCTTCAAGGCTGCGGTATTCGAAGGACGTGGCATTCTCGTAGAGGGCGATCAACACTTTCTGGCTGTAGGATGAGAAGGGGTGGGCGTATAGCTTCATCGATTCCTCTCCGTGGGCCTTTCGTCACCGGCGGCTACCTGGGCCGGGTCTATCTCCATCTCATGAGTCCAGCGACGAGCCGTCCAAGGCCGACACCTCGTGGCCCCCTAGCTCGAGCGAAGAGAGCGCACTAATCGTGACGTAGTATCCATCCGGATCCCGGAGCGAGAACTCCATTGTTCCAGTGTTCGGGTTCGCGTGCGGCTCCTCTTCGAGTCGGGCGACGAGAGCGCGTGCGTTTTTCAGCGACGCAACGAAATCGTCGACGCGGAAGAACAAGAGCAGCCCGTTGCCAGGCGTCGCCCGGTCCGGGCTCATCAACGACGGATGCTCGTGCGCGCCCCACTGGTGGAGGCAGAGCAAGACAGTTCCATCCGAATCGAGGATCTGACCAAAGTAGGTATGGCCCGGTCGTGTCTCGGGCTGGCCGAAGAGCGACTGGTACCATTTGAAGCTATTCGGCACATCGCTTACGCCGATGATCGTCCAGGTGCGTTTCATGACTCTCCCGTCGACCTAACGTCCGCGTTGAGCAACGCGCTGCTGTGTGATGGATGCTGGCACCCGCGTTTACTCCAACGCGTTGGAACGGGCGGTCCAGCGCGAAGATCATGAAAATTACTAGCCCGATGAATACCGCCAGGAGCAACACCTGGATTCCGTGTAATCGCACATCCTCCACTTTGAAAAAGAAGGATGCGCTCAGGCTGATCAACGCGCCCAGAACGATTATGACCCACATCACCGCCGGTAAACCGGTGTGCACCGCATCCAGTCGCAGGCGGCGGGCCTGGATCATCTCGTTGTAAGCGTGGAGAGTTTCTCCATGCAGGGCTTTCTGGCCCTCTGTCACCGGTTCGAATTTGGTCAGAATCCCTTGAAAGCGGTTCATGCGCTCGACGCCACCGGACGGAATCTGTCCGCGCTGCTGTAGCGGCCAGGCTTGATGGATGACGTAGTCCACGTAGTCACGCAGCTCCTTCTGCAGTTCAGGGCGGATGGGTTCGGGATAACTGCTTACGTCGCGGTAAAGCGCGGCCACGGCGGTCGCCTCTTGTGAAATGATCTTCGACACGTCGGAGTAGGTCTGGAAGACGCTCACCGCAATCAACGCCACAGACAGCCCATAGAAGACCATCACGCCTTGCACCATGGCGCCACTGAACTCAGAGTCCTGGGCGAGGATCCGCAGACGCGGCAACACCCGCCGGCGAACCAGAAGCAATCCGCCAATCGCGAACAGGCACAGTGATGCGACGATCGCCGGCCCGCTGATCACCAACGGAAGATCGAAGAGGGATTCAAGCATGGCTTGGTCTGGTCGCCTCGGACCGCTGCAGTCGGTTGTTAGGCGGCGACCTCAACGTAGTCGACGCGGCTCGAAGGCGGAGGAATCGGCGAGCCATACTGACAACTAGGGCCCCGCCGCTGCCTGCCGCACCTCGTCACTGGTGAATGCCCAGAACAGGAACGGCTGTGACCTTAGGAACCTGGCGAGGTCGGGCAACGTCAGGCCAAGTTTCGACAGGCGGTCTTCATCGATAAAGATCTGGAGATTTTCCGGCTCGAAGGCGGTCACGAGCTGTTTTCCTTCGGGATCGAACTCATTGTTCAGGAGATCGATGATCGATGGCGCATAGTGCCTGCGGTCAGCTGATGACGGTTCGGACGGCATGCCATGATCCGCAGTCACGGCAAGCAGATAGTCGTTGCCGACCTTTTTCTCCAGCGCGCCGAGAACCCGCGCCAGGTGACGATCCATCTCGCCGAGCGTGACGCGCAGCTCCTGCGAATCCGGTCCGTACTTGTGTCCCACGAAATCGGCACCCTTGCAGTTGAGCAGGACGAGATCTGCAATGCCGTCTTCGCCGATGGGCTCGTGCTCGATCATGGCGACCATCGCGTCGGCTTCGAACGCGGGAAAGAGCGCTGAGTAGCGCACGGCGGCAGGGGTGTCGATCTTGTGATGCATCCACTCGGCATTGCCTGCCCATAGTGCGCTCGCGTTTACCTCTTTGAGGTACGCGGGCAGACGGTAGCATTGGGGATTCGCACTCCAGTTGCCCGTCCGCTGGTCGTAGCTGGCAAGCACGGCCGGAACTCCGTTCAATTGACACGCTCCATGCCCTGCAAGTGGGATGGCGGCGCGGTCGATGCTGCCCTGTGCCAGTATGATCGCGCGACCCAACGTCGCAAATTGCCAGACATCGGCCAACGTCAACGCCATCAAGTCCCCGGGCACGGCTCCGGCGAAGATCTCGTGACGCACGCGGCCGATGCGATCGTACACGTTGTTACCGGTTACCCCATGTACGGCGGGATCGGTTCCGGTGGCAATGGTCGAGTGCCCCACCGCGGTATTCGACGGAAGAATATTGAGCTGCGCCTGGGTGAACCAGGCCCCACGCTGCCGCAGTGTTGTGAGCGTTGGCATGAGCGTGGCGTACCGATCGAAGTAGTCGCGACGCATGCCATCGAGAACGATCAGCACGACCACCCGCGGTCGAGCCATACCCGTCTTCAGGACGGGCAACACGCGGCCAGTCGACGTTGGCGGCATATGCACGCCAAGCGCAGCCGCGAGTGTTGGTGCCACGTCCTGCTGCACAGCCGGCGTGGAATACATTCCGACCCTGACCGCGGGGCCTACAAACATCAGCGGGATCGCGACGTCATACGCCCAGGGCGAGCCGTGCATGTAAGGGACATCCTGGTCGGGCCGCGTGATGAAATCGCCTTCACGCGGCACGATCAGGAGCTGGCCGGTGCGTCCTGGAAAATAGGACCGGGCAAACATGTCGAGGAAGCGCTGTTGTGCTGCCTGGGCGTGGCTCGGCGTCGCTTCGCGCGCGTGAGACGCCTCGGCCGCAGGTACTTGTCCAGCGTGCTGGCCGGAAGTCGTACAAGCAATCAGGAGGAGAGCTGCGCTACGGGCAATCCACTTCGCAGAGACGACAAGCACCTTTCGAGTCGACACGCACTCCGTTCGAATGTTGGGCCGCTTCATTGCGTCTCTACCTCGGTGACTTGCGAGGCATTGTTAGACGTCATGCCCTGACGACATTGGCGCGAGCCAGGGCGACTCAGCCAACGGAAGAAGGCGGGAATCTTCGAGCGCGGCGAGTCTATGGCCCATGCCTTCAAGGTATGCCGCATCGGAGGCAAAGGCCAAAAAAGCTTCCACGCTGCTTTGACGCACCAGAATCGCGGCATCCCAACGCTCGTTCGCAGGTCCAATCAAGAACTGGCCGCCTCGCCCAAAGAAGATGAGATCGTCGCCACTCCGTCTCAGATGCGGCAGGGTGTGCTCGATGTAGCGCCGGTAAGCCTCAGCGCCGGAAATGGGTTCGGTCGGCGCGAGTTCCGGAAAAGCGGAGTAGTCTGCGACGTCACGAAAGCGCAGCAGGTTGAGCATGATCACCTCGCCGGAAATCTGGCGAAGGACAAATGCCCGACCAGATTCTTGCGTGGGATGCAGGTAGGTCGCGGCAGGTTCAGTTGGCATTTGTTAGGAACGCTTCGGTGTGTGAGCAGGGATCCTTGCACTTTAGAGCGAGTTGTCCGCGATCGAAACCCTAATTTCGTCGTAAACGTTGATGACGTCTAACGTCCCGGCTCAGCGGGCCGACTGCAACAATTGGATGCTGGCACTTTATCTCTCACGGGCCGCTGCAACCGGTTGTTAGGCGTCACGCATTTTTCGCGCTGGAAGGAGGCAGCAGGCGACTCACAGCAATCCACAGCACCGCGCCTAACGCCAACGCCGCCGTCACGACCTCCGTCCATATAGTCAGATTCATACCGAGGGTGTGTGCCGATATCGGGGCCCTGCCGTAGTGAAGCAGTCCGTCGAGACCCGAAGAAGTGTAGATGGCCAGCAGTATCAGCCCAACGAGACTCTGGCTACGGCGGAAGAGAAGATAGCCACAAAGGCCGATCGCAAAGGTCGCGCACCAAACCAAATAGATCGCCGCACGGGATATCCATGCGGGTAAATTGGGATAATCCGCCAAGTACTCAGCGTTGTGCATGAAGTGCAGAAGGCTGGCCCCACAATACAGGAGCAGAAGCCAAGGCAGCGCTCGGCCTGTGAATGCTGAGATGTCTGCGCGAATCATGTGACGCCTAACGTCCGCGTTGAGCAACGCGCCACTGTGTGATGAATGCTGGCACTTTATCCATTTCGCGTCTGCTCCAACGCGCTGTTAGGCGGCCGAACAGTCAACTTGGCTCGGGGATTGGGACCCCGGGCTTCACGTCCACGTTGTGATACGCGACGATCTTCCATTCCCCACCCCGTCTCGCGACGACCTGCAGCAGCCGCGTGCGCAGACGCCCTTTGCTGTCCGTGGCCGTTCCCGATGCCGTCTCCGACATGCCACTGACCGAGGTCAGCGTCTCAACGACGGCGAGATCGGGTCCGTTGAATTTGAGCGAGACGATCTCTTGCTGCAATGTGGTGTGCTTGAAGATTCCCTGAAAGATCACTTCGTGCTGCTTCAAGAATGCTTCGTGGCCGGTGAAGAACTGGCCCCGAATGTTGGTGAACGTGCCATCGGTTGCAAACTGGCGTGAATACGCCGCGGCGTCTCCCCGATTCCATGCGGCAATCTCATCCTGAATGACTTTGCGAATGGCGATTTCATCAGCCGTTGCAACCATCGAATTGTCCTTCTCTGCGCTCGCCCAGGGCTGGGCGGCGTAGACGAGGGAGACAGTAGCGCACCCCACCAGCAAAGTAATTCCCCATGTTGAGCTTCTTCATCGTTCGGTGTCCCCTCGGGCGTCTCTAAGTGTCTAGCGCTTCGGCTCCCCGGCTTGCGCCACCACGGGCAATAGTCCCAGAGCCAACACACAGGCAACGTGTGACATGATGCCTAACGTCCCGGCTCAGCGGCCGGCTGCTGGGCTGCGACAATCGATGGCACTTTATTCCTCTCCGGGCCGCTGCAGCCGGTTGTTATGCGTCGTTCGCTAGCCTCGTTGCCAGCGACCAAAGATGACCGAACGGATCACGTACCAATCCCACTCGATCACCCCAGGGAAGGTTCTGAGGCTTGTCCACCGGTGCGGCGCCAGCACTAACCGCTCTCTTAAAGGCAGCATCGCAATCATCCCAATATGAGTAGACACCGCAGGTGGTACCCCCAAGCGACTCCGGCGAGACATAGGTATCGCGGTTGTTCGGTTCGGCAGCGAGAAACAGAATGGTATCGCCGATGCGTATCTGACCATGACCCGTTTCCCCACCTGGCCCAGGAATTCGAAGAATTTCGCTTGAGCCGAAAGCTTGGCCGTAGAACTCGATTGCCTTGTCCACATCTAGGACCACCAGAGCTGTGATTAGGCTGTGGTGCTCACTGCCGTCCGGTGCTATCGCTTTCCGCATGGTTTGATTCTCCTCGCGTCAAGTACGCTGGACTGTTTGAGAACAGATGGCTTCCGTAAGGAAATGTCAGTGCCGTATTTCAGACGCATGACGTCCGCGTTGAGCGACGCGCTGATATGTGATGGATGCTGGTACTTTGTCCCTCACGCGTTCGCTCCAACGCGTTGTTAGGCGGCAATGCGCCCGAATCGTCCAGGCTTCAGCGCCGCTACACCTATGGCGCCTTCCACCATGGATTCCATTCAGTTACTCGCGAGATATTGGCGTGCGTTCTCCATTTCGGGACGGAGGTCGCCGGAGCCCGCTAGTTCAATCAGCTTGGAGAAGTAATATCGCGCCTTGTCGCGGTTACCTGAGTGCGCCGCCGCCTGCCCCGCGCCGTACAGGCCGCGATAGCGGTTTGGCTCGCGCTGCTGCGAGGCTTCGTACTCTTTGAGCGCCTCCGCAGGATGTTCCAGCTCCATCAGCATATCGCCGAGCAGCTCGCGCGCGGGCAGCAGCCGCCCCGGCGTAACGATGTTTTTCTCGCTCAGGTCCTCGATATCGGCCGCCTGGTGCATGAGCGCGAGGGCGTCGTTGCTCTTCGTCTGCGCGAGCGCCACCCAGGCGAGCGACGCGAGGCGCATCACCTCGACCTCGTTCGCCCAGTACTCGTTCTTCACAGCTTTCAGCTGGTCGCGCAGCGCCGCTATGCGCTCGACGTCGCCTTGCGCCGAAGCGGGATCGCCGCTCCTCGCCGCGCCGAGCGCGCGTGCGAAACGCGTCATCGCCTCGGTAAAGGGATACTTCGTCGGCGTCGCCGCAAGCTTCGCGGCCTCGCTCCAGGCGCCGCGCTCGACGACGCAGCGCGCCGGCATTGCCGCGAGCGCGTACGGCCCCGTGGCGCGAGCCGGATCGAACCCAGTCAGCTCGCGCGCCTCGTCCAGGATCTTGCGAGCGTCGCCGTCGCGGGAGAGTTGCAGGTCGGCGTAAGTCATGTAGTCCAGTGCGTGCAGCGCTTCGTCGGGCTCGTTGTTCTTCTCCGCAACCGTGGCCGAGCGCCGGTTGGTCGCCACAGAGTCGCTCCACGCGCCGACGCGGGTGAAGATGTGAGAGGGCATGTGCAGCGCGTGTGGCGCGTCCGGGGCGATATCGGCGTAGCGGCGCGCCGCGGGTAGGCCACGCTGCGCGAGCGGCGGTGCGTCGTAACTGTGGATGAGATAGTGCGCGACGCCCGGGTGGTCGGGGTGCTTGACGAACTGCTTCTCGAGAATGCCGGCCGCCTTGAGGTAGGCCGAATACGTCTGGTCGGACGCGGTCTGCGTCGCGGCGAGGTAGAGCGCGTAGAAGATCTGCGCTTCGTCGTCGTCCGGGTACTTCCCCGCGAGCGCCTCGTAGGCCTTCGCGCGCGCCAGCTGGCGCTCACGCTCACTGCGGTTGGCGAAGTCCTCGTAGTAGGCGGCGACCGCCTCGAGGTAGTCGCGCTCGCGCCGGGTCGCGCCCATCTTGCGTCCCTTGTCGATCGCTTCCTGCGCCAGTTGGGCGTTGTTAGGTGAGGTGCCGATTCCCTGGAGCGGGTTCAGCATGAGGATCGAGGCATAGCCCCAGGCAGCGATCGCGCAGGAATTGTCCTCGGCCGCCACTTTCTCGAAGGCCTTCTGCGCCGCCGAGTAGTAGAACGAGTGCAACATCGCCACCCCGCGCAGGAACTGGTCCTGCACCGCCGGGCTGCACGAGTTCGGAAACTCGACCTTGCCGACGTTATCGCCGTGGCTATGGTCGTGTTGGCCGAAGGCGACGCTCGCCGCGGCGAGCGAAAGGGCGACCAACGGCACCGCGATGTGGATGCGCGTTCTCATCTGTCACCATCGTCTTCAAAATTGCCCAAGCGCGATTCTTGCCGCCTAACGCTCCGGTTCAGCGGCCGGCCGATGTGCTGTGAAGATCGATGGCACTTTATCTCTCCCCGGGCCGCTGCAGCCGGTTGTTATGTGCCATTCAGAGTTGGTACTTACTGATATCCAGAGCACCGTGAAATACACCCAGAATGTCGACATCACCATCGTCCTTCACGAGATAGGTGATCCGGTAGTGCCCATGCAGCAGTATCCGAACGTGGCGAGATGATCCTCGATACCGGAATCCGATCTCGGGAAAGGTCGCAATTGCCTGAGCCCGATCGTAAATGCCTTGAACCGTTTCTATCGCCGCTTGGGGATTATCGGCGGCAATGTACTCGAAGATATCCTCGAGCCAGCGCTGCGCCTCAGTGGTCCAGCTTACGTTCGCCATGACCGGATGCGGCGCTTCATCTCCTCGTTTGAGATGACACGCTTCGCGTCCGAATCGGCGAGCCCGCGCTCAACCATGACGTGAAATGCAAGCTCACGGACGATCTCCTCCGTGGAGCTGCCTTCAGGCTGCTGCTGAATCAAGCGGGCGAGCTCTTCCTTAGCCGTGGACATGGTCATAGCCTCCTACCGCGCACCATGCTGCCACAGCTCGATAAACGCCGCGAATGGCACATAACGTCCCGGCTCAGCGGCCGGCTGCTGGGCTGTGACAATCGATGGCACTTTATTCCTCTCCGGGCCGCTGCAGCCGGTTGTTAGGCGGCAACCTCAACGTAGTCGACGCGGCTCGAAGGCGGAGGAATCGGCGAGCCATCCTCGCGCAGCCCCTTGAGATGAAACTTGATCGCTTCGCGAATGGAGCGTTCGGTCTCCTCGATCGTCGCACCGGTCGCAACGCATCCCGGCAAGTCCGGAACGTATGCAGAGTAGTTCGAACCCGCATTTTCAATAACGATGGCGTAGCGCATGACCACTTACCTTAATGCTCTCAACCCCGATTGCTTGAGGATACTGTTGAGCGTACCCGGCGCCAAATCATCGCTCTTTATTCCCCGGAACCGTCACTCGACCAGGCTTGGTCGGGTGTTTGTATTGCCGACGGCTACCGCGCGTCGCGACTAGATACCACCCGTCTTCTTGCAGCACGCGAAGCAGATCGCCCACCTTCATGCGCCGAGGCTAGTGCTGCCTCCTCGGTCCACAATTCGCGTAACCAGCGTGATTCGCCTGATTCGTTGCCGCCTAACGTCCGCGTTGAGCAACGCGCTGCTGGGTTGTGGATGCTGGCACTTTATCTCTCCCGCGTTTGCTCCAATGATGAGATGGACTCCTCCTGCTCTGGCAGTACGGCATCGATGTGCCAAGCTGAGTGTGTATGCATCAGCTGAAAGCCCAATCAGGAGGA
>Ga0326726_10001365_pt1 | contig 22677 bp, 19 predicted proteins | sample MHFenrmetagenome_2_FD_207603 | JGI IMG/M metagenome (GOLD analysis project Ga0326726, IMG submission 207603) | Lab enriched peat soil microbial communities from Michigan Hollow, Ithaca, NY, United States - MHF15MN | ecosystem: Environmental > Terrestrial > Soil > Wetlands > Peat | place: USA... | reverse complement strand
GAAGATCGCCGCCCGGGCCGGCCTACTCCATCGCAAATTCACGATTGAAGACCACCTCGAAACTGAAGGTCTTCGCCTTGCTCTTCGACTCGATGTGCTCGGCGATGCGCTGCAGCCGGGCGGGGATTCCCAGGATCTTCTCCTGCGCCCGGCGGCCCAGCTCGTTCAGGCCGTTGAGGGCGTCGATCCTCCAGTAGCGGATCTGCTCCTGCACGATACGCAGGTAGTCGCGCGGTCCGTAGATACCCGACCGCCGAATGACATCGGCGATCTCCCGGAACCCCGGCATCGTGTGACCGGGCATCTCGATGCTGGGGAGGATGTGGGCCGCGGAGACCAGGGCCTGATCCGGGTCGCGCTTGAGGATCTCCTCGAAAACCGTGCGGTAGAAGCTGAAGTGCCGGGCCTCCTCGGTCGCGACGTTCCCCAGCACCTCTGCCAGCAGCGGCTCATACTCGCCGATGATCCGGCCAGTCTCCGAGTGCGACTGCTGGGTGGCCCGCTCCTGGAGGGTGGTGTAGGCAAAGACCCGATAGGGGTCCTTGTCCCAATCCGGCTGGAACCCGCTCCTGAGATAGCTGAACTGCATCTGCTCGAGCCGGGTCTGGTTGAGGATCTGGGCGTCCCGCACGTAGTCGTGCAGCACCGCGCCGTGACGATCCTCCTCTGCGGTCCACAGGTTGTTCCACTCCCGCCAGTGGCTCGCGTCGCCGAGATACATTGCGAGCAGCCGGTGGAAATGCGGCAGCCCCTCCTCGGTGAGCATGTTGAGCGCCAGGGCCGCCCTGGCCGAGTCCGGAATCCCGGCTGCCCGGCGTCGGAGCTCGAGAAGGTGGCGCTCCGGATCTTCCCCCGGCTTGGGCCCCAACAGCTCGCTCGGTAACCACAGCGGCCGCTTCTTCTCGTGCTGGTCCATCAACTCCCTGACCGTCTCCTCCAAGTCCTGGAGCACCTCGATCTTGGTGAAGAACTGCCGGGTGAGGTTGGTGAGGGTCATCTGCCGGGGATTGTCCTTCCAGCCCAATGCGGCCCGGATGCATGCCGGGCCGCGTAACCGAGGGGTTCAGAGAGGTTTAGGAGTGACACTGGAAGAATACCGGTCCGGCCCGCGAGGCGCCAGACCGGTCAGTCGAGCCGCTTCTCCATCAGGTACCAGGTCCGGTCACCGGTATAGCCGTCCCGCCTCATCACCCGGGTCCACCCAAACGCCAGCAGCTCGCCTTCAGCGGTCAGGTCGTCGGTCCAGAACTCGATAAGGTGAGCACCCGCCTCCCGGGCGCGCGCCTCGAATGCCTCGAGCAGCCGGTGGCCATGACCGTGGTGCCGCTCCTCCGGCCTGACCGCGATATCCAGCACGTGGGCCACCCCACCCCGCAGGTAATACCGCAGACCGCCGATCCAGTCACCAATGGCGTTGCTCAGGATCAGGTAGTGCTCCTCCAGGAACACCGGATCCCCGGTCGCCTCTTCCTCACGCTGAGTGAGGTCGGCAAACCAGTCGGCGAATTCCTCGCCGTTCTCCATTTCCCGAATCGTGAGCTCGCTCATACCTACCCCTTTGTATCGGAACGGCGGCCGGAAAGATCCACCATCCTGAACGCTGGAGGTGCAACGTTGGTGCCAGACGGTTTCTTGGAGGAAGCCCGCCGTTTCGCAATGTAATCTATTCTGGCGCATCCACTTGGCGTACACCCCCCCAACCTGCCCGAACGGGTAGGGCGGGAAAACCGAGACAGGTGTCCGTGATTCTCTGCAAGGCTCCTGTCCGCGTGACGGCCGCTACCTGAGACCGGTGATGATCGCGGCGACGAGCCCCAGCACCGCCAGACCCACGATAGGGACGAGCAGGCGGAGTACGAATCGGAGCCATTCCTCGAACCTGACACCGGTGGCCGCGAGCATCGCCATCAGGGCGCCGTTGGTAGGCGTGAGGAGCTCACATAGCCCGGCGCCATACTGATAGGCCAGCACCGTCACCTGACGGGCAAGGCCGAGCAGATCGGACAGCGGCACCAGCACGGGCATGGTCAGCACCGCCTGTCCGCTCGTGCTCGGTACCGGGACATGGACCAGCGCCTGCAGCACCATCATGCCGAGAGCGGAGAGGACCACCGGCAGCCTGGCGATCGGGGTGAAAATCCCCTGGACGATGGTGTCCACGATCTGGCCCTGGTCGAGCACCACGTAGATCGCGCGGGCAAAGCCGATCAGGAGGGCGGCGTACGCCAGGGACCGGAACCCCTCGACGAAGGCATCGGCGGTTCCGGCGAGGCGGAGACCCCCGATCAGTCCGGCGGCGACACCCATCAGGAAGAAGAGGGCGCTGAACTGCTCGAACTCCCAGCCCCAGGATTGCGCCCCGATCACGAACAGGGCGAAGGTGACGAGGACAACCAGGAGGATGGCCCCGTCTCTGACGGGTGAGCCGGCCGAGGCGGGCGAGGCGGAAGGGACGGGCGCAGATAGCTGCACCGGCGCTTCCGACTGCGATTCACTCGTGCCCGCCGTTTCCGCCCCACCCGCCCTGACCGCCGTCTTCTTCGCGTACCGCATCGTGCCCCAGATCCAGATGGCCATGGCAGGAAGCAGGAACGCCATGCGGAACCAGAGACCCGAATGCGGCTGGAGCTCGGCCACCTTCTGGGCGATCACGACCTGAAATGGATTCACCGGGCTGAAGGCCGCCGCCACGGCCGCGGCCCCGATGCTGACGGCGCACGCGACGGTTGGATTGAAACCGAGCCGGCGGGTGAGGAGCAGCAGCATCGGGACAAAGGCGATGAGCTCCTCCTGCATCTGGATCAGCCCTCCGCCCAGGCCGAACGCGAGGCAGGTGATCGGGATGACCAGGGTTTCGTTGCCCTGGAGGCGTGCCACCAGCCCCTGCACCAGTCGGGTCGAGGCACCGGTGCGCTCGACCACGGCAAAGGCGCCGCCCACCAGGAAGACATAGAAAATCACCGCGCCCGCATCGGCCATCCCCTTGGGGATGGCGACCACCGCGTCGAACGGCCGCACCGGGGCCGGCTCTACGCGGTGATACGTCCCCGCCACGACCACGCGCCGGCCGGTGGCCGGATCGTCGCGCCGGTCGAAGTGCCCGGCGGCAAGGAGATAGGACAGCGCGGCTGCAATCAGGATACAGCCGACCATCAGGTTGAGCGGGTGAGGAAAGCGCATGTCAGTCCGGGCGCGGTGAGATGGCTGAGAAGTGAGAAGTAAGAAGTGAGAAGTGAGAAGTGAGAAGTCGGCGGAGGTGCGCTGCTGCCCACGGGATCTGGCACCTCTCACTTCTCACTTCTCACTTCTCACTGCCAACCGTGTACCACGTGCCTGTCACCTGGTCTTGCACTGCGCCGACAACGGCACCACCCGGCCGCACGCGATCGACTCGTTCATTCCGTTCGCGAGGGTACCACAGGCGGTGGTCTGGGCCGATTGCCGGGCATCGCTTTCGTTGGCGTGGGAGGCCGAGGCGCAGTTGCGCTTGCCGTTGAACTCCACGCACACGGTGCACTCGACCTTCTGGGCGCTCAGGGTGTTGAACAGCAGGAGTGCGCCGAACAGGACGATGGCGACGAGCGTGATGATGGTGCCGCGTTTCATGGTGTGGACTGGGCCAGGGGGAGAGCCGCGAAGCCGGGGAGCATCAGTCTCAGGTTACCCAACGACTCGGCATTCGGCCAGAGCCAGGGACCCATCCCCCGCGGCTGCTGCGCCGCCTTTGATCCGCCGGGCGCAGTATCGCGTCAGGTAGGACCGCACTTGGGCATGTTCCGGCGGGACTGGGCGCTCTAGCCGGATCCACTTGTTTGTCGTCCCGCGTCCCCGACTTCAAGTGTCCGACCGGCCGATGTTGTGGACGGTGGGAGCCGGACCACCGGACCTACTCGCCGCGAGGCCACCCACTCAGGAACCGCAGCACAGTGACCCGGACTGACGCCTGCCTGACGGTAGCCGCGGAGACTTGCCGGACTGCCTCACGGGGAGATGGCCTGTCCACGCTGTTTCGTAATGCAACGTTCACCGGCGCTGCCCATCGTTTGGTGATCTGGATCACAATCCATTCGACCTGCATATTGGCGCCAAGTCACATCCCAGGACGCGTGCATTTGGCCTCCAGCTCCCGAGCACCAGCAACCGCCGGCGCCCGCGCCCTTCCGTTGTCGATAGTGATCCTCGGAGGGGCGCTGCTGTCGTGTGCGCTCGCCGCGCCGCTCAGTGCCCAGCGCGGCGCCGTCGCCCGGGTAGCCGTGGAGCCTCGGCGATTGGAGCTCACCGTGGGCGTCGACACGCCGGTGGTGATCCGGTTGACGGACGCCAACGGCCAGGAGTTGCCGGCCGACAAGACCCGGCTCCTGGCCACGAGCAGCAACGGCTCCGTCGCCTCCGCGCGAGTGAGCGGCGATAAGGCGCTCATCTCCGCGGTGGGGCCGGGCGAGACCGAGATCAAGATCGAAGCCAACCGGATCTTCGCGTACGTCCGGGTGTCGGTCGACCGCGGGGGCCGTCCCACGGTCGGCAAGACCCAGCCCGCCGTGGAGATCCAGGTCGCCGAGCGGCGGCTGGTCCTGGTGGCGGGGGAGGCAGCCCATGTCCAGCCATCGGGCACCACCGCCACCGGGCAGCCGCTGCCGCCAGAAGCCTTTCGCTTCCGCTCGTTCGAGCCGTCGGTCGCCGAGGTGGATTCCCTGACCGGCGAAGTGCGGGCCCGCGCGCCGGGTGAGGGGCCGGTAACGATCTCCTCTCCCGGCTCCACGGTGGCGGCCTACGTGATGGTCCAGGTGGTTCCGGCGGATCTCCGGCTCAGCGCCGACACGATCCTCATTCTGCAGCAGGAATCGGACACCCTCCGCCTCATCGTGCCATCGCAGTCCCGGGCGTATCGTGGCCAGCCCCAGTTCGCCACCGGCGACGCGGAGGTGGTCGAGGTGGACCAGGAGGGCATCGTCTCGGCCCAGAAGCCCGGCTCCACCACCGTGCGGGCATCGGTCGCGGGTCGAGACTACACCGCGGTGGTGACGGTCTTCCCTCGGCCGAAGCAGTGGCGCTTGCCCGCGGCCACCGAAGTTCCGGTGACGCTGCCGATGGGCTCCAGCCGCCCGCTGGTGTACACGGCGCTCACCCAGGATTCCGCGCCGATGTACCAGGTACCCGTCAAATGGACGGTGCAGGACACCAGCATCGCGTCGTTCGATCAGGCGGGGAAGAACCTGACCGGCCGCCGGGTGGGAGCGACCAGCATTACCGCCGAGCCGCTGCTCCGGGGTACGCGCATCAAGCCGCCGTTTACCTGGCGGGTCGAGGTGGTTGGAGGCCGCGTGTCGGCCGAGCCGGCCCGGCTGGGCCTGCGGGTAAGGCAGACCGACTCGGTGCGCGTGACCTTGCTCGCCCCGGACGGCAAGCCGCTCGACGAGCGGCCCACGCTGGTCTGGAGCGTGACGGGAACCCAGGTAGTCAGGAGCCCGGGCGGCGACCGGTTCGAGGGGATCGCGACCGGCAGGGCCACGCTGGTCGGCAAGACACCCTGGGACAGCAGCGCCACCGTTCTGGTGTTCGGTGTCCCCGACCTGCTCTTCAGCGTGGCCGATTCGGGCGGCAGGTCGGTGATCGCCGGCCTGGTGAACGGGACCTATCACCCGGACCGGCTCCGGGGTGCCAACGCGATCGATCAGCAGCCGGTGATGTCGCCCGACAGAACCCGGATCGCGCTGATCAGCCAGCGCGACGCCAGGGACACCGCGCACATCTGGCTGATGGATGCCGACGGGCTCGGCGCGGTTCAGCTGACCCACGGCCCGGGCCGGGATGACCGTCCCACCTGGAGTCCCGACGGGTCCCGGGTGATCTTCGCGTCCGCGCGGCATGGGCGCTATCGCCTCTACAGCATCCGCCCCGACGGCAGCGACCTGCGGCCGCTCACCGACTCCATCAACCCCGCCACCCGGGCGGCGATCTCGCCTGACGGAAGGTGGTTGGTGTATGAATCGCTCCGGAAGCAATCGTACGACCTGTACCGGCTGCCTATCACAAGAGATCTCGAGCCTGCCGGTCCGGAGGAGAGCCTGGTCGCGACCCCCGATGTGGAACGCACGCCGCAGTTTTTTTCCAACGGCGACCTGGCGTACATCCGTTCCTCGCGCGACGGCAAGCGTCCCCCGGTGGTGGTGCGGACCGGCCGTCCGGGCGTCCCGGACGAGGTGTTGACGCCGGATACGCTTCGAGTTCTGGAGTTCAGCATTACGCCTGACGATCAGGCGCTGATCGTGGCGGCGCCCGAGCTCGGCCGGCCCCCCAGTCAGGCACGGGCTGTGCTCTATCGCGTCAGTCTCCGTTCAGCCGGGTCGCCCCCGGAGCCCCTCTACAAGGACCCAGTAGGTGGGGTTGGCTCTCCCTCCACAGTGCCCTGAGGCCAGACCGGTGCAGTCGACTTCCCTTCTCGCCTGTGTCTCCTGCGGCAAACCGGTGGTCCGGGGAGCCCGGTTCTGCATGGCGTGCGGGCAGCCGCTGCCGACCGGCGCCGGCGCCACCGGCGGCACGGGCTCCCTGTCCGGCGACCTGAGCGAGGCCGAACGCCAGCTGCAGCTGCAGCAGCTGCTGGTGAGCGCCACGCTGGGTGAGTTCGAGATCCTGGGAGAGCTGGGCCGGGGCGGCATGGCCACGGTGTTCCTGGCCCACGACCTGTCGCTGGACCGGAAGGTGGCCATCAAGGTGATTGCTCCGGCCCTGCTGACCACCACCGGGGCGGCGGACCGGTTCAAGCGGGAGGCCCGGACGGCCGCGGCTCTCAGCCATCCGCACATCATCCCGATCCACGCGGTTCGGGAGACCACCAACCTGCTCTACTTCGTGATGAAATTCGTGGAGGGCCGTGCCCTCGACGACATCGTCCGGGAGCGGGGCCCCCTGCCGATCCGCATGGTGCAGACCATCCTCACCGAGGTGGGTCAGGCGCTGGCGTACGCGCATCGCCGTGGCATCGTGCACCGTGATATCAAGCCGGCCAACATCATGATCGACGGCGACGGCTGGGCGGTGGTCACCGACTTCGGCATCGCCAAGGTGCTGGATGCCGATGCCCTCACCGCCTCGGGCTCGATGATCGGCACGCCCTATTACATGAGCCCCGAGCAGTGCGCCGGGAAGCCGGTTGCCGGGACCTCCGACCAGTACTCGCTTGGAGTGGTCGGGTACCAGCTGCTGACCGGTCGCCCGCCGTTCTCGGGCGACACGATCATGGAGATCATGAAGGGCCACTTCTTCGAGCCGCCGCCGCCGGTCACCCAGGGCCGAGCCGACTGCCCGCCGGAGCTGGCCGCCGTGGTGACCCGGATGCTGGCGAAGGAGCCCGCCGAGCGCTGGCCCTCGCTGGACGAGGCCCTCGCCGGGATGCTGCACACGCCGCTCGCCGCGGATGACCCCATCCGGACGGAGATGATCCAGCTGGCCCGTTCCAGCGAAGCGCTGCAGTTGATCAGCAAGCTGAGCGTCCCGGTGAGTCCCGTTCCGGCTGCCGCACTTCGGCGGCCGCCGCGGGAGCCCACCCTGGTGGAAGAGGGCACGGTTCCCGAGGAAGGGGCGGCGCCGGAGCCGGCGCGCTCACGCACCCTGGTGATGGTCGTCGCCGGGCTGGTCCTGGCGGGGGCCGGGGCGGGAGCCGCCCTCCTGCTTCGGCCCCGGCTCGAGACGCCGGCGGCTGTCCCGGCTGTACCGGCACCGCAGCCGGAGGCCGCGGCCCAGGCCCCCTCGGACAGCGTCGTGGTGGTGGGGGTCGACTCGGCCCCGCCAGCTCCGCGCGAGAACGCCGAAAGCCTCGCGGCAGTGCGCGACTCGGCGCGGGCCGCGGCCGCACGGCTGGAGCAGCGCCGGATCCAGGAAGCCGATGAGTACGCCAATCAGTTGAAGGCGCTCCTGTCCCCGGCGTGGCGGGAGCAGAACAGTGGCGCGGAGGACGTCGCATCGGATGCGGTCGCGCGGTACGATGTCACGATCGAAGCGAACGGCGGCCAGAGCGAACTTCAGGCGCTGGACCGCGGCCAGCGGTTGGATGACCTCGCCTTCGATTTCGTGACCGACCGGTTTCAGACGTTTCCGGTGTTGCCCGCATCGCTGCGAAACAGCCGACTCAAGGTCCGGCTCACCTTCACGCCCAGCACGGTGAGCGTGGCCCTGCGGCCTGGCGCCATTCAAACCGGCCCGTGAGCTCCACCACCGCCACCTGTCCCACCTGCAGCGCCCGGGTCACCGCCGGCAGCCGCTTCTGCGGAGCCTGCGGCGCGGACGTCCGCGCCGAACAGGAGCAGGTCTCGACACTCGAGGTGATCGAGAGCCGACCGAGCCGGAGCCTCCCCAAGCGCGAAGAGCTGCGGGGCCAGCTGCAGGCGGCGCTGGCCGGCGAATATGAAATCCTGGGCGAGCTGGGCCGGGGTGGGATGGCGACGGTGTACCTGGCCCGGGAAACCGCGCTCGACCGCAAAGTCGCGATCAAGGTGATGTCGCCCCTGCTGCTCTATGGCGACGGCATGGCCGAGCGCTTCAAGCGGGAGGCGCGCACGGCCGGCGGCTTGAGCCACCCCCATATCATTCCGATCCACGCCGTGCGGGAGACCGGCGATCTGCTGTTCTTCGTCATGAAGTACGTGGAGGGCCGTCCGCTCGACTCGGTGCTCAAGGAGCTGGGGCAGGTCCCCATCCGCATGGGTCAGGTGATCCTGACCCAGGTCGGAAGCGCGCTGCACCATGCCCACCGGCGCCAGGTCGTGCATCGCGACGTGAAGCCGGCCAACATCATGATCGACGAAGACGGCTGGGCCGTGGTGACCGACTTCGGCATCGCCAAGGTCCAGAATGCGGCCGACCTGACCCGTCCAGGCGCGGCGGTGGGCACGCCGCACTACATGAGTCCGGAACAGTGTTCCGGCGAGCCGGTAACCGCCGCCAGCGATCAGTACTCACTCGGGATCGTAGCCTACGAGATGCTGACGGGGCGGCCGCCGTTCACCGGCGCCTCGGTGCTGGAGATCATGCGCAGTCATTTCAGTGACGCGCCACCCACCATCGAAATCCCGCGGCCCGATTGCCCGCCGGGTCTGGCGCAGGTGGTGCTGCGCATGCTCGCGAAGGATCCGGCGGATCGGTTCCCTTCGATGGATGACGCGGTGCAGGCGATCGGTGCCGCGCCTCTGACCAAGGACGATCCGGTCCGAACGCAGATGGTCGAGCTCGCCCGGACCGGCCAGCGGGAACGGCCCCGCTATTCCGCCAAGCTGGCCCCGGGGCGGCCCTCCCGGGTGGTGGCGCCGTCCCCGCGGGAATCGGTGGCCCGGCCCCGCGCCTCGGCGCAGAGCCAGCCGGGGCAGGAGGCGGGACCGGCCGCGCCGGGCAGCCACCGGGCGCATCCTGACCCGGAGCGTCGCAACCCTACCGCGGGCCGATCGCAGCCCACGCTTCCCCTCCGCTGGGGACGCCGGAGTGCCTCAGGGGCGGGATGGATGCTGCCGGTAGGGCTGGCCGTCGCAGCGGTGGCAAGCGGGTGGGTGGCCATGAGTACGCTGACCCGACCCTCGAAGACGGGGCGGGACAGCTCCACCGTGGCGCCGGTCGAGGCCAAGCCCGCCGCTCCCAAGGGACTCGCGGTCGGCCCGCCCCAGCCCCGGAGCCTCGGCTACGTTCGCCTGAATACCCGTTACCCCGGAACGAAGCTGATCCTGGACGGGAAGACCGTCGCGACCATCGGCACCAGTCCGGTGATCGTCCGGGTGCCGGCCGGCAAGGCGCAACTGCGGGTGGAGCGTGCCGGCTGCCGGCCAAAAGAGGTGCCGCTTCAGATTCGAAGCGGCGACACGCTGAAGATCGGCCGGGTCGATCCGGTGTGCCCCTAGGCTCCAGCCTGCCGGGTTGTTCGGCTCATCCCCTCGCCCTCAACGCCCCCCAGATCGCCGGGATCGCCCCGATCACCCACATGATGGCCGCCGCGGCGAACGCGCGCCCCTTCGGGATGCGTCCCAGCACCGCGAGCCCGATTCCCATCAGCGCGGTCACCCACAGGGTGAACACGTCCACCCGCCCCAGGATCGCCAGCAGCATCGGGCTGCCGTCCGGATTCAGGAATCGGCCGACACCCAGCGAGAGGCTGAAGCGTGAACGGATGCTGTCCTCGGGGAGCACCAGCATCTGCACCGCGCCCAGAACGGACTCAAGCACCCGGGGGAACATGGCGTAGGTGCAGACCATGATCATCTGGCCCAGTTGTGCCTTGCTGTCCATCAGCTTCCCGACAAACCAGAGGATAATGCCGAGCAGCATCGGAGTGATCAGGGCGTAGAAGCCCACCCCCACCACCAGGAATTTCTGGGCGAATCCCCGTCCCTTCTCCATCATCTCGGGGGTGAGGGCCGGATTCTGTTTCATCGCCTGGGCCATGCCGCGCTTGAACTCGATGTCGAAGACCGGCTCCATGAGTCCGCGGAACGCGAACGTCAGACCCACGACCAGGATCACGAACACGATCAGCGCCAGGCCGAAGGCCGGCGTCTCCCGCCGGCGCTCGAACACGGCGGTCGGCGAGTAGAAGATTTCCAGCAGATCTTCCCACAGCGACGGGGTGCGCTCGGTCCGGGCAGGTGTGCTCATGGAATCGGTGATCCTGGTTCGGGTCCTGGTTGAGATGTCGCGGGCGGTCGGCGACCAAACGTACCGGGCGGGACACCGCTGTCAAACGCGCCGCCACGGACCCGCGAGCTCGCGCGGTCTCGTCCCGTCGGCCTCACCGGACGCGAGGCATCGCATGGCTCCTTGCAGTGCCGGACCGGGTCCCGGATTCGCTCGATTCCACGGCCCCTGATTCCTCCGGCTTCCTCGTGCATCCCGCGGTAATTCTGACCGGCTGAGCCTACCGGGCGAGCCGGCTGAGTCGCTCCTGGCGGGGGCCGCTTCATGTTGCGCAAGTGACTGTCCGGCATTGCCTTACGTACGGCTGGCAGGCTCCTTCGATGAAGCCTCCGCTGAACTTCTGTTCAAGGTTGGCCCCCTTCTTGCCCGTTTCACGATCACCCCCACCAAGCCGGCGTAGGTCGTTGGCGCATCCCGGGAGGATCCAATGCGGATTCTCATAGTCGAGGACTCTCCGCTGGTGCAGAAGATGTACGGTCTGGCCTTTTCACAGCGGCAGCACACCCTGGTGACTGCCGCGAATGGCCGCCTCGCGCTTTCGATTCTCGATGCCGATGAAGGCAATTTCGATCTGATTCTGCTGGATCTGCGAATGCCGGACATGAACGGCGTCGAGTTCCTGACCGAGCTGCCCCGTCATAGGTCCTCCCACATTCCCGTGGTGCTCACGACCGCTGAGCCGGCCGGGTCCCCGATGGTGGAGCAGGCCCGGGCGCTGGGCCCCGCCGCGGTGGTCCACAAGCCGTGGCGTCCTACCGAGTTGCGCGACCTGGTCCGGCAAGTGGTCCCGGAGGAAATCGCGTGAATCCCGGCACGTTCCTGGTGGTGGACGACTCGAAGCTTCATCACCAGATGTATCAGCTGATCTTCTCCCGCAGCGAGCTGGCGGGGAGCACGGTGTTCCACGCCTATGACGGCCGCGAAGGCTACGAGATGTTCATGGCTCATCCCGAGCTCACCGTGGTGTTCCTCGACCTGAACATGCCGGTCATGAACGGGCTCGAGTTCCTGCACCGCCGCCAGGCCGAGCACCTGCACCCCCAGGTCCCCGTGGTCCTTGTAACCACCGAGTCCACCGCCGAGGACGAGGCCCGTGGCCTCGAAGCCGGCGCCTGGGGCTACCTCTGCAAGCCTTTCGCTCCCGAGCAGCTGCTGGCGCTCGTGGGCAGGGCATCGAGTCGGCTCTCCCAGCGCATCGCCCGCCCATGACCGGGCCGGATCACCCCTTCGCCGCCCTGCTAGCGGAATACGTCGCCGAATGCCTCCCGCTCGCGGAGGAGGTGGTGGAGCAGTCGTTGGCCCTGGAGCGCGCCTGGCGGGATGGCCATCAGGCGGACGAGCTGTTCCGGCCGCTCAAGGGGACGCTGCACACCATCAAGGGCAACTCGGCGATGATGGGGCTGACGGGGCTGCAGACCCTGGCTCACCGGCTGGAGGATCTGTGGGGCGTCCTGGCCCACGAGCCCGCGAGTCGCGGGGCGGGAGCGGCGCTCTTCGTCCGGGGAACCGGATTGCTCGCTGACCTGGTCCGGGCCACGGCATCGGGGCCGCCGCCGGAAGGGGCCACGACCGACTACCTCGAGGAAGTCGGGGCGTTTCTCGCGTCCGATCGTGGTGCGCGGGAGGCGGCTCGGGAAGAGCGGCGGTCGCCCGACCGGCGCGCCGCGGACCGCCGGAGTCCCAAGGCCAGCGGAGAGATCGGGGCGGACGGCGCGGTCACTACCATCCGGGTGGACTCCCGCCGGCTGGACGCGCTGCTCGAGAGTTTCGGCGAGGCCATGATCGCCCACGCCGGCCTGGGTGAAGCCATGCGGCAGATCAGCGCGCGCCGCCGGCCAACCGCCGAGATGGCTCAGCTCGAGCGGGCGATGCTGGGACTGGACCGGACCCTGAAGCGGCTCGAGGGCGCGCTGCTGGAAACCCGGCTGCTGCCCATCGCCACGGTCTTCAGCCGGTTCACCCGGCTGGTCCGGGATGTGGCGCACGACGAGGGGAAGCGGGTGCGTCTCGAGGTAGCCGGAGGAGAGACCCGGCTCGACAAGACGGTCATCGACCGGTTGGGCGAACCGCTGGTGCACCTCATCACCAATGCCGTGATCCATGGCATCGAGCGGCCGGATGAGCGGCTGGCGGGCGGGAAGCCCGCGGAGGCCGTGATCACCCTGAGGGCTGTGCAGAGATCCGACCGGGTGATCCTGACCGTCACCGACGATGGGCGTGGGCTCGATCCCGAGGGCATCCTCCGCAAGGCCCGCGCGATCGGCCAGGCGCCGGCAGTGGAGACACCCTCCCTGGCGGAGATCTACGCCCTGGCATTTCTGCCGGGCCTCTCCACTGCGGATCGGGTGTCCCACCTGTCAGGCCGCGGCGTGGGCCTGGACGTGGTCGCCAACTCCATCCGGGCGCTCTCCGGCAATGTGTCGGTCGGCAGCGAACCCGGCCGTGGTACCACCTTTTCGCTCCGGCTGCCCCTCACGGTCGCCGTGCTCCGCTCCCTTCTCGTCGAGGTGAGCCGCGAGCGCTATGCCCTGCCACTGGCGGACGTGGCGGAGACGGTGCGGGTGCGCCCCGACACCCTGCACCAGGTGGCCCGACAGGGGATGATGACCTGGCGGGGCGAGGTGATCCCGGTGATGGATGGCGCTCTGGCGCTGGGTGGCGGTGCCGCAGAGTCCAGGCGGTATTGTGTCGTGCTCCGGTCAGCCGCCCGGCACCGCGGGCTACTGGTAGATTCGCTGCTGGGGCATCACGACGTGGTGGTCAAGGCGCTCGACCCCTCGCTGGGACGGCCGCCCGCGGTGGCGGCGGCGACGATCCTGGGGGATGGCCGGGTGGCCTGCATTCTCGACACTGGGCGGTTGGCCGACGGGTGGATTGAGCCCGTCGCGGCCGCTGCCTCCTGAGGATTCTCCAATGGCCTCCGACAGCATTCTCGATTTCGCGGCCCAGCTGAACCACGCCCCTGCCGCGCCGGTGGTAGAGGAGCGTGAACTGCGCCTCGTGGTCTTCCGGCTGGACCACGAGGAATACGCCGTGCCGATCGAGCTGGTACGCGAGGTGGTGCGGGTCTCTGATGTGACCCGGGTACCCCACGCGCCTCCCCACATCCGCGGAGTGATGAACCTGCGCGGGCGGATTCTCCCGATCGTAGAGATACGTACCCGCCTGGGACTCTCCCGGGGCGAGCCGACGCCGACCTCCCGGGTTGTGGTAGTGGAGGTGGCCGGGCGCATCGTCGGTCTGCTGGTGGACGCCGTGGGACAGGTCGCCCGAGTCGGCGAGCGCCTGGTCGCGGCCCCGCCCGAGGAAGTGCGTGCCGCCGGCGCGGAAGCCGTCACCGGTGTCGCCCGGGTCGGCACACGTCTCCTGGTCCTGCTCGATCTCCCGCGGGTGCTCCGGCACGAAGCGCTGGACCCTTCATCCCCGACCTCGCCATGACCCTGTCGCCGCTGCAATTCATCCGAGACATGCCCATCCGGCGGAAGATCCTCGCCGGGTTTGCCCTGGTGTTGCTTGTGACGGCGGCGCTGGGCTGGTCAGCTCTCGCGACCATCGACCAGATGTACCGCACCTCGAGCAGCGAGGTTGCGACAGAGCTGTTCTATCAGGCCGCGAGGTCGAGGCTGATCATGCTCTTCGGCGTCGCGGTCGTGGTGGCGCTGGTTGTGGCCCTGGGCCTCTCCCGCCTCATCGCGGACCCGCTGACCCGCCTGGGTCTCGCGGCCGAGGAGGTCTCCAAGGGTGACCTCACCATCGAGATCCGGAGCAGTTCCCGCGATGAGATCGGCTGGGTCGAACACCTGATGCGGCAGATGGTGAAGAACCTGCGCGGGATGGTCGGGCAGATCACCACCTCCTCCCGCACGGTGGCGACTTCGGCCGAGGAGATCTCCGCGTCCAGCACCCAGATGGCGAAGGGAGCCGAGGCCCAGTCCAGCTCCACCGAGGAGACCTCGAGCACGATGGTGGAGATGGCCGCCCAGATGCAGGCCCTCACCAAGAACGCCGAGGCCCTCGCCGCAAACGTGGACCAAACCTCCTCTGCCATCCAGCAGATGAGCACGGTGCTGGCGCAGACCGCCCAGAACGGTGAGCAGCTGCTGACTTCGGTCGAGGGAGTGACCGCGACCCTGACCGAGATGATGGAGACGGTCGGCTCCATTGCCAGCCGGGTGCATCAGGTGGACGAGGTGTCCCGCCGCTCGGTGACCGAGGCCAAGAGCGGTGGGGAGCGGCTCCACGGTTCCATTGCCGCCATCGACGAGCGGTCCCAGGAAATCGGCAAGATCGTTCGTGTGATCGAGGATATCGCCGACCAGACCAACCTCCTCGCCCTCAACGCCACCATTGAGGCGGCGCGCGCGGGTGACGCGGGCAAGGGGTTCGCCGTGGTGGCGGACGAAGTGCGCCGCCTGGCTGAGCGCTCGGTACAGGCCACCCAGGAGATCGCCGCGGTGATCGACACCGTGCAGCGGGAGACCCGCGGCGCGGTGACCCTGATGGAGCAGGTGCTTTCGGGGATCGTGGGCTCGGTGGATCAGACCTCGCGGCTGGTGACCGAGGCGGCTCACGCCACCGAGGAGCAGGCCGCCGGCGCCCGCCAGGTGCTGCAGATGGCGGCCAGCATGTCGCACCTCACCCGCCAGATCGCCAACTCGGTGCGGGAAAATGCCGTGGGAGCCAGGGAGATCACCCAGGCTGCCGAGAAGATGAACCGGCTCACCCACCAGATGTCGGAGGCGGTCGGCGAGCAGAAGCGCGGCGGCGACATGATCGTAAAGGCGATCGAATCCATCGCCCTGGTTTCCCGCCAGAATCTGGTGGCGGTCGAGCAGATGAGCGGCGCCGCCCGCGGCCTGGCCGGGGAGTCGGAGTCGCTGCGCGAGCGGGTCGAGATCTTCCGGACCTGACCGTGACATCCGCGCCGACGCCGCTGGCCTCCCGTCTCGCCACCCTCGACCGGCCGGAGGACCACCCGGAGCGGGAACAGCTCATCCTCCAATCTCTGGGTGACCACTCTCCCCAGGTGCGCGAGGTCGCGATCGCCTGGGCCGCCCGGGTGCTCGAACCCGCCGCCCTCATCCCGCTCGTGGCCGATGCCGGTGACGCGCTGCTGAGGAACGCCGCGCTGGCCGCCCTGGAGCGGCAGGGCCCCTACGCGATGGAGGCGGTCGAACGGGCGGTGTCCGCCCCTGACACCGACCTGGCCATGTTCGCCTGCCAGGTCCTCGGCAGCATCGGCGGCGGCTCCAGCGGTGCCCCGCTGCTCTCGGCACTCGGCCGGAGCGAGGTCAATGTGATTCAGGCCGCGGCCGAGGCCCTCGGCTGCCTGCGATGGCGCCAGGCTGTGCCCGCTCTGGTAGGGCTGCTTGAGCAGGAGCCCTGGCTGCAACTGGCGGCGGCGGACGCCCTTGGGGCCATCGGAGATCCCCAGGCGGCGAAACCTCTGCTGGCGCTGGTTCCCGATACGATGATCGCGGAGCCGGCGCTCGAGGCGCTGGTGCGGATCGCCTCGCCCGAGGCGCTGCCGCAACTGCTCACCCTCCTCATGGACCCGCGGAACGCCCGGCTCCGCGGACCGCTGCTTCGCGCCGCCGGCGCGAGCCTGGGGGCGGAAGAGGCGCGAGCGGCTGGAGGCGGCAGTCACACTCCCGCTTCTCCCGGCCGAAGGGCGTCCCACGCTGCCTACGACCTGACGGCAGTCGGCCGCGCGATCGAGGCGGATCACGGGGAGACCAGTCTGTGGCAGTTCCTTGCCGAGCGGCTCGGAGGCGGAGAGGAGCCCCCGGCGCCGCCATCGACCCACGAATCGGGCGACGACCGCAGCCAGTCGCGGTCCGGCAGCTCCACGCTGCGGGCGGCGGCGGTGCTGGTGCTCGCGGGCGGGATCACCAGCTTGTTGCCACTGCTGGTCCGGTGGGCGGAAGAGCGCGACAGCCGCGCCTGGGTAGAACCGCTGGTGCGGCGCTACCCCGAGCGCGTGGTCTCGGTGGCGGGATCGCTGCTGGCCCACCCCGACCCGGCGGTACGGGCAGGAGCATTGTGGACCTTGCCGCCTGCCGCAGTCGGGGCGGATCAGCTCCGCGCCGCGCTGGAGGACTCCATTCCGGCGGTCCGGGTGGCGGCCTGCCGGGGAATCGGGGTTATCGGTGACAGCGTCGCCGCCAAGCGGCTGGCGGCGTTGCTCGACAGTGGCAGCGCCGCGGAGCGCGCCGCGGCGGCCGAGGCACTGACTCGGCTGCCCCAGGAGTCTCAGCTCGCCTTCCTGGCCCCGCGGCTCGCGCCCTCCACCGACGAGGCGGTCCTGCTCGCCGTGCTTGCCGCCCTTGCGGCCTCGCCCTGCCCAGTCCTGGACGAGCGGGTACTGCATCTGGTGGGTGCGGTGACCGGGCCGGTCCGGCGCGGTGCCATCCGGGCGGCGGCGATGATCCCGGGACCTCGCGCCGAAGTGCTGCTGCTCCGGGCGCTGGCCGACCGCGACCCCGGACTGCAGGTGGAGGCTCTGGATCTCCTGGTGGGACGGGGCGGAGAGAGGGTAGGGACCACTCTCCTGGCCATGCTGGGGATCGGGGACTCGCTCCGCTACCACGTGATCCGGGCGCTGGGCCGGCTCGGCCGGGCGGAAGCGGTTGCGCCGCTCGAAACTTTGTTCACCTCCGCCCCGCTGCATGAGCGGATCGAGATTCTGACCGCGCTCGCGCGGCTGGGGGGAGTAGCGGCCCGCGAGTTTCTGCGACAGTGCCTGGATCAGGCGCAGCCCGAGATCCGGCGCGTTGCCGCCCAGGGGCTCGCGGCGCTCGCCGAACCGGATGACCTCGACCTCCTGGGACAGCTGGCCCGGGACCGGGACTGGGTCCTGCGCAGCGAGGCAGCCCAGGCCCTGGGGCGTCTCGGGCCCGGGCGGGCGCGCCCGGTGCTGCTGGATCTGGTGCGTGACCTCGAGCCGGCAGTGGCCCGGACGGCACGCGCCGCGCTCGCCGAGAGATGAAGGAGGCCACCGAAGCTGACTGGAAACTGCTCACCGACCTGCTGGCGGAGCGCTTCGGCCTGACCTTCTCGGGAGCGCGGCAGGAGATCCTGGGCGCGCGGCTCAGGCCGCGGCTGGAGGCGCTCCACCTCGATGGCCTCCGCGAGTACTATCATTACCTGTGTTTCCATCCAGGCCGGGAAGAGGAGTTCGCCGAGCTCACCCGCCGGATCACCAACAACGAGACCTATTTCTTCCGGGAAGTGGCGCAAGTCGACGCCATTGTTCAGCACGTCCTGCCGGAGAACGCCCAGATCATGCGCGAGCGTCCGCTTCGGATACTGTCCGCGGCCTGCTCGTCCGGTGAGGAGCCGTACTCGCTCTCGATCAGGCTGGTCGACAGCGGCAGCGAGCTCATGGGTGGCAAATGGGAGATCGATGCCTGCGACCTGAATCCCGCGCGGCTCGACGCGGCCCGCCTCGGGGTGTATGAGGGATTCGCCTTCCGGAACTGTGACGAGGAGACTCGGCGGCGCTGCTTCCAGGAGGTGGAGCCGGGTCGCTTCCTGCTCCGGGAGCGGTATCGCCGGGCAGTACGCTTCTTCCATGCGAATCTCGCGGCCCCTTTCTCGGGAATCGGCTGGGGCAGTTACGACGTCATCCTGTGCCGCAACCTGCTCATCTACTTTGCCCCGGAAGGCTTCGACCGGCTGATCGCGCGGTTCGCCCAGCTGCTCCGCCCAGGCGGCTATCTCTTCCTCGGCCATTCGGAGTCGCTGTTCGACCGCGGCCCGGATTTCGAGCCGGTGTACTACTCCGACTGCATGGCCTATCGCCGGATCGGACCGCCCGCATGATCCGAGTGTTCGTGGTGGATGACTCCCCCTTTGTCCGGAAGGCGCTGCGCCGGGTGCTCGCCGCCGACCGGGAGATCCAGGTCGTGGGAGAGGCGGCCACCGGAGAAGAGGCGCTGGCGCTCATTCCGGACGCGGATCCCCATGTCGTTACCCTCGATGTGGAGATGCAAGGCCTCAGCGGGCTCGACGTACTGCGCCAGCTGCTCTTGTGGCGGCCGGGGCTCCGGATCCTCATGCTCTCGGCGCACACCCGCAAGGGCGCCAGTGCCACGCTCGAGGCCCTGGCCGCGGGTGCCGCGGACTTCATCGACAAGCAGAACCTCAACCTGATGGACCTCGACCGGCTGGGGAGGGAACTGGGGGAGCGACTGCGCGCCCTGGGCGGCGGGCGCGACACGCACCAGCCCAGAGTGCGGCCGGACGGCGGTCCCCGCCGAACTCCGGCGATCCCTGCGCCGAGCGCCGCCGAGCTCGCCCGGGCCGGGCTGTGCGTGATCGGCGCGTCCACCGGAGGCCCCGCCGCACTGCAGACGCTGCTCGAAGGCCTGCCTGCCGAGTTCCCGGTCCCGATCATCCTCGTCCAGCACATGCCGCCCGGATTCACCCGACCCTTTGCCAGCCGACTCGACGGGCTGTGCCGGCTGGATGTGAGCGAAGCGGAAGATGGCCAGCGGCTCACTCCGGGGGTGGTCGTGGTCGCGCCGGCCGGAATTCATCTGAAGGTGAGTTCGTCACTGGTGGTCACGCTTACCCCGGAGCCCGCCGCCGCGCGCCACGTCCCCAGTGTGGATGTAGTGTTCCGGTCGGCCGTGAAGGCCCGGCCCGGCGGAGTTCTGGGCGTGCTGCTGACGGGAATGGGAGATGACGGGGCAGAGGGCCTGAGCCTGATCCGGGCACAGGGTGGGACTACCATCGCGGAGAGTGAGGAGAGCTGCGCGGTCTACGGGATGCCACGCGCGGCGGTGGAGCGGGGCGCCGCGCAATACGTCCTGCCACTGCTGGAGATCCGCCGGGTACTGGCGGGGATGTAAGGCGGGCGGGCGGACAGGTGGGACCGGGAACGTCATGGACTTCCCGCCTTCCCGCCGGTCCGCCCTCCCGCCTCACAATAGTGTGCCCCGCAGGATGATGAAGGCCACCGAGAAGTAGATCACCAGCCCGGTCACGTCGACCAGGGTCGCCACGAACGGCGCGGAGGCGCTGGCCGGGTCAAATCCGATCCGGCGGAGCAGAAACGGCAGCATCGACCCCGCCAGGGAGCCGAACAACACTACCCCGACCAGCGCGGTTCCCACCGTGAACCCGACCAGGACGTAGTGCTCCCCATAGCTGTACCAGCCGAGATGCTGCCACAGCAGGATCCGGAAGAATCCGATCACCCCCAGGATGGATCCGAGGGCCAGCCCCGCCGGGATCTCCCGCACCGCCACTCGCCACCAGTCCACCAGGCTGACCTCGCTCAGGGCCATGGCCCGGATGATCAGGGAAGTGGCCTGACTGCCGGAGTTGCCGCCGGAGCTGATGATCAGCGGAATGAACAGCGCCAGGACGACTGCGCGGCTGATCTCATGCTCGAAATGGCCCATCGCGGTGGCGGTGAGCATCTCGCCGAGGAAGAGGGCGCAGAGCCAGCCCGCCCGCTTCTTGATCATCCGGAGCAGACCGATCTCCATGTACGGCTCGTCCAGGGCCTCCATGCCGCCCATCTTCTGGACGTCCTCGGTCTGCTCGCTGATCAGGGCGTCGATCACGTCGTCCACCGTCACGATTCCGATGACATGGCCACCGTCGTCCAGTACCGGGATGGCGAGGAGGTTGTACTTCGAGATCAGGCGGGCCACTTCTTCGCGGTCGGTGAGCGGACGGGTGGTGACGGGTTTGCGGCCTTCTCCAATCTCCATGACCGGAGTCTCCGACTCCGTCATGATCACTTCCCTGAGTGAGATGACCCGGAGCAGCTTCTGGGTCTTCTCGTCCAGTACGTAGATGGCGTAGACCGTCTCCTTGGCCTCGCCGACCTTGGTGATGTGGCGGCGGACGTCCAGCGCGGTCCAGTTGGATGGAACGCCGACGAACTCCGTGGTCATGAGGCCACCCGCGCTCTGCGGGGGATAGCTCATCAGCAGCCGTAGCTGATCCCGGGTAGGGGCGTCCAGCACGTGGAGCAGCCGGGCCCGATCGGTCTCCTTGAGGTCGCGGAACAACCGAACCTGCTGGTCCGCGGACATCGCCTGGATGAGGGGCTTGGCTACCGGGTCCGCCAGCAGCTCCACGATTTCCTCCCGGCCCTCAAGTGAGGGCTCGTCGAACAATTCCACCGCCAGGTGGAACGGGAGTGCCGCGACCACCTTCGCCGCGGCCTCGCGGGGGAGATCGTTGAGGGCATCGGCGATGTCCGCCGGCAGCAGATTAGCGCAGGTATCGACGAAGTCCTCGTCGTCGGCGGCCAGCAGGTAGAGCAGCTCGCCCGGGGGCGGGGTGGGTCGGGAGGGCACGCGAGGCCTCCGGTCGAACGTAGACGTGAGTGGCGAACGGCGAGCCCGTGAAGGTCGAGGAGGAGAGGTGAAGGCAGGAGTGAGGAGTGAAAAGTGAGCCAGTCCGCCATCACGCCTGTCACTTCCCTCTCACGTCTCACTTCTCACTTCTTACTCCTTACTCCTCACTTTTGCCTCTCCCGGCTCACGGAGTCCTCGACCCACTGCAGGTACGGCAGGTGGCCGTCGACGATCGGTGTTACGATGATTTCCGGAACATCGTACGGATGCAGGGTGTGGAGCCGGGACAGCAGCTCGGGCACCCGTGGTGAGGTGGTCTTGCAATGGACGTACCACTCGGTCGCCTGATCCACCCGTCCCTGCCAGCGAAACGTGCTTCGGATCGGGCCCTGGATCTGGGCGCAGGCGGCCAGCCGTTCGGTTACGACGGTCTCGGCGATCCGGGAGGCGTCCGCTTCGGAGGGAATGGTGGTAGTGACGATGAGGACCGGAGGAGGCGGTGCGGCAGGGGCCGAGCCGGCCGGAGCTGGCCGAGGATCGAGCGCGCCGGTCACCGACTCCCGCCTCCGCCTACCGGACCAGCTTCATGACGGAATCTTGGTGTCGTCTCCGGTCTTTCCGTCCTTGATCGGCACGACGGCGGTACGCCACCCGCTCTTGAAGGTCACCACGATCCGGTTGCTCTGCGGATCGGCCGATATCGCTTCGATGTCCTTGCCGAACTTGTTCTGGGCGTAGTTGATCGCCACCTCGGACTGGGCAGTCGAGCCTGAGTTGTAGGGCCGCCCGAACTCCCGTCCGATGGCCACCGCGATGGCCTGCTCCCGGCCATAGCGGGCGAACTGGTCCGGCGGGATCAGGCCAGCCTGGCTCGCCACGTGCCGGGTGGACTGATAGTCCCGGCAGCCGCCGAGCGCCGCGATGGACAGGACGAGAACGATGGACAGACGGGGTGCACGCATGACGGGTCGCCTCCGGATCGCCCGAAGCTACTAGATTCACTGGGCCATGCGCAACCGACCTCCTCTCGTGCGCGGCACCATGATGCTCGTGGTGCCCGCTCTGGTATTACCCTCCCTTCTCGTGGGGCAGGTAGCCCGGCGTGACCTGGCCTCGGCCGCCTGGACAGAGCCAGGCCCCGGCTCCGCCGCCCCCACGGCCCGCACGATCCCGGCCGGGCCGGAGTCCCCGACGCCCCCTCAGTCCGCCATCCGCTGGTACCACGGGCTGGTGTTCCTCGGGGCTGTGGTCGCCCTTTCACCGCTCGATGAGCCGGTTCGGGACGAGGTGCAGCGCCATCGCTCCAGCGGCAGCAATGACTTTGCGGCGGCAATCCGGCACCTGGGCCAGCCTGAAGTGTACGCCACCGTTGCGCTGGGGACCCTTGCCACGGGGTTGGTAACCGGAAATTCCCGGATTACCCGCGCCGGCGGTCGGATCACGGCTGGTCTGGTGCTCGGCGGCGCGATCGCGAGCGGCCTCAAACTCGCGGTCGGCCGGCAGCGGCCGTTGGGGGCTCAGGAACAGTATGTCTTCCATCCATTCACCAAAGCCGATGCCGCCTGGCCCAGCGGGCATACCATGACCGCATTTGCCCTGGCGACCTCGATCAGCGACGAGGTTCACTCCACTCCGGTGACGATCGGCATGTATACTCTGGCGACCGCGGTGGGCTGGTCGCGGATGA
>Ga0326726_10001364_pt1 | contig 22700 bp, 20 predicted proteins | sample MHFenrmetagenome_2_FD_207603 | JGI IMG/M metagenome (GOLD analysis project Ga0326726, IMG submission 207603) | Lab enriched peat soil microbial communities from Michigan Hollow, Ithaca, NY, United States - MHF15MN | ecosystem: Environmental > Terrestrial > Soil > Wetlands > Peat | place: USA... | reverse complement strand
ACCCGGGCACGGCGTTCGAAGTCACCATGCATGACGGTTCGCACCTGCGGCTGCGCAAGTTGGAGGAAGACTACGATCCCACCGACAAGATCCAAGCCGTGACCCGGTTGATGGAGGCCCATGCCAACGGCGAAGTGCTGACAGGCGTCTTTTACATCAATGCCAAAGCTCCGACCTTCATCGACATGCTGAACGTCACGGACCAGCCCCTGGCCACCCTGCCGGAATCGGCCGTGCGGCCGAGCCGGGAAGCGCTGGAGCAGTGCATGGAAGAGTTGCGGTAGCTTCTGTTTATTGACCGCAAAGAAATCGAGCCGGTCCTGAAGGAACCGGCTCGAACTGTTTAGCGACCAGATCGGACCGTTAGTTCACGCCAAAGATCAAGTCGTCATGGTCGTTGTACGAGCCCACCGTGCACGAAGACGCGCTCCCTTGATAGCGGAAATTTGCCCGGACAGCCTGCAAGCTGCCAGTGGGAAGGGTGAACGTCCTCGAAATCGTTTGGGCCCCACCCGCCGAAGGTACGATCGATCCGATCAATACCCAGGTCGGGCTGGTGGCGTTGGCGGCGTAGTACAGATCAAGGGTGTCTGCTGATCCGGTGTTCCAGGCCCAGACTGTCGCGGTAACGGTTGCGGTATTGCCGTGCGTCAGGGGCCCGCCATTCGTGCTGGCAATCGACAGGCGGTCGTTGGACTCGTCGGAGTGGATGGTTCCCGAGTTGCCGTCCGCGCAAGTACTGTTGATGGTGTTGGGATGATTTACTTCGACGCCCCCGCTCATCGTGCCGCGGCCCAGGAGCAGCGTCGGACCCGAATCGCACGATGTGCCGACCGTCGCGCACTTGGGTGCTTTGAGCGTGGAGTCGTAAACGGCAGTCTGTGCCCCTCCAGTCGAACTCACTGTCAAGGCGATCGTGGTGGTCTGGACCAGCGAACCGGAGGTGCCGGTCACCGTGATGTTGGTTGTGCCGGTGGTGGCCGTTGCCGAAGCGGTGAAGGTCAGGGTCGAGGTCGCAGTACCGTTCGCCGGAGGAGTGACCGGGTTGGTTGAGAACGCCGCCGTCACGCCGCTCGGTAGCGGGGAGAACGAGAGCGTGGTCGGGGAGTTAAATCCATTCTGGCTCGTGACCGTGATCGTGCTCGAGGCGTTGCCACCCTGGTTCACGTTAACTGCGTTGGGAGCAGCCGATACCGTGAAGCCAGGCGTTCCGCCGCCCACGGCGAACACCAGGTCGTCGTGATCGTTGTAGGAGCCGGCTGTGCAGGAAGATGCGGTTCCCTGGTAGCGGAAGTTGGCGCGAACGGCTTGCAGGCTGCCACCGCTTGGTAGTGTGTAGTTTCGGGAAATGGTGTTCGCGCCAGCAGCCGTCGGGACAATCGTTCCAATCAGAACCCACGAGGGACTGTTGGCGTTGGCGGCGTAGTAGAGGTCGAGGGCGTCCGCTGAAGGCGTGGTCCAGGCCCAGACCGTCGCGCTGACCGTCACGGTCTTGCCCGGAACTAGGTTACTGCCGTCGGTGGTCGTGACCACCAGACGGTCGTTGGACTCGTCGGAGTGGAATGTCCCGGAGGTGCCATCCGCGCACGAGCCGTTGATCGTGTTGGGCTGATTCGGCTCCGCGCCGCCGCTCATGGTGTCGCGTCCCAACAGCAGTGACGGACCCGAGTCGCATCCGGAACCGACGGTCGCGCATTTTGGCGCCTTGAGAGTGGAATCAAACACGGCGGTTTGTAATCCTCCTCCTCCGGACGCGTTCACGGTCAGCGAGATCGTCGTGCTGTGACTCAACGAGCCAGAAGTTCCCGTGACCGTCACGTTGGTTGTGCCGGTGGTCGCCGTGCCCGAAGCCGTCAACGTAAGTGTGGAAGTCGCGCAGCCGTTCGCCGGCGGGGTGACGGGATTGGTGGAGAAGGCTGCGGTTACGCCGCTGGGCAGGCCGGAAGCGCTGAGCGTCGTCGCGGCATTGAAGCCGTTCAGACTGGTGATGGTGATCGTGCTGGTACCGTTTCCCCCTTGCGTGATGGTCAACGAAGAGGGAGAGGCACCGATTGTGTAGTCGGGCGTCCCCGTGCCGCCGCATCCCGGGAACTTGAAGTTGGCAATGCGGGTATTCCAGTTGAAGGTGCCGTTGGTCTTGATGTATTCCTGCGTGTGCCAGAAGGTACAGTCATCGACCGGATCCACCTGCATGGCGCTGTAGTCGCCCCACCGGCTCAAGCCGGTGGTCTGCGATCCGGTACCGCTGACCACGTTGACCTCGGCCTCCATCGTGCCGGACGGATCGGTGGGGACGCGGCCGGTATAGCGAATTGAGGGATTGATGGAGGAGCTTGACACACTGTAGCCGACAGCCATATCGCCTGCCTGATCCATGGCGATACTGCTCATCCAGCGGTAGCTCGAATCCGGCGCAAACGTGCCTTGCTGAGCCAGGCTGGGTGTGCCGCTCGGGTTCTGGATCTCATACCAGCGAACGCCGCCGCCGCCGGTGACGGAAACAGCATGGCTCGTGACCAGCGACTCGTGCGTGCCGAAGTTGCGATACGCCAGCCGGTACATAAGCCGGTCAGCGAGTGAATCCAGTTGCTGCGTGGTTCCCGGCTGCACCACGCACGTGCCGCCATTGCAGAGCGGAGTAAATGCGGCCACGCTGATCGTCGTCGGACCCGTGAACGTGGAGTTCGACGGTGTCGCGAAGTCCACGTGGAATTTGTAGAGATTCAGATTGTTCGTCCCGAAATACACCATGTAATTGGGCGAGCCCGCTGGCGGCGCCGTCGTGCCGTCGAGATCCGAGGGCAGCAGGCCACCCACTGACGAGCCCTGCTGGAAGCAGATCTGCGTCGCCGATTGTCCGGCCAGCATGGCGGTCCGGTTGTAGGCGCACGCGTCCGAGCCCACAAAGGTGTTGCCGTTGAACATATTGAAGGTTTCGTAGTAGCCGTCCGGCCACACGCCCATCTTCGGATAGTCGTCGAAATTGTTGTACTGGAAGCTGTAGCGGTTATACGTTCCGGCCGCATCCGAAGTGGTGGAGACCGCGATACATTGCAGGTAGGGAGTGGTCGTAACTGAGAATTGGCTGAACACCCAGCGTTGCGCCAGCTTGTCGTAGACAACGACCGGATCGCCGTCGTTGTTGGTCTGGCAGCCGCCACCAAATCCTGCCCACAGCGCGTTTCCCGCGGTTGGACCCGCGATCAGAGCTCCTGTCGTCTTGTTGAAGATGGCGAACGACGTGTTGACCCATTGCACATACTGCGTCGCACCGGCCGTGCCGTTGGTATCCGGAGGCGCTCCGGTTACGCTGAAGCCGTATTGACCTGCGCCCAGACCTTCAAAGCTCGTGCCCACTGTAGGCGTAAATGGAACCATGGTTTGCTGACGGATGGGATCTTCTTCGAGCGTGCTCAGGCCCGGAGGCTGCGGAATGCGGCGCACCGGCTCCGCTTCGTGTTTGTCCCGCGTTGGCCGGGGCGTCACCTTGATCATGTCACGCAGAGGCGGAGACACGTCGCGGTGCACTTCGCGACGCACCGTCATGCGCGATTGTGCGAATCCAGATACACAGCAACTCAACAATAGACCTGCCAATAACAGGATATGTCTCAGGGAGAATGACTTCTTTCCAGGCATTGCGATCTCCTTCGTGATCTTGGAATTCACCACCGGGCCCTTGGTGCAGAAAATATGGGAGAAGCGTGCAGAAGTGGCTTGCTCGGACGTGACTACGAGGCACAATAGTAGCGGATTCTGACCATTTGTCGAGTGTTTTGTTTAACTTCGGCAAGGAAACTGAGGAAAAATCCGTACCGACCGTCCGGTGCGCTTGGCGGGTTCAGGGTATACCTAGATAGTGAGGACGACGCGGAAACGGGCGCGGCCGCTCATCATCTGTTCATAACCCTCGGCGGCTTTCTCCAGCGGATACCGTTCGATCATCGGACGCACGCCCGTTTGTGCGCTGAACGCCAGCGTGTCCTGGGAATCCATCGCCGTGCCCGACGGCCAACCCTGAATGGCCCTGCGCCCGAGGATCAGCGGGAACGTGCCGATCGTCATCGGCTCGGGACTGACGCCGACGATGAGCAGCGTCCCCCCGGGGGCGAGTCCGTCGATCAGCGAGGCCATGGCCTTGTTATCCGGCGCCGTCGCCAGAATCACGCGTGCGCCACCGAGTTTCTGAAGGGCTTCGGCGGGACTTCCGGTAGCAGTGTCAACGTAAATACTGGCGCCCAGTTTGCGCGCCAGTGCCTCTTTATCCTGACCGCGCCCGATCGCGACGGGGCGGAATCCCATCTGCCGGGCGTATTGAATCCCCAGATGGCCGAGGCCCCCGACTCCCTGTACCGCGACCAGATCTCCGGCGCCAGCTCCGGCGTTGCGCAGGGAGTTGAAGACCGTGATCCCGGCGCACATCAGAGGAGCGGCTTCGGCGGCCGCCAGATCGTCCGGCATGGCGGCGACAGCTTCCGCGGGCGCAACCATGTATTCGGCGTAGCCACCGTCGAAGTGGAGGGCGGTGATCTTTTCGTTGCGGCAGAGGACAAAATCGCCCCGGCGGCAGAACTCGCAGACGAAGCAATGACCGCCGTGCCAGCCGACTCCGACGCGCTGTCCGGGTTGCCAGTTCGTCACGTCGGCTCCGACCGCGTCAATTCGCCCGGCTATTTCGTGACCGGGAACCCGCGGATATTGCAGGCCTGGCCACAGGCCTTCCTTGACCAGGACATCGCTGTGGCAGATACCGCACGCTTCCACTTTGATTCGCACCTGTCCGCGGCCGGGTTGGGGAATGTCGCGTTCGACCAGTTCGAGGTTGCCACCGGGCTTACCTACCTGGACTGCTTTCATGCGAGGCATAGTTCTTTTCCTCCGAGTTTGCAGTGGATGAGAATTGCAGTGCAGGCTAATCAGATGAGGAACAGGAATCAAAGGACGCAAGTCAGTTGTTGACGGGTGCTGCAGTGTCTCCGCGGAAATCGAGCGCTGTGTTTCGAGCCACTCGTTACTAACTACTTACGACTTCTTGCCCAACTCTCCTTCAAACGAGTGTTCCGGACTGTGTCCGGGCTCAGGGAAATCGGAGTCGGCGCCATCCACCATCGGATCCTGGTTGCGATGAGCGAGCTGGCCCTGCATGGAATTGTTACCGGGTTGCAGACGGTCGTCGGGCTCGAGCGAGCCCTTCCCGCGATCGGAATCGTTTTTCAGATGATCCGCAGCATGAGTCGGCATGAATGACCTCCCGAGAATTCGGGGGAATCAAAATGACTACAGCGCAAGCCTACGCCCAAACCGCAACCCACACAATCGAAAACCCCGTTCTTTTCGCTCGTAAGTTCTTGTAATGACAACGATAGGGAAATTTAATGGTCCGTTCACTGCCGCCGGAATCTAATATGGTTGATGGCAAAGAAACCTCTAAAGCGTTATCTGTTTGCCAGCGATTTCGACCAGACGTTGACCTTCAACGATACGGGCTACGTTCTGAGCGAGTTGGTGGGCATTTCTCTGGAAGAGTTTGAGCGGAAGGCCAAGGGAATGGCCAAGCTGAACCTGGTTCAGCAGGGCGCCGAACTGGCTTACCTCCTGCTGCACGATCCCGAGTTCCGGGAACGCGTGCGCAAAGATCATCTGTACGAAGCTGGGAAGCGGATCCGCCTGAAGGAGAACATCAAGCAGGTTTACGAAATCCTGGACCGTCGGATTGAAGGCTTTCACTTTGATTTTTACGTGCTTTCGGCTGCGCCGGTGGAAGTGATCAAGTCGGCGCTGGAAGGGATCGTGCCGGAGGACCACATTTTCGGCACCGAATTCAAGTACAGCGCCTCGGGCGAAATCGAGAGCCTTGTACGAGCCACGGCAGGCTACGGCAAGGTAGCGCGCCTGGATCAGTTGCAGGAGCAACTCGGTGTTCCGGCGGACCACGTTGTCTACGTCGGCGATGGCAGCTCCGATATCCATGTAATGCTGCACGTCAACCGGCGCGACGGCTTCACCATCGCGGTGTCGGAATCGAAACTGGTCGCGCAGATCGCCAAGCGGACGGTTCTCAGTGACAACGCGCTCGCCGCGCTGGTGCCAATCCTGGAGCAGATCGCGGGATGGCAGCGCCCGCGCATCCGGCAACTATTTGAGTCGTATGGCTTCCTGATTCAGGACTGGGATCGGGTGCAGACCGATTGGATCACCCTGCGACCCGCAGGGGCTGAAGTGGGGCAAGCGGCGGCGGAAGCGAACTGACGCGGGGTAGTGCGCCCGCTAAGGCCCATCGAAGAAGCTCAACACTTCGTGCTGCAGGCGCCGGTGACCCTTTTCGAGTAACATCACGTGGCCTCCGTCCGGAAGAAGAACGTATCGCTTGTCATGCGTGTTGAGCTGCGAGTAAAAGGGCAAGAGATCCTCTTCTTTGGCAGCGAAATCCTTCTCCCCATGAATGATCATGGTGGGCACGGTAATCCGCGCCGGGTCGAGAATGGGCAGCTTTGCCCACTCTGCGAAAACGTTCGGCCTTTGCGGGTCCATCTGTAAGCCCACCTTGACGCTGGCTTCGACCACGTCTTCTTCAAACTGGCCCTCCACAAAATCGCTGCGAAAATCTGCTTCTGTAGTAGGGCGGTAGCGCGGGAGGGGCTGTCCGCCGTTCTCAATTCTTTTCCTGTTAAGTTCCCGGAACTCCGCCGTCCCTTTCCAAAAGCCTGCGTCCAGAATCAGCTTGGCCACCTTGTCGGGGTGTTCCATGGTAAAAACTCCGGCTCTCTGTGTGCCGGCCGAGCAGCCCAGCAAGTTGATCTTCGCCACCCCTCTCAACTTGACGATGTAATCGACAGCCGCAGCAATGTCGGCTGCCGCAGAATGGGAGTCGATCCAGTCGGTGGCTGTCTTATCGGAATGACCGTAGCCGTGGATGTCGATCGCCCAAACGTCATAGTCATTCCGAGCGAGAAAATCCATCAAGGAATAATCGCGACCCTGCAGGTCGTAAAGTGAGCGGCCGGAGCGTGTGCCTCCGTGGACAAGAAGCGCAACTTTGCCGGTGCGGGAGAAAGATTCCTCATTGCCTCCCTTATATTTCTCCCACAGATAAATGCGCAAGCCATCCCGCATCACGTAATGTTCCTTCCCAGTGATGGGGGTTGCGTTTACAGGAGAATTTTCCGACGTCCTTGTCTGGCCGTTTGCAGTCACAGCAAATGCGGCGGTCAAAGAAAAGGCCAATAGGGCCGAGATGACGACGTTCACCGCTGGCTTCATGAGCGTGATCCTTTCCTGGACGTGTCTACCGTTGAGCCGACGACCCCGGCTTCCGCGCAAAGATGTACGCCCTTCGGCTCTGGTACTCCACTTCCGGGGCATACGGCTCGCGCTCGATGGTGTCTCCAATGGTAAACCCTGCAGCTTCTACGTATCGTCGGATTACGGATGGTTGAAAAAGAAAAAAGTCCATGGAGATAGGCCGCCCCCACAATTCATCCTCGTGGAGAGCCTCGTCGCCCGTGTGAAATGCCAGGAGCAGCAATCCGCCCGGCTGCAGTACTCTTTCCATTTCCCGAAAGACCGCGGGCAGAGATTCTTTTGGGAGGTTGACGATGGCATACAAAGCAGCAATTCCGGCGAGCCCGCCATTCGGAAGGTCCAGAGCCATCATGTTTCCTTCCCGGAACAAAATGTCAGGATTGAATTGCCGAGCCTGCTCTAGCATTCGCGGAGAAAGATCGAGACCGAACACCGTCGTGCCCGCATCACGTAGATAGCGGGCGACGTGACCCGGACCACAGCCCATGTCACATACTTCACCCCGTCCCTTGACATCAGCGGCGAAACGATTGAGCAATGCTCGGTCGAGCGGCTTGTGCTGAAGTTCGTGGAAGATACGCCGTGCATATTCGTCCGCGAGGCAATCGTAACTTTTGCGGATCGATTCGGTGATGTCGTCGTTCATGCAATTCCGTCCGAGGGTTGACTCTCGCACGCGAGACGAGGTCTCCGGGTAATCTCCAACTGCTAATTCGAACTGCTTATCTTCCGAACAGCAATCGTTCCAGCACGGGACCGACCGCCAGGGCAGGAAGATAGCTCAGCGCCACCATCGTGATCAAACAAATGGTGAGCAGGATCCCGAATGAAAAAGAATGGGTCGGAAGAGTACCCGACGAAGAGGGAGTACTTCTCTGACGACCAAATAGAGCTGCCAATGCCAATGCCGGAATCACCAGGCCAAACCTGCCCACCATCATCGCTAACGCGGTCGTGAGGTTATAAAACGGGGTGTTCGCACTGAGACCGGCAAAGCTTTGGCCATTGTTGGCGAAGCAGGAAGTATAGGCAAACAGTATTTCAGTGAAACCGTGCGGGCCGCCGTTGGTCGTCAGCCCGGACAGTCCCAGCCTGGTGCTCACGGCAATCGCGGCCAGCGGGAGGATGACCAGCGGTGCGGCCAAAGCGTACAGCATGATCATTTTGTTCTCCGCGGGCCCGATCTTCTTTCCCAGGTATTCCGGCGTGCGCCCGACCATAAACCCCGCCAGAAACACCGCAATCGCGGCGGCCATAACCATGCTCAAGAGACCAGTCCCCAGACCTCCGAATACAAGCTCTCCGAGCAGCATGTTTACCAGCAAAACCATGCCCCCGAGTGAAGTGTAGCTGTCGTGCATGGAGTTGTATGATCCGGTGGCCGTGTTGGAGGTGACGACTGCCGTGAGGGTCGAACCGCCGATCCCGAAGCGTACTTCCTTTCCTTCCATGTTCCCGCCCGACTGGACGCGACTATTTCGGAAATCCACTTCCCCGAGGCGAGGATCCCCCCGCTGTTCAAACTGATGTACGAAGACCAGGCCGCAGCCAAAGAGAAGCACCATGACCCAGTAGAAAAGCCATCCCTGTCGAGGCTGGCAAACCATTCTGCCGAAGGTGTTCGTCAATGCCGCCGGCAGGAGCACGATCGCCAACATTTCGATAAAGTTGGTAAGCGGCGTGGGGTTCTCATACGGATGAGCCCCGTTCGCGTTGAAGAAGCCGCCGCCATTCGTGCCGAGATTCTTGATGATTTCCAGTGCGGCCACCGGACCCTGCGGTATGACCTGCTGGGCCCTCTCGACGGTGGTCGCGACCGCATAGGGACGGAAGTTCATCGGGACTCCCTGCCAGACAAGCAGCAAAGCACCGAGCAACGCTCCCGGCACTAGGATCCAGAGCAGGGCGCGTGTCAGATCAACCCAAAAGTTGCCGAGTGTGTCGGAGAGTTGCCGGGCAAGACCGCGAATAAAGGCAACACCCACAGCCAACCCCGCCGCGCCAGCCAGGAAGTTCTGTGCGCAGAGGCCCACCATCTGGCTGAAATAGCTCATCGTGTTCTCGCCGGCGTAGGCTTGCCAAGTGGTGGTCGTCGAGAAGCTGATCGCGGTATTCAAAGCGAGGTCTGGGGATAACGGGGTCGTCTGGTACTGGGGGAAAAACCAGGGAAGAAACTGCTGCATGCGGAGAATGGCATACAACAGGATCGTGCCGGCAAAGCCAAAAAGCAGGAAACACGTGGCATACTCCTTGCCCGTCATCTCCACATTGGGATCAACCGCGGTAATTCGAAAGATAAGCCGCTCAACCGGAAGGCACAGACGATCGAGTGGGGTGCGTTTCCTGGAAAAGACCCGTTCCATGTACCCGCCCAAGGGTTTCACGAGGGCAGTGACGATGGCCAAGAACAACAGATACCGAATTGCGCTGTAGAGATCCATCTCTGAAAGCAGACATCAGGCGATCCTACCGGCTTTTCGGCGCCGTCCCCACCTTCCGCAATCTCTCGCGAGCCTGAGTGGCTTCGTTCGTCCGCGGATAGCGCTGGATGACGTGCCTCAATTCCTTCGCGCCGTCTTCCTCCTTGCCGAGTTCAAGGAGGGCAAAGCCCTTCTTCAACTGCGCGGCCGCGGCCTTGTTGCCGCTGGGGAAGTTTTGCAGAACCAGGTCGTACTCTTCGATCGCTTTCGGATAGTTGCCCGCGCGGTACTGCAATTCCGCGAGATAGAAATACGCATTCCCGGCGAGATCGGTGTTGGGGTAGAACTTGACGTAGTCGTTGAATTCCTGCGTCGCCAGATCGGGCTTGCCGCCGTTATAGTCGCGCAGGCCGTTGTTGTAGAGGACGTCGGGCGGCGGTGCCTGGGCCATGGCTTGCGCCTGCTGCTGGGCCTGGGCCTGCTGCGCGGCCAGCGACTGCTGGGCCGACTGCATGTCTTCCAGTTGCTTGCTCAGCTTTGCCAGGCGAACTTTAAGTTCGTCCATGGTGTCGTTGAGGGCTTGGATCTGGCCGGAGATCTGATCCACCTGCCCGGCGCGGTCCTGCTGCTGCTTGTTGATCGAGGCCTGCAGATCTCTCAGCGTCGCGTTCACTTTGTTGGCCACGTCGGTGTTTTGCTCGACCAGGTTCTTCATCACGCCCATGCGCTCGTTGAATTGCTGCTGCATGAGCGTCATTTGCTGCTGGAGCTGCTCGACCTGCGTCTGCAACTGGATGATTTCTTTGCTCGCGCCGTAGGCCGGAGTGAGTGCGAGGCAAAGCGTGAGGATCAAGGTGAAAACTGCGAAGCTTCGATTCGATTTCATAACAGACCTATTGGATGTCAAAACTCCCAGGGGTGTCCAGCGGGCTGAACCCGAGAAATAAAGGGCGGCCGCAGCCGCCCTTCGATTAGATGCTGATTTGTGCCCGAACTATTTCTCATACACGAAGTGCCCGCGGCGATTCTGCTGCCAACAGGACTCGTTCGATTCGGTGCAGAACGGCTTTTCTTTTCCGTAGCTGATGATCTTGATGCGATCGCCGCCGACTCCGCTCTGGATGAGCGCGTTCTTGACTGTTTCCGCACGGTTGGTGCCGAGCGCCAGATTATAGTCGGTGGAACCGCGTTCGTCACAGTGCCCCTCAATTGTAATCCGGATGTTGGCGTGCTGTTGCAGGAACTGGGCGTCGGCCTGCAACGATCCCTGCTGATCCGGTCGGATGTCCGACTTGTCGTAATCAAAGTAGATATCCCTTACGTTCTGCGCGAAGAGCTGTTCTTCGGTTAGAGAAGGCGGAGGTGGCGGAGGTGCTGCTGGAGCATTGACCGTCACGCGCGCGGTAGCATCCTGGGTTCCGCCGGCACCTTTGGCGATCAGGTGATAGGTCGTCGAGTCCGCGGGCGTGACCTGACGCGACCCGTTCACATCGACGGGACCGATTCCGTCAATGTTGACGTCGGTCGCATTGGTGGTCTGCCAGGTCAGAGTCGTGGCTTGGCCTTTGTCGACCGTGTTGGGATTCGCTGACAGCGAAGCCGTAGGCGCGGGCGGCGGGGGTGGCGGCGGTGGGGGCGGCGGCGCAACCTTTTTCTTGCAAGCGCTCACCATCAGGATTGCAGCCAGTATGAATACCAGGGTTACCCATCTTTTCATCGCGTGGTTCACCTCGTTTTTCAGATTCTATGCGCGTGCTTGGTGGTGCGCAATCATCGCAGTTGTTAACCAGGTTCCTACTTCCAGCTCCAGTTGGGCTGCGAGTTGTTGCCGCTGAACGTCAACTGTTTCACATTGGTGCCGTCGGCCAGCATGGAAAAGATCTGATCGGTGCCGGTGCGGTGCGACTGAAAAGCGATGTGGCGCCCATCCCCGGACCAGCATGGAAAGTCGTTACGCCCGGCATCGTGCGTGAGCTGCACCCACTGCTTGCTGGCAATATCCATCAGGTAAAGATCGTTCGAACCAGGTTCTCCGGGGCCGTACTTGCGCATCCAGGAAAACGTCAGAAACTGCCCGTTCGGCGACCAGGTCGGCGACACAGCGTAACCCTGATCGGTGAGACGCTGCACGTTGGTACCGTCAGCTTCCATGGTGTAGATCTGCGGCAGCCCCGTGCGCCCGCTGACGAACGCGATCTGGGCGCCGGTCTTTCGGTTCCAGGTGGGCGAAACGTCCGGCCCCTGGCCCGAGGTGAGACGCTTGGAGTTACCGCCGGAAGCGTCGACCACAAAAATATTGGGATAGCCGTTGCGTGACGAAGAGAGCGCGAGCCTAGTGCCATCAGGAGACCAGGACGGCGATAGATTCATGCCGCCGAACCGCGCGAAGCTCACCATGCGGTTCAGGTCGAACGAGTACATCATAATCTCCCACCCGCTCTTGACGACTGAACTGAAAGCCAGCCGCGAGCCGTCCGGCGAGATCCTCGGGGCAAGCGAAATCGCGCCCAGATGAGTGAGGGCGTGCTGGTTGGCGCCGTCGTAGTCCATGGCCCAGATTTCCTTGTGGCCGGTGCGGTCGCTCACGAAATAGATCTTGCTCTCCGCGATGCCGGGAATGCCTCCGCCCAATCGGAAGATGATTTCGTTGGCAAACTTGTGCGCGATGACGCGGACCTCCTCGGCGGTCGCGTTGTCGTTGTATTGCTTGCCGAGCACTTGCGGCGAGGCGGTGTTTTTGACGTCGTAAAGCCAGCCCTGCACCTGGACCTTGTCCGACGTCACTCCCAGGTTGCCGAAGGCGAGCATGGAGGCATTGGGTGGCGGCGAATTCCAGGCTGCGAAATTGACTTCGGTCGGCTGCCCCGGAACCTGCAGCGGGTAAAAACTCTTCGACACCAGATCGAAGATGCCGGCATTGTCGAGATCATTCCAAAGGGTGTCGTTGAAGGTCTTGAGCAGGTCAGTGTTCTTGGGGTCGGCCGTGGAGGGCTTGAAATCAGACGCGGCCAGGCGGACCTTTTCGACACCGAGGCCGGTGCCACCGCGGACCCAATCTTGCGCCGCGAGGGGTAAAACTAAGACAAACGGAAGAAACCAATAGAGCAAACGCCTCATTGATGCCTCTATTTCTTGTTGTAGTCGAAATACCACTCCACTGAAATCTTACTTCCCGAATAGTCGGATGGCAGAGGACCAAAAGTATCAATGCGCTGAAGCGCTCGGACAGCGGACTGGTCGAGCGAAGGTACACCGCTCGATTGCTCCACCTGCACATTTCTGGGCGAACCGTCGCGGCCGACGTCCCACACAACATAGACTCGATGGGCCTCGGTTATGCGCGGGTCGATTTCATATTTCAGCCAATTGTCTTGAACTTTTTGCTGAATGACTCGCACATACCAGGCATAGCGAGTGCCGAAATCGCCTGTTCCACCGGTAACACCGATGCCGCCCTGTGCATTTGCGGCACTAAACATCGTATAGGGGCCGCTGACCGGCCCGCCTTCCCCGTAGGGTATCTGGTTCGATTCCTCCGGTTCCGGTTCTGCCTTACGCTGCGTGGCGGTCGTCTTTGGCTTGGGCTTGATTTTCGAGTTCTTGTCCGGGATCGCGATCGCCTCCGGTTCCTGTTCCTGAACCTTGGGCTGTGACTTCGAGAGTCCCTTCGATTCGGTGGCCAGCACGTTCGTTGTCTGCACCGCGCTGGCCGGCAAGGGCACCGACGTAACTAGCGTCGCGCCCATGGCGTCTCCCCCCCCGCCGCTGCCCCACCCTGTGCCGCGGAGCCCCTGCACGAACATGGCGTAGAGCACCACGCACACAGTGAACGCGACATGCAGTCCGGCGGACCAGGCCAGAGGCCGGGTGAGCCGGCTGTGCTCGGTATAGATGTCAGTGCTTGCCGCCATGAAAATCAATCGGCTGCGTCACGATACTTACGTTGCTGATGCCTGCCGCCTTGATCGCGTCCATGACCGTGGCGAAGGCGCCAAAGGGAACATCTTCGTCAGAGCGCAAATAAATCGCCTGGTGCTTTGGATCGCGAATTCTCTTCTTCAGCGCGGTTGCAATCTGGTTGATATTGATCGGATCGTTGCCGAAATAAACCTTCTGCGACTTATCGATGCTGATGACCAGCCGTTCTTCGGTGATCTCTTTCACCGTTCGCGTGTGGGGTACATTGACTTCAATTCCTGACTGCAACACTGGCGCCGTCACCATGAAAATAATCAGCAGAACCAGCACCACATCCACCAGGGGAGTAACATTGATGTCGGAGAGCGCGGTCTGGGTGCGTCCACTGGCGTTGGTGAAAGCCATCAGCGGCGGACCTCCGCTGGCTGGGGTGTCTGGCGTTCGACCAGGTTCAGCATTTCGAGCGAGAAGTCGTCATTGCGGGCAGCCAGTTCGCGAATGGAGCCATTAATCAGGTTGTAGGCGATCACTGCCGGAATGGCCGCGGCCAGTCCCGCCGCGGTCGTAATCAGCGCTTCGGAGATTCCGGGAGCGACGGCACGCAACGTTGCCGCGCCCGCCGTGCCCAGTCCGTGAAACGCGTCGATAATGCCCCATACCGTTCCAAACAACCCCACGAACGGCGTGACCGCACCGGTGATCGCCAGCCACGGGACATTCCGCTCCAGACGCGTGATCTCCTCTGAAGAGGCGATCTGCATGCAACGTTGGACGGCAGTAAGATTGTGGATGCCGCCCGTCGTCCCCATCTGGCGCTTGAATTCGGCCACCGCGCCATCGAACACGCCCACCAGCGGGCTGGGGCGGAACTGCTCTGCCGCCGAAGCCACATCCTGCATGCGCTGTGCTTTGCGGAAGGCTCGTACAAAACGCGCGCTTTGCGTGCGCGCCCGGCTGATCAGCCGCCACTTGGAAAGGATCACAGCCCAGGAGAGCACGCTGAAGGCGATCAGGATGAACAGCACGACCTTGGCGACGGCCCCGGTCTGCAGGACGAGATCAACGATTTCGCCGCCAACAAAAACCAGAAGGACGGGAGAAAAGGGCATGGAGATTGGGAGAGTCCTTTTCGCGATTATAGAACAGGGGTGACCAACTGCCAGCCTGGGTACCGCCTCGGTCAATGAGGGCCAGGCCGTCAGGGACTGGGAATCTTCACCTTGACTTCGTTGGAGGGGCCGCTCTCCTGGTCGTCGGCGTTCACCGCAGTCACCACATAGTAGTAGGTGGCCCCGGCGTTCACGTTGTTATCGGTGTAGCTCGTGGAAGCGTCGAGCACAGGGTTAATTTGCCCGTAAGGGCCACCCTGTTGGGTGCCGCGATATACGTTGTAACCGATCACCGGATCGTGACTCGCGTCCCAGGACAGATCGGTACTATGGGATCCGGCCACTACCCCCATGCCGGTTACGGAGACGGTGTTGGGTGAATTGTCGGCATTGCTCGATAGAGTCAATTGCCCAGAGGCTGTGCCGGAAGCGTTCGGAGCGAACTGGACCGTCACCTGGACGTTCTGCCCAACTGCGACGGTCAGAGGGAGCACCAGTCCGGGCAGGGAAAACTCTGTACTGCTGGACTGGACCGAGGAGATCGTCACCGGCGCTCCGGTGGCTGAGAGCGTGATCGCCAGATTGGCACTCGAGCCCACCGTGACGCTCCCGAAATCAAGGCTTGCAGGAGTAACACCTAATTGGGCTTTGCCGGCGGCAACCCCGACTCCCTGGACGTTGATGACGAGTTGCGAGTCCTTGGCGTTGCTGACTACGGTGATCGTCCCCGTGTTCTTGCCGGCCACCATCGGCGCGAAGATGATCGGCAATTTAATGCTGCTTCCGGCCGCCACGTTCACGGGAACAGAGAAGTTGCCGATGGCAAAGGCGTCACCGGATTCCGATACGGTACGAATGCGCACAGACCGCGTCCCATCGTTCTTCAATTGGATGTAACGTTGCTTTGAAGTCCCGATTTGGACGCGCCCGTAATGGTCGTTGCAGGGCTGGCAGTCGAGCTGTTGTGTCCAGGCAAAGGAAAACGGCCAAGTAGACAGAAATAGAACAAGAGCCATCCGGGGAAGGAAGTTCATGGCCCTTCCATCTTCCGGAACCCAGCGCTGCCCGGGCAAAATTACAAGGGCAAATTCGCTACACGTAAGTGCAGGTCATCCCAAAGCGGGAAACGGCAGTGTGTGCTATGCTGCGCCTGATTCTTCCATCCCATAACCTCTGTGCTCGCCGAACTCCGACTCGAGAATTACGCGGTCATCGACAACGTAGTGGTCGAGTTCGGCGCTGGATTGAACCTGCTCACCGGCGAGACCGGGGCGGGGAAGTCTATCCTGATTGACGCACTCGGACTTCTGCTCGGTGAAAAAGCTTCGGCGGAGGTAATCCGCACGGATACGGAGCGCGCCGTGGTCTCTGCCGTGTTCGAGAGCGAAGGAGCGGCGCTCCGCAGCATCGAAGAAATCCTGGAAAGCAACGGGCTGGATGCGGAGGACGCCTCTGTGATCGTCCGGCGCGAAATCGCGCCCGGAGGCAAGGGCCGGGTCTTCATCAACAATCAGCCCGCCACTGTGTCGGTGCTGAAGCAGATCGCGCCGCACTTGGCAATCATCCACGCGCAGAACGAATCCATTGTGAATTTCGACGCGGCCGCTCGGCAGGCCTTGCTGGATGCGTATGCAGGAACTGAGCTGCAAGAAGTTGCCGCAGACTTTGCGAACTGGAAGCAGATTCGAGCCCGCATCGCAGAACTCGAGCGCGACGAGCAGGACCGGATGCGGCTTCTCGATCTTTGGAACTTCCAGAGCCGCGAGATCGACCAGGCACGACTGCAACCGGGAGAGGACGAGCACCTGGAGACCGAAAAGCGCGTGCTGGCGAACGCGGAAAAAATTTACGGCGCCGCCATGAATGCGTTCGATCTCCTGTATGAGGGCGATGCTTCCACTTCTTCCAGTTTGCGAACTGCGCAGAAGCATGTTGAAGAACTGGCCCGTTATGAGCCCAAGTTTCTGGAAGCCTTGACGGCATTGGAGTCGGCGCGCATCGCTGTGGAGGATGTAGGGGCCACTCTGCGCGATTATGCCGGCGGCATCCAGGCTTCGCCGGAACGCCTGGCCGAGCTGGAAGAGCGGCTGGCGCTCCTCGACCGGCTAAAACGGAAGTACGGGCCGACTCTCGCGGAGACGATCGCCTTCGGTGAAGATGTCCGCCGCAAGCTGGCAGAGATGGAGAACAAAGACGAAGTCCTGCGCGAACTCCGGGCCAAGCTGGCTGAGGCGGGCGAAGAGTATAAGAAGGCCGCCCGCACCGTCTCGCGCAGAAGGGTGGACGCAGGCCGGAAGTTAGAGAAACTTGTCGAGGCCGAAATCAATGACCTCGCTATGCGTGCCAGCTTCCGCATCGCGGTCGAAGAAAATGAAGCAGAAGAACATTGGACTCCTTCGGGCATCAACCAGGTCACGTATCGCATCGCTCCCAACGCCGGCGAGGTCATGCGTCCGCTGGAGCAGATTGCCTCGGGCGGCGAACTGTCGCGCGTGATGCTGGCGCTCAAGGCAAGCGTAGAGGCGGGAGCGAATCCCGCCGGGAAGAAGGGAAGTGTGGGACGGGCACTGCTGCCCGCCGCCCAGCGCACCCTGGTCTTCGACGAGATTGATAGCGGAATTGGCGGCCGCGCCGCCGAGGCGGTGGGCAAGAAGCTGAAGGCGTTGTCCAGGGGCAGTCAGGTGCTCTGCGTCACCCACCTTCCCCAGATCGCGACCTTTGCCGATCAACACTACTTGATCGAAAAGCGCGAGAGGTCGGGCCGGACCAAGACCACGGTGCGCCTTATCACTGGCGAAGAGCGTACCGAGGAGGTCGCGCGCATGCTGTCCGGGGCCAAGCTGACCGAGACCTCGCGGAAGCACGCGGAGCAGATGATCAAGGCGAATGGTTGAGGAGTCAGTACCCGTCAGTCCAATAGCTCACTGTCCATTTCTTAGAGCACGAGTATATCGGCGCCACGAGCGTGAAGCGCGTGATCAAAGGTGACGACCTTCAGGCCCGCGACTGCTGCAAAAGCCAGGAGATAAGCGTCCGCCCAGACCTTCGCTGATCGACTGGACAATCGTGAGCGCGAACGAAACTCCCTCTCCAGATCATCCGGCTCGGGCAGGAAGGCAATGCGAGTGTCAGCCCACACTCGATCCCACAAATTCCACGCCTCCGACATGGTTTTCGCGTCCTTTCCCATGATCTGCTCGGTCGTGAGAAGCCTCAGAACTGTCATCTGTGTAAAACGGCAGAAAAAGAACTGTTCCTCAGCGGCCTGCTCGAACCAACCCCGGGCTCTTTCCGAATGCACATGCCGGCTCCACAACAGCGCCAGCCAGACGTTGGCATCAAGGAAATTCAATGTGTTCATAGATCTTTTCGTTGGTCAGGTCGACCTTTGGGCCATCGGAGACAATCAGAGGGAACTGGACTCTCCTGGGGCGCGGACGCTGCCCTTGGAGTAGAACGCTTCTGATTCCAGACAGGACCAGCTCGCGGACCGAGCGTCCGTTGGCGGCCGCTTGTTCCTTTAGCTTCCGATAGAGGGGAGCTGGAATGTCCACCGTTGTGCGGACGGAATCCTTCTTCATAAATGGCATTATCGCACGATGCCATAAATATGGAACACTGGACTTGACTTAGCTAAGTAAAGTTAGCTAACATATTGCTGATGGAAACCGTCACCATCCATAAAGCCAAGACCGAACTGTCGCGACTGATTGAGAAGGCGTGCCGAGGTGAAGAGATCGTAATCGCCCGCGGGAAGAAGCCGGTGGTGCGCCTAGTCGCGATTGAGGATGCCCAGGGACAGAGGAAGCCTGGTGCCTTACGCGGCAAGCTCAAGGTAGGACCTGAGTTCTTCGAGCCCTTGCCCCCGGAAGAGCTTGAGGCGTGGGAGTGATCTCTTGCGCCTTCTGCTGGACACCCATGCATTGCTCTGGTGGTTTAGCGACGATCCCGCCCTACCCGCGTCGTGCAGAAAACTGATTACGGATTCAGAGAGTAGCGTCTTTGTTAGCGCCGTTTCCGCCTGGGAAGTGTCAACCAAATTTCGGCTGGGAAGGCTGCCGAGTGCGTCTGATCTGGTGCAGGATTTTGCAGGTTATATCGCCCGGGACCGTTTCCAGAGTCTGCCTTTGTCCTCAGACCACGGAATCCGTGCCGGGCTTTTGCCCGGGCCGCTGAAGGACCCGTTTGACCGAATGCTGATCGCCCAAGCCGAAGCGGAGAACCTGTTCATTGTCAGCAACGAACAAGTCTTTGATCGATATGGAGTACGCCGTGTCTGGTGAATCCGACCAGCGCCTGCGCCCCGTATCCGTTCGACCCGCTAATCTCTCCATCCGGCTCTAATTCCAGCCCTATCAACCTCTTACATTGACCGGAGGTGCCATTTTCGATACCCTAGAAGCAATCGTCCCAAGGAAACGTGTACCCTATATACGTGGGGAGAACCGCATTGTCTGACAGTAAGACCTTACTGCTACTGAAGCCGCGTGGGTTCTGCGCCGGGGTGGTGCGGGCCATTGATATCGTCCGGATCGCTCTGGAAGCCTTCGGGCCACCCATCTATGTCCGCAAAGAAATCGTCCACAACCGCTTTGTGGTGGAGGAACTCCAGCAAAAGGGCGCCATTTTCGTGGACAGTGTGAGCCAGGTGCCGGAGGGCGAGCGAGTCATCTACAGCGCGCACGGGGTTTCTCCCGAAGTCCGGCAGAAGAGCAAGCTTCGCAAACTTCGCGTCATTGACGCGACCTGCCCGCTCGTGACCAAGGTTCACGTCGAGGCGGTGAAGTTTGCCCGGGAAGGATACTCGCTGATCCTGATCGGCCATCGTGATCATGACGAAGTCATCGGGACGCTCGGCGAGGCGCCGACCGTTACGCAGGTGGTGGGATCACCCGAGGAAGTCGAGTCGGTCAGCGTGCCCGATCCTAATCGTGTGGCGTACTTGACTCAGACCACGCTCAGCCTGGACGAAACCCGCGACATCATTGCCGCCCTGCGCAGGAAGTTCCCCCATATCAAGGGCCCGGCGGCGCAGGATATCTGCTATGCCACGGAAAACCGGCAAGTCGCGGTCAAGCACGTGGCCTCGGACGCGGACCTGCTGCTGGTGGTGGGGTCGGACAATAGTTCGAACTCCAAGCGCCTGGTCGAAGTGGCGCGCAGTCTGCGCACGGAGGCTCATCTGATCGATAGCTCCCGCGACATTCGCAAGGAATGGTTGGGCAACGTGAAGACGCTGGCTCTGACCGCCGGGGCTTCGGCGCCCGAGCATCTGGTGGAGGAAGTGATGGAGTATCTGGCCACGCAGGGCTTCCAGGATGTGCAGGAACTGGAGATCATGCCGGAGAACGTCCGCTTCGGACTGCCGCCGGAGATCGTGGAAGCCATCGCCGCGGCGCCGGCCAGCGCCTCCGTGGAGTCGTAATGGAAGATTACTCCCCCTCGAGTTCGGCCTCTGCGCCGCAGATGCGATTCGGAAAGATCGACGACCTGATGAGCCGGGTCGCAGTCGGGATCGACGCCGCGCGCAAATCTCTCTTCTCCCAACAACACGAGGAAGGTTACTGGTGCGGCGAACTCGAAGCCGACACCACTCTCGAATCCGATTACATTCTGCTGCACACGTTGTTCGGGACGGGCACGCAGCAGCGCTTCGACAAGGCGGCGCGCCACATTCTCAACCATCAGAACGAAGATGGCGGCTGGAGTATTTATGCCGGTGGACCTTCCAATATCTCGGCCTCGGTAAAGGCCTACTTCGGACTCAAGCTGGCCGGATTCAAGGGCGACCATCCTGCCCTCGCCCAGGCCCGTCAGAAGATCCTGGCAATGGGTGGTGTGACCGAGGTCAACACCTTCACCAAAATCTATCTTTGCTTTTTTGGCCAGTACGATTACGACGCCGTTCCGGCGATCCCGCCCGAAATCGTGCTCTTTCCAAACTGGTTCTGGTTCAACATCTACGAAATTTCGTCCTGGTCGCGCGCCATTCTGGTGCCGCTCTCGATCTGCTACGCCAAGAAGCCGTTCAAGAAAATTCCCGACGAGATGGGCGTGGAAGAGCTGTTTGTCGGCGGGCGGGACAAGTCGCGCATGCACCTGCACTGGGCCAAGAAAAAGATTTCCTGGCGCAATTTCTTTCTCGTGCTGGATCGCCTTTCCCATTGGGCGGAACGGGTGCATATCCGTCCTTTGCGTGCCCTGGCCCTGCGTAAGGCGGAAAAGTGGATGCTGGAACGCCTCGAGATGAGCGATGGTCTGGGCGCGATTTATCCCTCGATGATGAACGCGATCATCGCGTTGCGCTGCCTGGGGTACTCGGTGGATGATCCGCAGGTCATCCGCGCGCTCGACGAATTCGAAAAACTGGGAATTGAGGAAAGCGACACCTTCCGCATGCAGCCCTGCATGTCGCCGGTGTGGGACACCGCGTACGCGCTCTTCGCGCTGGGCGAGGCGGGCATTCCGGCCAACGATGCGCGGCTGGTCAAGTGCGCCGACTGGATCCTGCAAAAGCAGGTGCGCACCGTCGGCGACTGGAAGATCAAGAACCCCCAGGGACACCCGGGTGGCTGGTACTTCGAATTCAACAACGAGTTCTATCCTGACGTGGACGACAGCGCCATGGTCTGTCTGGCCTTGAGCCGCGTGGAGCATCCTAACGGACGCTATCAGCGCGAGTCGGTGCAACGGGCGCTTGACTGGATTTTGTCCATGCAGTGCAAGAACGGCGGCTGGGCTTCGTTCGACAAGGATAACGACCGCATGGTGTTCCAGTACGTACCCTTCGCCGATCACAACGCCATGCTCGACCCGCCTACCGTGGACATCACGGGCCGCATCCTGGAATGCCTGGCGACCTATGGCTACGACAAGAGCCATCCGGCAGTGAAGCGCGCGCTGAAGTTTATCCGCCGCGAGCAGGAACCCGACGGAAGCTGGTTCGGGCGCTGGGGCGTGAACTACATTTACGGCACCGCGCTGGTGCTGCGCGGGCTGGAAGCGATGGGCGTGGACAATCACGAACCCATGGTGCAGCAGGCGGCCGAGTGGTTGCGCATGGTGCAGAATGCCGATGGAGGCTGGGGCGAGACGGTGGGGTCGTACGACGATCCGAACCTGAAGGGCACAGGCGAGAGTACGGCTTCGCAGACGGCGTGGGCGATCCTGGGGCTGCTGGCCGCGGGTGACACGCGCAGCGATTCAGTGGCCCGCGGTGTCGCCTATCTATTGCGCAATCAAAACAAAGACGGATCATGGGACGAGGCGTTGTTTACTGGAACGGGCTTCCCGCGTGTGTTCTACCTGCTGTATCACTTGTATCGTCAGTACTTCCCGCTGATTGCGCTGACGACGTATGCGAAGGTGATGAAGGCCAGCACTTAGCATTTAGCACTTAGCACTTAGCCAAACCCGATCCGCCGGGGCGTTGTTGCGGCTGCGTTGCAAGAGCTAAGTGCCAAATGCTAAGTGCCAAATGCTCGCTTTTGTCACTGGCGCCACCGGCTTTCTCGGCAGTCATGTGGCTCGCGTTCTGGCCGAACGCGGAGCGCGGCTGCGATTGCTGATGCGGCCCACCAGCGATCTGCGTAATATCGCGGACCTGAATGCCGAGCGGGTTGAGGGTGATCTGCGGGAGCCGGCTTCGATCGAACCGGCGCTCGCAGGATGTGACGCGCTTTTCCATGTCGCGGCCGACTACCGGCTGTGGGTGCGCGACCCGGAGCAGATGTATCGCTCGAATGTCGAGGGAACGCGGGCCCTGCTCGCGGCCGCGCGCAAGCAAGGTGTTCGGCGCGTGGTTTATACGTCAAGCGTGGCGACCATGGGTTTCAGTTCCAATGGCACGCTGGCGGATGAAAACAGTCCCGTGTCGCTGGCGGACATGATCGGGCCTTACAAGCGGTCGAAGTTCATGGCGGAGCAGGTAGCGTTTGAAGCAGCGCGCTCG